>Ga0136556_1000912_pt1 | contig 16143 bp, 10 predicted proteins | sample AntRauTorckE6831_FD_104780 | JGI IMG/M metagenome (GOLD analysis project Ga0136556, IMG submission 104780) | Saline lake microbial communities from Rauer Islands, Antarctica - Metagenome Torckler E6 #831 | ecosystem: Environmental > Aquatic > Non-marine Saline and Alkaline > Saline | place... | reverse complement strand
GGCTATTTTGAATATTTCGATACCGATCATCATCAGGCCCTACCAAAGAGATCCGGCGAAGCTCCGTATTTAGGATATAATGCGGCGGTGGGTTTTTACCCTGACGGCAGGATGGAGGTCTACCGAAAACATAATCTTGTTACGGTAGTTGAGCGTTTCCCATTTGTACACTTTTTCAATACCATTGATATTTTTGAATGGGTGAACTGGGCTGATATCCAAGGGTATGGCCAAGGAAATAAACCGGATCAATTTAAGGTGGGAGTAACTAAAACACCCGCCCTAATTTGTTACGATTCAGTATATCCGGGATGGATTCGCAAATTTGTGCAAAACGGCGCCGGCTTCATTACCGTCATCACCAACGACGGCTGGTGGGGTAATACCAGCGGTCACGAGCAGCATTTTTCCTATGCCCGCCTGCGTTCTATTGAATTCCGGCGGTGGGTGGTGCGTAGCGCCAATAACGGCATTTCGGGCGTCATCGCCCCCGACGGCTCGGTAAAAAAACGTACAGAGTATTGGGCAAGTACCGCCTTCCGCTATCAGGTGCCGGTTCTCACCAATCAAACCATTTACGCCCGCTTCGGTGATTGGCTGCCGATTGGATTGCTGATAATTTCTTTGGGAGCCATTGGATATCTCTTGATTTTTGGCAAAAGATAAAATTTGTGCCATACTAAGGCCTTTTTAATTAGAAATAATACTCACAATAATATTAAACAGAATGTCGTGATCGGTGCGGGCAAAAACGCCGGTTGACTGCGGTATGAGGCGGTTAAAGGTGTATTCAAAATTGGCTTTAATGGTTTGCGAAAATTGATACCCTATTATAGCCGAGGCGTTAACCCGGGTCTGCCCGCCCGTAAAATCGCTGCTAAAGTCAAAATCTTCGGGGTCCCGGCTTGTGGGTCTTTGCAATTCAAAGGCGTTATCCAGATCCGAGCCGAGAACAAATTTGCTTTCGGTATCCTCTATGTAGCTGCCATTTAAGGTAAAATCTACGGCGTTATTAATGCGCGGGAAGAGCGGAATTTTAAAATCCCGTACCGTGTAGACTACCGTCAATCTAAATCCGCGGGACAAACGCTCAATTACCGTAGCATTGGACAGGGCCAGGCTGGTTAACTTGCTGTGATCAAACTGTAAGTTGGTCCGTAAATTTGAGTCCCAAGTGATATTTAGCCCTATAAGGGGTGAAAATGTCCTCTCAATATTAATAGAGGTAGGCTCAAACTCAGGCCGCCGGTTTTGCACGGTAAAGGTTCCCAAGCCTATGGGTGATAATAAACTTTGGTCGGCATTAAACACATACCCCAGCCGGTATCGTCCGCTGTAGGCATGCTGCAATGATGCTCTTGATATGAACTGCCCAAGGTAGGGGATAATATTTTCAAAACCCGACCATCGCACTTGCCATCCCGGCAACGGAAAAGGAGTAAATCCGCGTTCGCCCACCGTGCCGGTACCGGCCCCAAGATAAGCTTCGCGAAATGAATCCTGCAGTGAAGTTTTGCCCAATACCGCCCGGCCGTCCCTGTTGCCGGTTGCATCACTCAACGTATCACTCCCTGCTGATATATCATCAAACGCAATACCTAATTGACTTCTGAAAAAGCTGCCGTAGCCCTCGCCAAAAGCCCACACGCTTGAAATTACATTGCCGGTTCTATTGCGTACTGTTGTTTGGGTTTGATCGGGATCAATTGTAATGGAGCGGCTGAATGTCTTATCAAACTGGGTATTCCAGTTCAGATCAACGGTAAAATTTTCAAATGGACTAAATCGGCTTCCTACCGTAATATTGTCACTTAAATTTCGGTTTGAGGGCAACTGAAGTGAAATATTATTATTGGGGTTGTCTATCAGCCGGCTGCGGCCGATTTGATCGCTAATGCCAGCACGATAGGAGAAAGCCGGGGAAAAATCTTCTCCGTCTCTGTTAAACTGGGAGAAGAACGGAGAATTGCCGGCATATCCTGTTTGCAGTGAAGTGGTAGAGATATTAAATGAAACATCAATCGACTGAATGCTTAACAGGGTTTTTAATATACCACGCCCTATCTTTGCCAAACCGCTGCTTTCGTCTTCCTGGTTTGCAGGTCCGCCATTGCCGTTTTGCAAATCTCTATACCAAACTGAACGTCTCAGCCAGTTATTAAAATCAAACTCCAGCGACTGGTTTAGAGAAAGATTATTTGAAACTGTAGCTCCGAGACCTGAACCCACCGGGCTGTTACGCCATTGATAGCCGCCCCTGTAATTCGCCGAATAATCGATCCAGCTTATCGGCCGTATTTTATTCAACCGTGGCTGCCAGCCGGCAGTATATGCTTCCTGATAGTCATTGCGGCGGGATGAAAGGGTATCGGTAATCAAATCATTGAGAACCGAAAATGTAGGAATCACCTCAAAGCGTGCACTATCCGGTGTGCCGGGCTGCCCGTTTTGGCGCACTCCGGCCCGGGAAAGATCGAAAACCGTCTGGCTTTGAAAAGCCGTGTTTATGGAAGGCGTTAAGTTATAGGTAAAGCCCACGTTGGTATCGTAGGTAAACCCATGCGTTTGCTGCAGCGGAAAGGCATCAACCGGCGGCAGTTCCACCTGATCGTCAATGGCCCGGCGGCGGCGTTCGGTAAAATCGCGGTCAATGCCTGCCGAGGTTGTAATGGAAGCCGGCGTATAACCAAGGCGAATACCCGCCAGCGGATGTAATAACGGTACATCACCCAGAAAACCCAGCGGCCTGAACAACAGGGTATTGTCAAAATTTATGTTGTACCGCAGCGAGCCGCTATAATTCCAGTTGTCCTGAAACAGGAACTGGGGATTCCGCTGAGTGTTGTTGTTATAGACAAAGTTCAACGTAGTATTATCGAGCGTGTATCGTGCAAACGGATTTTCGGATTGATTTTTGGTTACATTAGCAATGTTAAGTGAATAGCTTTGCAGTGAGGTTTGGCTTGCCTGTATAGTTTGATCAATCAGACGATTTTGCTGGATTTCCGAGAGATCATCGCGGGCACTAACGGCGCCTTCAAATTCATCAAGCGTAACATCTCCCTGGTTTGGCAGAAAGCGCGGCGTTGAAATGGAACGGCGAGCGGAAAAAGAAACCGGTATATTCCATCCGTAGCGATCGGGAATAAACTTATGCGCATTAACCGTTGAATTAAGATCGTAGGCAAATTCATCAGAGGTGCGGCGCTGCCCCAATCGGGAGTTAAGCGCCCCGAAACCATCGGTCTGTTGACTAAGGTTCACATTTACGCTCGCGAAATCAGCCAGTTGCAATTCGGCTTTTGCATTAGCTGCCCAACCGTTTCTGTTATCAAAGCCGGAAACGCGTAACTCATTAAGCCACACCTCGGCATCTATATTGGCAACACCGCCAGCCCCCGGATTATTGGGATCAAAGGGATTGCGCACCCCCATACCTATTTCGCCAATTCTATCAAGCGATGGATTTCCCTTTATGACCAGAACAGCCCCTTCAGGTGAGCCGGACGGTAAATTGGCGCGTTCAAAGCGTTCATCTACATCCACTCCCTGCTGGTCGCGCAGTTGCTTTAGCTGGTTAAAGGCGCTGAGTACAATGTTCATGCTGTTCTCATCATAGAGCCAAATTTCCTCTGCTTCCAGCTCCCTTTCGGCATTAGAAAGGTCGCGAAGCGCTTCATTCGAAAAAGGGAAATCGGGATCGGTGGGCGTTATGGGCTGGCGGTACTCGTAATAATTGTTGATGAGGTCGGTTCCAAAACGCATCACCAGCTCCAGCTCATCGCGGTTTTCATATCCCTCGCCATGTACAAACATGCGTACATTGGAAAAATTAGTCATGTTGAGCCCCCCCGGATAGATTCGTTTAATCATATTCAGTTCATCGGGACCCAAATTTTGGGCATCAACCACAATAGACTGCTCATTGGCAATGGTTTGCCGCTGCTGCGATCGGTTTGTAGCCCGTATAGCTCCAACGGGCTGTCGATAGGGTATGGGCTGGCGGCGACTGTTTTCCTCAATGTTGATGGACGAAATAATAAATTCAGGTTCTGAGTTTTGCTCGGCATTTACATTTTCGGCGTCCCGCCACTGACTTCCTACCAGCTCAAATGTGGCAAACCGAAGGGTGAAGGGCCGCTCATAGCCCGACATCCAAATGCGGATATATGATACGTTCTGAAAGTTTTGAATATCACCCACCCTCCTTACAAATTCAGTAAGTGGGATACGCACCTGGAACCAACGATCCTGCTGGCGTTCGCCGGGTATTTCATCCACAATAAATGTACCCGGTGAACCCGGTTCAAGCGAGTTGATATCAGCAGGGTTTAGGTTTATCTCGTACTGAAAGTAGGAGTTATTTTGCTGCACTATGGATGGTGTTATAAGTCCTTCGGTATCCGGTCGATTGGTGATAGCCTGACGGTCGCCACTCGAAGTTGCCGGCGTGTTGCCGTCGGTAAACCCTCTCAGGCGGTAAAACCGCTCCTGAAGATCAAGCCCAGAAAACTGATCTTCCGCATAAAAAACGTAATCGTCATTGGATGGATCATTCTGTATTTGCTGAAATTCGGGACTTCCTGCACCGTACGAATTTTGTGCCGAGTTTATAAAATCACTGAACAGAACTTGTTCATTTTGGTTATTAATGCCCTCGCGGTTGGGTGCACCGTCAAGCCCAACATCTTCTAATGCCCGCAGATCATTAGAAAACTGTCCCTCGGGTGCGGGCGGCGGATTGGGAATGTAAGAACGCGCCTGAGCTCCAAAATTATCCACTTCAAGGTCTTCGGGACGGCGGACCAGACCGTCTTCGGTATTGGTTCTAAAATTGGGCACTACGTCCTCGGATACCACCCCAATATCTATATAAATTTTGCCATCGTAATCCTGTATATCCTGTGCGGTAGGCGTACGTCCGCCGGGTAAAATGGGCTGTACAAAAAACTCCAAGAATTCAATATTATTTTGCGTCAGATCTTCCTGCCCTGAGGGTAATGTTGTAACCATGCCGCCCCAGGTCCGCTCCGGCTCTTCTTCCAAAAGCGTCCGTAAATCATCGTTATAATTGTAGGGGCCCCGCACCCCGGGATCATAGCGTACATCAAGGGTTGTGATGATATTATCTTCGGAGAGCACATCCCGGTTGGGAAATACATCGGTCACTTCAACCGGTTCTGTTTCGGGCGTTCGTTCAACATCACCCAAAATTCGTTCTATATTTTGCGGAATGCTGTACCAGGCAAACTGGCTGCGTAGATCAGAGCGGGCAATGTTACTGCTTAGGGTTGTTGTACCGGGTACAGGCGGTGGACCGGGCTCAAAAAATATCTGGTCGGGGGCGAAACCCGGAACGGCAGCGGGGGCTGCTGCAATATTCCAACGATTGGCGTTGATAAAACTGAGCCCAATATCAATGCCCTCAAAATCATCAATAAATGAAAGCCCCCGTTCCTCGTCTTCAAAAAGTTCATTACCGGCAATGGCGTCCTCCACGGCGTTGGTCTGAGCTACGCCGGGTCGCAGTTGGGCAAATTCACCGCTTACTCTAAAACTTGAGGGTGCCCGCGTTTGCAGAAGCGGCACCTTGTCAACCAGTCGGGTTAGCCAGGGAACATCGAATTTGGCATTAGCATCGAGGCCAAGCACGGTATTACTTACGGGTTCGTTACCCAGGCGAATTTTATCCTGAACGGGTTGCTCGTTGAGCTTGAAATAGGTTGAACCAATATTGATATTATCATTTACAAAATATTCGGCACGCAGCCCGGTAAATGTTTTCTGCTCAATCTGGGAAAGTTGATTATTCTCGTACTCAATTTTTATTTCCTGGCCCCTCCGCAGGTACTGCTCATCTAAAATAGTTACATTTCCTATGGAGTAATCGACAGTATATTCGGTGCCGTCTTGTAACTCTTTACCATTTGCAAATACCCTTACCGATCCTTCCACCGGTGAAAAGCCGAGTGAATAGCTTGCTGAAACACTGCCTTTTGAATTTCCCTCAATAAGGTAAAAATTGTTTTTAGAGTTTTGATTAGCATTCACCTTTCTCTCATCATAAAGTTCATCAAAAACAATATCATTAATCTGGCTTTGCGGAAGACCTGTATTGGCAAGCAGTACGCGAACACGGTCGCCGAAAGGTTCTAAAAAGGGGAAAATAATACGGCCGTTTATGGGATCCAGCGTTCCCGTGCTAAAGTCTATCACATCATCCGGCGCAACCGCTCCCTGTTGATCTACGCGATCTAAGCCTAAATCCTGCAGCAGTATGGTGCTTCGCTGCGGCAGCGAGCTGGCCGGCACATTCTGCTCGGTATATTTGATATCCACTTCAAGTCCTTCGCGGCTAAGATTACTTACACCCAGTGAATAAATGTTTTGCATCATCAAATCGAAGGCCGGATTGGTAGTTGTTACGGTTTGGGGGCGAATCATTTTAAGATATATTCGGTTGCCCCCACCCTGACTTACATCCCCAACCTCAATGGTTTGGCCGGTCTGTTGATTTAGATACCTAAAAGAAACAGCGAGCGCCTGCCGCGATCCGATATTCCGTTTTAATGAAATGTATCCGAGCGGGCGGTTCAATTCATAGTCAACGCCCTCCTGCAACGGCACAAAATATCCTTCAACAAATTGGGGGGAAGGTACATTAAAGTCGCCGGCGGAAACGCCAATGGAAGGGTCCCGAAACTGGCTCAATAGCGATTCAGGAAAGTCATCCAGCTCTTTATTAGGAGCAGAAAAGGTGCTGTCAGCGTTTTGGACAACGCCCAAATCAACCAGCGCGATTGCCTGGCGTTCACCCTCCGTGGACTGGCTTGATTCGCGCAGCACCCACACATTAACCTCTGATAACTGCAGCGCTTCTCCCAATTGCTGCGGGTTCGACATATTTTGCTCAAACTGCTGGCGGGTAAAAAAATCAAGAAAAAAATGCCGGTCATTTTCGTAATCGCCGGGCCGTATCCTTATTCGCTGTTCCTGTGCCCCGCCTATAACGGTTTGCGTATTACTTTCACCATTTTGTTGCGACAGTACGGAGGTAAGTCTTAAAGAACCAACCTGTGCTACCCCCTTTACTCCAAAAAGAGCGCTTCCGCCACGTATTAGAGAATTTCCGGTTTCAATGGAAACATTGCCGAGCTCCAGTCGCTGTAAAATTTCATTCTCATAGCCCTGATAGACAATATTTACACGGTTCTGGAAATCAAAGGCGGCTTCGGTATCCCAATCGGTGCGGATAGAAAGTTTATCGCCTATGGTTCCCTGTATATTAAGCTTTAAATTTTGATTGAAGGTAGGGTCTACCTGGGTCTGTTGATCTTGCGACACGAACGGGTTTTCCGTTTTTTGAATAGAAGCACCTACATTGGCATTCACTGTACCATTTACCCGAAGGTTTACTTCATTTTTTCCAAAAATAGTAGCAAAAGCAGATTTTTCACTGGCCGGTATGTCAAATTTAAAATCCAGCAATCCCTGCCTTTCATCGACCGAGGTCTCATATGCACGAGTCAACTGTTGCCAATTCTGCTCTATTGATTGCTCCCGGTAGCGAGTGGCATATTCATCAAAAGGCATGGTATAGGGAAAGGCGACAGGCACGTCATACAAAAACCGTTGACTTCGATACAAACCAGTTGAATCCCGTCTCACTCGGTTTTGTTCTTCCTCAAGATTAATGTAATACAAAGCGCCCGGATACTCGGGAAAAGGGTATGATATGCGGGGCAGGAAATCTACATTCGGAAGGCTGTCAGTAACAGTAAAGTCAACCCTGACAGACAGGCTGTCTTCTGGTATTTGAGCCGTGGAGTTTGTCCATGCGACTGCTAAAAATAACAGGCAAAATGCCCCGGGTAAAAGCCATTTTAACGTATTAAACTGCACGAAATTCTAAAGTATAAATTTAAATATAAAGTCCTAAAATGCAGTAGCTGTATTCAGATATGGGCTTTGTTAGTTTTTTTTTGCTCAACAGTTATGAGGGCACCTTCAAGGTTAGATAATAACGCTAAATTATCTGTGGTGCACGAGGCATATGTAGATTTAATGATATGCAGAAGCTATTTTGTAATGTAATAGTATAGGCCTAATTTAGGGCTTGTTCAACTAAAAGTCTATAATGAAACTCTTACCAAACAAGATACAATTAGATATTTTAAAGAGGCATATCGGGCCCTTTGCCTTTTGCTTTTTTACGGTCATGTTCTTGTTGTTGATGCAGTTTCTAATTTTATACATCGACCGGCTGATTGGCAAAGGATTACCGCTTGGAATTATTGTTGAACTTATTCTTACCAATCTGGCCTACATGGTAGTATTGGCGGCACCCATGGCCGTGCTTGTAGCATCATTAATGGCATTTGGCAAATTTACCGAACTAAATGAATTAACCGCACTGCGGGCAGCAGGTATTAACCCCATTCATACTATTAATCCGGTTTTAGTTGCAGCAACCATTCTTTCCTTTTTTCTTATTTGGTTTTCGAATGATGTACTGCCCGATTCAAACCAACGGGCACGGTCGCTTTTTTTAGATATCAGGACTAAGAAACCGGGCTTTGATCTTAAAGAAAATGAATTTTACGACGGTATAAAAGGCTATATATTTTTAGTGAAAAATATTACCAATGATTCGGACTCGCTCAATAATGTCACCCTTTTCCAGGAAGCTTCATCTACCCGGGATGAGGCAATTATCAGGGCACAAAGGGGGCATTTAAAAAGCAGCAATGACGAAACCATCACCCTATATTTGTATGATGGTTCTGTATTGCGATACCTGACCCGCTATGATGACGGAAAGCGTACCAAGGTTCTGGAAGAAACAGAATTCAAAAGACACCGGATCAGTTTTGATCTTTCCGAAATGGCTTTTAGTCGCTCTAACCCTGAAAAACATTCCCGCAATGACCGTACCATGGACATCAAAGCAATGATGGCGGTAACGGATACGCTTGCCAATGAAATAAAAAGTGAAAAAGAAAATATTTATTCCCAACATACTTTTGAATCACTTTCCGATCCAAAAGAAATTAAAAACACGCCACGCAATATATCACCGCAGCCCACTGTGAGCGATACATCGTATGCCAGCCGGTATCTTATTTTAAGTGAATATCCTTCGCTATTAGAACAACGAGAGGTGTACACAGGTGCACTGAGAGAACTCCGCAGTTATCGTTCTTCTTACGAAAGCCTGCAGGTAAACGCTAACTGGCGCATCAACCGCATTGCCCAGTATTGGGTAGAAATACATAAAAAGATATCGCTTCCTCTGGCCTGTATTATTTTTGTGTTAATTGGCGCTCCCATCGGTATGTACTCCAAGAAAGGCAACCTTGGTTATGCAGCGCTCATTGGCACCGTCTTTTTAACATTTTTCTGGATTTCGGTTATACAGGGTGAAAAACTGGCCGACCGGCTTTTCATTTCGCCCTTCACCGGCATGTGGTTTGCCAATATCCTGTTGGGCGTCATTGGCGCATTTATGGTCATCAACCTTTGCACATCTTTTAGAATATCCAACCTCTGGAAAAACCGTGATTAAGAAACTGGATAAATATATCATTCTGCGGCTTCTCAGTATCACTTTGTTTGTACTGGGTGTACTCGTATTTATTTTTATAGTGATACACTTTTCTGATCACAGCGAAGATTTTACCGATAAAGGCGCAAAATTAGCCGAAATTTTCGGTGTATATTATTTGAATTACATTCCTGAAATTATACGGCTTGTAACCCCCGTGGCTGTATTTATTGCCTGCCTGTACTTAACCGGACAAATGGCTGAGCGACTGGAAATTACGGCCCTGAAAGCCGCAGGAATAAGCCTTTACCGTTTATTAGCTCCTTATCTTGTTTACGGCATTTTTGTAATGTGTGTCATCAGCTACCTTGACGGATTCATTGTACCCAATACCAACGCCAAGCGGTTTGCTTTTGAAGAAAAATATCTAAAAGACCAATCGACCAAACTTGACAATCGTAGACTTTACCGTCAAGAATCGTCCAACACGCTACTAAAGATCAACTATTTTGATGCCACCCAAGGCACGGCTTTTCGGGTTAAATTTATTCGTTTTGCCGGGGATAGCATCGAACAAACTACTACTGTTCAAGAAATGAAATGGCTGGAAGAATCAGACAAATGGCGGCTCAACAATCTTGACCGACGTACATTCACCGCAAAAGGTTATACCGATGTCCATATCGACTCGGCAGATACCTCGCTTAGCATTTTACCAACTGATCTGGCGCGTACCACTTCCGATGTCTATCAGCTTACGTATCCAAAAGCATATAATTATATCCAATCTATCCAACGCAGCGGGGCGGGTTCGGTAGAATCACCTAAAGTGCAATTTTACGGCCGCCTGGTTTATCCGCTATCGGTTTTAGTAGTCAGTATTGTTGGCTTTGCCCTTGCCTCGGTACGCCGGCGCGGCGGAAAAGGATTTTACCTTGCTGCCGGTTTAGGCATTAGCTTTTTTTACCTGGCGTTTATAAAAGTTATTGAACCGTTTGGTGGTGAAGGCGTGCTATCACCTGCTATGGCGGTGTCGTTACCCCATATTTTCTTTTTTGCGGTGGGGTTGGTGCTGCTTATTAAAGCCCGGAAATAGAACGCTGATTAGGAAGATTGAACAGATTAATTTTTAATATCTGTTTAACCGGTTTGCTATTTAACTTACCGAATAATTAGGCGCTTCTTTGGTGATTTGAACCGAGTGCGGGTGACTTTCTTTATAGGAAGCCGCTGAGATTTTAACAAATTCCGCTCGGTGCAATTCAGCAATGGTTGCAGCTCCGGAATAGCCCATGGCCGCCCGAAGTCCGCCTTCCATTTGGTGCACCACTTCTCCCAAAAATCCCTTATAAGCTACACGCCCTTCAATGCCTTCGGGCACCAGCTTTTTGATGTCATCCTCCACATCTTGAAAGTATCGGTCCTTTGAGCCTTTTTCCATAGCCCCCAAACTTCCCATACCCCGGTATGATTTATATTTTCGGGACTCATAAATAATAGTCTCACCCGGGCTTTCATCAACCCCCGCAAACATCGATCCCATCATTACTGCATCTGCCCCTCCGGCAATGGCTTTGGGTATGTCACCAGTCTGTTTAATGCCGCCGTCGGCAATAAGTCCGATATTATTTTCCTGCGTAAATTCAGCTACTTCCATCACCGCACTGAGCTGCGGCACGCCTACTCCTGTAACCACGCGCGTAGTACAAATTGAACCCGGCCCCACGCCCACTTTCACAATATCGGCGCCGGCCTCTGCAAGGGCTTGAGCCGCTGCTTTTGTGGCAATATTTCCGGCAATAAGATTTAAGTTGGGATAGGCTTGTTTAACTTTTCGAACCATCGTAATCACCCCTGCGGAATGACCGTGGGCGGTGTCAATGGTAACGGCGTCAACCCCGGAATCAATTAATGCATCTACCCTTTCCATGGTATCCGGCGTTACGCCAACGGCCGCACCCACACGCAGACGTCCCATATCATCCTTGCAAGCGTTCGGGAAGTTCATCTTTTTTTCAATGTCTTTAAAGGTAATTAACCCCACCAGCTTCATGTCATCATCCACGATGGGTAGCTTTTCAACCTTATGCTCTTGCAGTATTTGCTCGGCTTCTTTCAGTGTGGTTCCCTCCCGCGCGGTGACAAGATTTTCGGTTGTCATGATGGTATTTAACGGCTTATCTACAAAGTGCTCGAACCGTAAATCGCGGTTGGTTACAATGCCGATGAGCTTGTTATCTTGCTCTACAATAGGTATCCCTCCAATCTTATGCTTCTCCATCAGTCCGTTTGCTTCCCGAACGGTGGCATCTTCCGGCAGCGTCACCGGATCAACAATCATACCGCTTTCGCTGCGCTTAACCATGCGAACGTGGTCGGCCTGATCCTCGATGGACATATTTTTATGCAGCATGGCAATGCCGCCTTCGCGGGCTAAGGCAATGGCCAGCCGATACTCCGAGACGGTATCCATAGCAGCGCTCATTACCGGAATATTTAGCTTCAAGCTGGGCGTAAGCTCAACGCTGACATCCACGTTTCTTGGAAGCGTTTCCGAGTGGGCAGGAACAATCAGAACGTCATCATAGGTAAGTCCCTGGCGGCTGATACGATCGAAGGGAGAGGAATTTTTCATGACAGGCATAGCAAAATTTGGATTTAAATTTTGCTGTTAAATATACTAAAATACAGGGTAAGTGTTTAATGGAATTTTAAGCTTTCTTTAGCTACTATACTAATCACAGTGTAAAATTGATTGTAACAAAAGCCGCTCTATTTCCGAATAGTGTTTTATCTTTAATGAAATGTATTTCCATGGATTCTAACCATCGATTTACCCGGGATGAAATCAGCAAGATTCTAAAACGTGCTGCCGAGCTGGAGCATAAAGATGATATTGATGATGACAGTGAAGGCCTTACGGTAAAAGAGCTGCAGCAGGTTTCCAAAGAAGTTGGGCTTCACCCTAAATATATTCAACGGGCGCTGGACGAACTTCAGGCTCCGGCTCATTTGGTTTCATCCAACATTTTTGGCGGGCCATTTACATATCACTTATCGAATTCGGCAAGCGGTGGTCTTACAGAAAAAGAGTGGGAAGATGTGGTATCTGAAATCCGTCGGATACACGGCGGCATAGGCAAAACCAGCAAGCTGGGCAATACCTATGAGTGGGAGCAGCGTAAACAAGAAGTGGGATATATTCAAATATCATTATCACCCAAAGAAAGTCATACCGAAATTAACATAAACGCAAACTATACATATTTTGCATTTATAGTATCTATACTTACTGGAGTTGGTTGTATTCCATTATTTATGTTTTTAGCCAATGAGTTTAGCAACTTACCCTCAGCAGAAATATTAGTTTTTGGACCAATTATAGCACTTATAATTGGTGTACGATTTTATCTTTCCCACTGGATGAAAAAGAAACGGCGTACCTATGGTCGGCTTTTTAACCGACTAAGAGAAATGTTAGGTGCTGAAGAAGAAAAAGAAAGTGCTCCTTCTATAACAATTCCCGAAGATAACCAGGATAAAATTGAAGAAAATATTATCCCTTCCGGCCGGCGAAGAACGAAGTAATTTCCAATCCCATAAAAATGAATCTGTCATCGCGAAGGAGTGGCGGTTTTCCCACGCCTGTGGCGATCTCCTACCACTGATGCAAGCACAATCTTAATTGGGGGATTGCCGCACTGCACTCATTCCATTCGCTTCGTTCGCAATGACAGTTAATATATTGGAACCTATATCTTTTTCACCTTCAAAGCATTAATAGCCGTGTTCAAGGAGCAAATGCCATCCTGATAGCAATTGACCCAATAGGTAACGCTTTCTCTGCGTTTTTTAACATACGGATCGCAGCTTGAAAATTGTCCTTTTAGTTCATTAACCATTGCTGAAACATCATCTTTGATTTCGATTTTAAGAATATCCGGTAAATTACTCCATCCCATCAAAGAGAAAACGCGCTGTAGTTTTTGATGTTCTTGCTCTGCTTCCTGCAACACCTTGGACAGAAGTGGTTCTACATCAAATTGCTGAATGGATGTTTGGGTGTTTAATGCTGGATTCGTCATATCAATAAGTGGTTTTTTTAATGTTCCCTTATAGTATAATACCACTGGATGACATCATTATGTCACCCCGTGTTGAAAAAAATATTACAGCAATTTGATAGCGGAACAGGATGTAGATGTAGCTCGGACAGCTTGTCCGAGTAGCATCGCTTCAGAAAATAATATTATCGGGCAAGCTGCCCGATTTTATTTCATTAGTAACATAAACACGGTTACCACCGGATTGATCGGTAAATACTACAAATTCTTTATCGCCGATTTTATCTACATAAAGAATATTTTCCTTCAGAAAGCGGATATCAATCGCCAGTTTTTTTATTACTGTATCAAAGCCGGCATTATTACCAATTTGTTATTGGTTTCTGAAACAGTACATTGTTTATGTACATTGTTTATGTACATAAATTAGATAATCAAATTATGAAAAAAGTACAAGTCAACAAAGTTAGAGAACAATTGGCAAAATACTTGGCAGAGGCCGAACAAGGTGAGGAAATCATCATTACTAAACATTCCAAACCGATAGCGCGCCTCGTTGCCTATGAAGAAAAAAAGCCAAAATTCCCCGATTTAACTGAGTTCAGAAATAGTATTGAGGTTGAGGGATCTGTTTTGGAAGCCCTACTTGAAATGAGAAGGGAGGATCGTTATTAGCAAGTCTGATACAATTTATGCTGATACCAGTGCCCTAATTGCTTATTATTTTAAAGAGATAGAAAGTGAAAAAGCGCAGCGAGTGTTTAGCCGCCCCAAAAAATTTATCCTCAGCGACCTCAATAGAATTGAATTTATTTCTGCATTCAGGAAAAAGGTGCGGCTTGGTCATACTACTGAAGAGAAAATCCAGGATGTATTTTCTTTATTTAGCAACCATAGAAAAAGCAATCTGTATAAGCAGTTAACTATTACAACCAAACACTTTGAGGCTGCTGAAACGATTATACAAACCTCTAAAAACCCACTGAGAAGTCTTGATGCTATCCATTTAGGTATTGCCTCTTCCGGTGATTTTATCCTCTTCAGCTTTGATAAAATCATGAATCAAGCTGCAGAAGAATTCAATATCCCGACAATTGAGATTTAGTTTTCAGGATAAATAGATTTTTTCGCAGCAAGCAGCGTGTTTTTCATCAACATGGCTACGGTCATAGGGCCCACGCCGCCGGGCACCGGGGTAATCCAGCTTGCTTTTTCGTTCACACTTTCAAATTCGCAGTCGCCCACCAGCGAATAGCCTTTGTCTTTTTTCTCATCAGCTACGCGGTTGATACCAACATCAATCACCACTACGCCTTCCTTAACCATTTCTCCTTTAATCAAGCCGGGTTGGCCGGCAGCCACTACCAAAATATCTGCTGAAATAGTATGCTGAGTTAAATCTTTGGTGTATTTATGACAAATAGTAGTGGTTGCTTTACCCACTGATTCTTCTTTGGAAAGCAAGATGGAGACCGGACGCCCCACAATATTGCTGGCGCCCACTACTACCGCATGTTTGCCCTTTGTGGGTATGCTGTAATGCTTTAAAAGCTCAAAAATTCCCGCAGGAGTGCACGACACAAAACTGGGCTGGCCTACCGTTAACAGTCCCACATTCATGGGATGGAATCCATCTATATCTTTGCTGTAATCAATGGATTCAATTACATCATGCGCAGAAAGGTGGGTGGGCAGGGGGAGTTGCACCAAAATACCGTCCACGCTGTCATCATTGTTCAAATTACTGATCGTTTTTTTTAGCTCTTTGGCCGATATTGTATCCGGCAGGCGGAGGGTGTCTGTTTCAATCCCAACTTCCTTGCAAGCCCGGGTTTTGGCGCCAACATACACATCCGAAGCGGGGTCATTCCCTACTAATACTACCTGAAGAAAGGGCGCCCTGTTACCGCTATTCATCCAATCTTCCACATCCCGGCGGACTTCATCGCGGGTGATAGCGGCAACTTTTTTACCATCAATTATCTTGGCTGACATGGTTTAGAGTTATTGAGTTATCGAGTTATCGAGTTTTGAATTGTTGAATTAATGAGTTGTTGGCTTCTACAGCTTCAAACTTCCAGTTTCTAATATCCAGTCTCCAACTTCTATCTTTCAATATCATACTTCTTCATTTTGTTGTACATGTGGCTGCGCTGTATGTCGATGGCTTCCGCTGTTTGGGAAACATTCCAGTTGTTATCTTCCAGTTTTTGCAGCAGAAACAAACGCTCGGCCTGTTCTTTGAAATCCTGGAACTTTTTAGCTTCATCAATAAGCGGGCCCAATTCTTTTGATTTACGGCGTCCGGCAAAGGTAAGTTTTTCAACATCTTCTTTTTGAATACTTGAATTGTTGGCTAATAAGCCCAGCCGTTCTACGGCATTTTGCAGCTCGCGGACATTTCCTGACCATTGCTGTTCTTTTAAGGCCTCCAGCGCATCATCTGTAAAATTAATATTCGAAAATACAATATCGGTCTCGGCCAGTTGATGCAAACAATGCCTTGCTAAAAGGGGGATATCATCTTTGCGCTGC
>Ga0136556_1000907_pt1 | contig 16218 bp, 17 predicted proteins | sample AntRauTorckE6831_FD_104780 | JGI IMG/M metagenome (GOLD analysis project Ga0136556, IMG submission 104780) | Saline lake microbial communities from Rauer Islands, Antarctica - Metagenome Torckler E6 #831 | ecosystem: Environmental > Aquatic > Non-marine Saline and Alkaline > Saline | place... | reverse complement strand
GGCTTCGTCGCCGAACCCGAGGTCGAACTCCGCTATCTCCCCTGGGACGACGAGATGGCCGAGAACGAGTGGGCCAACGCCGACGGCCGCGAGCGCCACGTCCTCGCGGGCGCTAACCCCCGAAAGATCGAGGAGATCCAGAAACTGCTCGCCGACCACGACGGGAAGGCGCTGGTGTTCGTCGACTACCTCGACCAGGGCGAGGCCGTCGCCGACGCCGTCGACGCCCCCTTCGTCTCGGGGGAGACACCCCACCACCGACGCGAGCGCCTGTTCGAGTCGTTCCGCACGGGCGAACTGGACGTCCTGGTCGTCTCCCGCGTCGGCGACGAAGGGATCGACCTCCCGAACGCGGAACTCGCCGTCGTCGCCTCCGGCCTCGGTGGCTCACGCCGGCAGGGCGCCCAGCGCGCGGGTCGCACGATGCGCCCGGTCGGGCGCGCGGAGGTAGTGGTACTCGCCACCCACGGTACCAGCGAGGAGGAGTTCGCCCGCCGGCAGATGCGCCACCTCGCGGAGAAGGGCGTCCGCGTCCACGAGACGGTCGTCGGCGCCGATGAGGGGACGAGCGACGAGGAAGAAGCGAGCGATGACGAAGAGGAAGCAGCAAACGCAGACGGACAGGACGAGACACCGGAGTAGTCGCCAACGCCACCCGGCGTATCGAGAGCGTTTAGGCGCCGGCAATCGGCATCTCCCCCATGAGCGACGAGCGACAGGCGACGTTCGGAACCGACGGCACGCTGGAGACGGACCGGCCCCCTGAGGCCACCGGCGAGGACGACTTCGGCGACGAGAAGGATCCGAACGAGACAGACGGCGGGTTCAGTCGGTACGTCGTTTCGAGCCTGCTCCAGAAGGCGGTCCGTCGCTCCGACGAGGAGATCGCCGCGTGGGCGGCCTGGGAACTCGCCCGCTCGGGGTTCGGCTGGAACCTCTGGGAGCGACTGAACCTCTACGTCGTCGAGGACCTCCGGGCCGGCCAGGACGTCGCCACCCAGGTCGCCCGCTACGAGGAACTGGCGACCGAGCGCTGGGACGCCGACGAGTGGCGCGGTCGCCTCTGTGCCGTACACGCCGCGCTCGCGTGTGCCCGCGCGCAGTCCTCCCGCGAAGCCGCCAACGCCGACGAGTACTTCGGCGCCGTCGCGGAGCGCCGGGCCGAGGCCCACGAGCGCGGTGAGGAGTCGGGCCACGAGTTCCCCGTCGGCGACCTCGACCCAGAAGGTCGGTTCGACGCCGTCTTCGACGGCCACACGGGTGAAGGGTCGCGCCGGAATCGCGGGACTGCGTTCTTCAAAACCCACGGTGCCCGCGTCGGGCCCGAGGGCGAAGGAGAGCTCAGCGCCCGCTGGCAGCGACTCGCGATGGTGCTGTCGTCGACGGAGTTCGACGAGGAAGACATCGAGCGTGCACTGGAACCCACGGACGCCGACGACCCGTGGGACGAGCCTGATTCGTAGGGACCGGACCAGGCTCGCACCACCGTTTTACCCGTACCGCCCCTAATTGGCGGAATGAGTGATCGATCGGAGACGTGGCTCGGGCTTCCACAACGGGCGAAACCGTTAGTACAAGCCGGGATCCTGCTCGGCGTCGGGTTCGGCGGCTTCTTCGACGGCATCGTCCTGCACCAGATACTCCAGTGGCACCACATGGTGTCCGCACAGGTCGATCCGAACACTCTCGCAAACCTCCGGTTGAACGTGCTAGCGGACGGGTTCTTCCACGTCACAGCGTACGGTTTCACGGTTCTCGGGGTCGCGCTCCTGTGGCGTGCGTGGCATCGACCGTCGGTCCCGAAATCGGGGCGGTCGTTGGTAGGGTCGACGGTTCTCGGGTGGGGACTGTTCAACTTCGTCGAGGGAATCGTGGACCACCACCTTCTGGGGCTCCATCACGTGTGGGTAGATGGCCCCGGACCCGTGCTCCTGTGGGACGTCGCGTTTCTCCTCTGGGGACTGCTGTTCATCGCGGGCGGATACATGATCGTCCGCGGTGACAGATCGATTTCCCCAGTAATCGAAGACCGGGGAGATAGGGTATCTCGAAAGGGGGAGCAGTAGAACAGCAAAGGTACGAGAAGCAGCCAACCGCAGTCCCGCCACTATGCTGAGGGAATATCTGTCCGCTGGTCCGTTCCGCACTGCCGCTAGCGGGAAACCTGAAAATCACAGATCAAATAACTTCGGCAGGGGTCACGACGACTGTCGAATTCGCTGGTACATCCTCAATTACGGTAGCATTAGCACCGACAACGCTACCCCGACCGACCGTAATATCCCCGAGGACCGATGCACCAGCGGAAAGTTTGACATCATCTTCAATAACAGGGTAGTCGTTAGGCTCATGTCGGATTCCGGGCGTAACTTTTTGCTGGATTTGAACGTTTTCGCCGATCTCGTATCCTGCTGCAATAACGATATCTGTTGGATAGTTGAGTTCCGTCGACGCTGGGAGCCGTTTCCGAATGTCACTTGCGAGATGCTTCATCACTGTTGTTTTCAGTTCTAAATAGCCCTTCACTAACCACCCCCGTTTTATCAGCCACCCAGTGATGTCCATAACACAAAAACGGTTTATTTGCTAATATTTTTGTGGTGTCATCGGTTTCGATCCTGTTATCCAGCGATTAGCTCAGAGAGATACGTCGCCAGCGGGCATGGATAAAACATTCAGACCGAGGGCAAAGGAAGTCACACTCAGTCGTCCGATTCTGGGTCCACCAACTCAGCTAGGTAACCCAAGTCAGGTAACCTGTTCAACCCGAACACGTCGAGAGAGAACCGTACGACGGCGAAGCTCCTCTCGGCTCTGGTTCGACAAGTGAGAAAGTCCGCCCTCCCCGATTTAACGAAGGACGGCCAAGATAGCGTCGGGACCTGTCGTCGTCCTCGGATCGCCGAGATCGTCGGGTGTACCCCGACACAGGCCCTTTACCTCGTGATACCGTAGTACGAGCGATGGAACTGCTATCCCAGGCGATGGAGTACTACCCCTACGTCGTCCATCCGATCACTGTCCTCGGAGTCGGTATTGTCCTCCTCATCCACCACGAGTGGGCCAGACAGGACCTCGAGCGGTCGGTGCTCTGGCGTCGGATCGGTGCGTTCCTCGGGGTCGGACTGCTCTCGCTCGTGCCGACCGTCGCGTACTTCCTCGTCGTCGGTGGTGGCGTCGTAGAGGCGACGAAGGGAAAGAGCGCCATTATGGACGGACTCGTCGCCAGCGGCCTCCTGATTGCCGCTTCACTGACGTGGGTCGCGTGGCGGCACTTCGACTGGGGGCCGCTCGTGCGGGGGGCGATGCAGGCGCTCGCCGCAGTAACTGTCCCCTACGCCCTCGCCTCACCGTTTTGGGACATCTCTGGCCACGTCATCATCTCGCTGATGCCCGCGCTCTACCTCACCCTCGTCAACCGGCGATTCTGGCCGCTCCTCGTCTTCCCCGTTGTCATGATCCCGAACCGAATCTATCTGGACGCACACACGTGGGAACAGTCCATCGCCGGATTCGTCGTCGCAGCACTCGTCGTCGGGGGCGTCTACTGGGTGCAGGCATCCGGGTCACTACGACCGGAACTGGGCGCGACGACCACGTGAGTGGCACCGTTTCTGCTGGGAACGGGTCGGAGGGAGAGTCCGCCCTTCTCGTGTGAACTCGCCGATTTCCAGTCGGCTTCGAGAGAAATCCGAGGAAGACGCCGGCGAGAACCGCGGCCGGGACCACGAGTCGGTTTACCCGCACCAGCAGGGACAATCGGAGATGCGTGAGGCGCGACCCGGTTCCGCTTCGGGTGCCGCTGCCGGTATCGAGTCTCTTCTGGACGCCGTCATCGTCCCCGCTCCCTCTCCGACTCGTCGTCCGACTGCCAGCGGAAGGCGACCTCCCAGCGTCTGCCCTCCTCGCTCTCAGTCGTCTGCTCGATTACCTCGACGTCCCCGAGGGGTCGACGGGGTTCTCCGCTCCCGTCGTGTGAAGGCTGCATCCCCTCGTAGCGTCCGGTGAGCTCCTCCCGGAGTTCCCGGAGGTAGGTCGCGAACTCCGCCCGGTCCATCGACTCCTCGCGGTGGGTCTCGTACGCAGTCGCCCCCCGCCCGACGCCCCCTGCTTTGCCCGAAGTGTGACCCCCGTGGACGGCGTTGATTACCGCCCCGAGGAGGAGGATGATCGCCGAGAAGTACAGCCAGGTGACGATAACGACGACGCCGCCGAAGAACCCGCTAGAACCCTCGCCGGCAAACTGGAGATACACCCGGAATAGCGCCTGGAAGGCCGCCCACCCGATGGCGGCGACGAAGACGCCCGGAAGGATTTCGCGCCACCCGAGATTCGCGTCGGGAAACCGGTAGTACATCGGGAGGAACGCGGCGACGAGCCCGCCGATTAGAGCCAACGTCGTCACGACGCCGACGTACGGGACCGCGTCGGAGAACCTGACGAAGGCTGCCGTAACGACGACCGTCGCGAGAATCGCGACGACGACGGCGACGAACACGACCAGGCCGTCGACCAGCGTATCGAGAAACGAGTTGCGCTCGTTCGTCTCGTAAATCTCCGAGAAGGCGGTGTCCAGGCCGCGGAACACTTTCAGCGTCCCCCAGACCAGGACGACGAGGCCGACAATCGACGCGCTCGAGGAGGCGTTCTCCCCGCGGAATATCTCCTCGATGACGTCCGCAATCGGGTCGGGGAACATCTCTCCCGCGAGCGCGATCAACCGACCCTCGAGTCCGGCACCAGTCGTCGACGCGACCAGCAGGAGGAGAATCAAGAGGGGCGCCAGCGAGATGAAGGCGTTGTACGCGATGCCGGCCGCCATAAACGGGACGTTCTTTTCGGAGGCCTCGGTCAGCGTCTGCTTGGCCGTCCGCACGAGGGACGTGAGGCGTTTCATACCGGATTGTACGGTCGCGTGACGTAAAACGGAGAGGCTGGCGATTGCAGGATTGACGACCCGGGACGGAGTAGAGACGGTTTGCACGTCGCAGCAAGTTCGATATCAGCAACGAGCAGGGACACGCCGGCGATATTGACCCACGAGCGGGATGGGTAACGGACAGAACCGTTCGTCGATGAACTGCATCGCAGTCTCGTCAATCGGAACCGGCTTCGAGAGAAGTCCGCCCTCCCCGATTTTGAACGCCGGAAGACGACCTCGCTTCGCTCGGCCGCTGGGACTTCCGTGCTCAAATCGTGTCGGGGAGACGTTTCACTGCCCACTGCTGTTCGCAGGAAAAGTCCGCCCTCCCCGATTTGAAGCGGGCGAGACGGTCGCTCCCTTCGGTCGCGCTGCGACTCGCTGCCTCCCGTTCGCTCCGCTCACGGGAGCGGGGGGCAAGCCGATCTACAGTCAACTCACAATTGGCTTCGAGAGAAGTCCGCCCTCCCCGATTTTGAACGCCCGAAGACGACCTCGCTTCGCTCGGCTGCGACTTCCGTGCTCGAATCGTGTCGGGGAGACGTTTCACTGCTCGCTGCTGTTCGCAGGAAAAGTCCGCCCTCCCCGATTTGAACGGGGGGCAAGCCGATCTACAGTCGGCTGCTCTACCAGTCTGAGCTAAGGGCGGGCACTCGAACGTAGGCGGGTGTTTGGACTTAAGGGTTGTCTCTTCGGTCCGTGCCAGGATCGCCAGCGGGCGCCGCCGCAAGCGACGTCGCTCCAGTAGCCGCCGGCTCCGAAACGGGTAAGCACCCGGGCGCGGGAGCCAATCGCGTGCTCGCCGCCCTCGAGGAGCGCGTGCCGCCGATGGCCGCGCTGGCCGTCGCCGTCGTCGCCGTCAGCACCAGCGCCATCCTGATCCGCTGGTCGACGGCGCCCAGCGTCGTGAAGGCGTTCTACCGCGTGCTGTTTACCACCGCACTCCTGCTTCCCTGGGCGTTCAGTCGCTACCGCGGGGAGTTCCGGCAGATGGCGCTCCGGGACGTCGGCGTCGCCGGTCTGACCGGCGTCGCCCTCGCGCTCCACTTCGTCTCGTGGTTCGAGAGCCTGAACCACACCTCCGTCGCCGCCAGCGTGACGCTGGTCCAGACCCAACCGCTGTTCGTCGCCGTCGGCGCCTGGGCGCTGCTCTCCGAGCGACTCACCCGCCGGATGCTGGTCGGCATCTTCGTCGCGCTGTTCGGCGCCGCCGCGATGTCGCTGGGGGATCCACTGCTCGCCGCGCTGGGAGTCGGCGACGCCGAGGCCCTCGCGGGCACGGGGATGTTCGGCAACGCGCTGGCGCTCGTCGGCGCCGTGATGGCTGCCGCCTACGTGCTCGCCGGGCGCTCGCTTCGCCAACGTGTCTCGCTCGTCCCCTACGTCACCGTGGTCTACCTCGCCTGCGCGGCCGTGCTGCTGGCCATCGCCGTCGGCCAGGGCGCCCCACTCGTCGACTACCCGCGCCGGGAGTGGCTGCTGTTCCTCGGGATGGCGCTCGGCCCGGGAATCTTCGGTCACACCGTGATCAACTGGGCGCTGGCCCACGTCGAGTCCGGCGTCGTCTCGGTCAGTCTGCTGGGCGAACCCGTCGGGAGCACCGCCCTCGCCGTGTTGCTCCTCCCCGGCGAGATCCCGACGCCGACGACCGTCGCCGGCGGCGCCGTCGTACTGCTGGGCATCTACATCACCGCGGCTGCTCGGAACCATGGCTCAGCCTGAATCACCCATCGACGCCGCCACTGCGCGGCGCTACACGCTGGGCCAACTCGGCCTGTTTCACCTCGCTCTCGCCCACGCGCTGCTGACGTGGCCACTCCCCGAGACCGTCGCGCTGTTCGCCGGCGGTGTCGCCGTCGCGTTCGTCGTCGAGGCGCCGGCGATCCGCGCCGGTCTGTTCACCCACTACCTCCGGCCGCAGGTGGCGGGTATCCCCGTCTCGGTGCTTCTCGCGTGGCCCGCCGTCGTCTACCTCGCCGTCCGGGCGGCGTCACTCGTCGTCGACGGCCCGGTCGCAGTCGCGGCCGCCGCAGCGGTGCTGGCGACGCTCGCCGACGCCGTCGTCGAACCACGCGCGGTCGCCGCAGGCGCGTGGGAGTACGGGGACGCGATCCCGGGCCCGCGCGTGCGCGGAGTACCGTGGTGGAACGCCGCTGGCTGGCTGGGAGTCGTGTTCGCGACGGCGCTGCTTCCGTCCGCAGTCTAGTGTTCCAGGATCTCCTTCGTGCGCTGGTGACGCGCACGGAACATCGGCGCGAAGCCGACGACGCCGAGCGGGCCGAACAGCCGTCCGAGCGCCCCCAACGGGAGTTCGTAGACGAGTCGATCCTCCAGCACGGTACCGCCGTCCTCGTCGGCCAGAAACCGGTGGGTGTGCTCCCAGCGCGGGAACGGCCCGTCGCGCATCTCGTCGCGGAACCACGCGACACCGTCTTCCTCCTCGCGTTCGGTGATGACGGAGGTCCAGCGCTGTCGCGGGGCGACGCCGAACGGCTGCATCGTCATATCGATCTCGCTACCCTGCATCAGTACCTCGGGGTTGGGGTTCCCGTCGGGCCCCCGGACGGCTTCGATTCCGAGGTTCATGAAGCCGGGCGTGAGCGCCTCTAGTCCGTCGACTCGGGAGTGGAACGCCCAGACGTCCGCGAGCGGCGCGTCGACGCGCGTCCGGCGCGTGTAAGTCGGCATGGTCGACCGTTGCACCTGACGGGAGAAAACGCTTGGCCGCGCTGGCTCGCACTGCACCGCGCTTCATCCACTACCGAACCGCGAGGCTGTCGCTCACAGTCGATCGCTGTCGATATCGACGCCCTCGGGAGTCACGACGAGGAAGCCGCGGAAATGCATCAGCGAACCCCCTTCGGCCCGGATTTCCCGGGCGAAGTCGGCCGCCAACCGGTTCAAGTCCCCCTCGACGGCCAGTACCAGGGCGTCACCACGCCGGACCGCGCCGATCCACTCCGCCGGGTCCGTCTTCCCGTCCAGCACGCCGAGCACCACGTCGCCAGACGTCTCGTCGTCGAGTTCCGCTTCGGCGCGGGAGAGGTCGAGGCCGAAATCGCTCATGATCCGAGTTGCGCGCCGGGAGGTGAAAAAGGAGTCGGGCGTGAGCCGTTTCTGGCTGTTCGCCGACCGGACAGTGACCGGAGAGGCGGGACGCCCCCTGCCCAGGGACCCGGTAGCGATCGCCTCAGGACCCCCGACAGCGGCGTCACCGACACCGCCAGCGTCGGCGAGCGCCGCCGCATCGACGTCGACTCGCAGTTCGACGCGGAGACGGCCTCGCGGCGCGCTACTCCTGGTACGCGATTCGGACCTGCTCCCAGCGGCCCGTTTCCTCGAGGTGTTCCTGCAGAGCCCCCGCGTAGCGCTCCAGTAGCGCCTCGGCGTCCTCGAGTCGTTCAGTGCCGTCGTCGTCGCCGCCGATGCCGAGGCGCTTCTTGACCGACGAGAACACGCCGTCGTCGCCGCCCTGCCCCGCCGCGGAGCCGGGTGCATCCATCCCCTCGCTCATCTTCTCGACTTCGGGCATGATCCCGGCGACCTTCGTGGTGTTCGGGACGATCCGGGCGGTCTCGGGGTCGTCGGCGTCCGCGATTTCGAACGACGCAGCGGTCATGATCAGCCCCCACTCCTGGTTGGAGAACGGGGAGTTTCGCACTTCGCTCGAGAACTCCTGATCGACCGCCATCCGCTCGCCCACGATGGCGTCGGTCCAGTCTGAGTCGCTCATGGACCGGGTTACGCCCACCGCGCGTTTCAGGGTTTCCCCAGCGGTCGCGTCGCTCGCTAGCCCCCACCGCGACGCCGCGGGCCGGCTTTCGAACCTACGCATAACTTACAGCGATGCCGCCTCTCAGTGCCCCAGAGTTTCGGCCGCGTTTATCCAGTATCCCAGTCGGCTTGCCCCCGGAACAACTGGAGTAGAAACGCCCGACTGCGCCGGGAGTGGCTGTCGAACCGGCCCGGAAGCTACTTATACTCGAACCGGGTGGGCAGGGTACGGAGATGAGCCGAACCATTCGCCGCCTCACGATGCTCGCCCTCTACCAACTCACGGTGCTGCTCGGAATCACGCTGCTGCCGTTGGCAGTCGTGACCCGCCGACTCGGCGTCCCGCTTCCACTGGGTCGGGCCGTCGACGGCGCGAAGACAGCGTACGAGACGGCCAAGTAACTGGGAAGAGTTCTGTCTGGAGGGTCCGCGTCAGCGGCGTCGCCGGGTTTCGACGCCGGAAGGGTTTCCCCGAAGGGGTGGCTTTATCAGCGTTCCCCGACTAGCGAACGGTAATGCGAACACCTGCCCATCAGTCAGGTCTCGACCCGCTTGGCGGCGATCAGTCCGACGTGTTCGGCCCGGAACTCGGCGAGTTCTCCGGCGCCGACGAGCGTCGGTCCCAAGCCTCCACCGACGAGGGGATGAAGACCGGCACCACCACCGTCGGCATCAACGCCGGCGACGCCGTCGTGCTGGCGACGGACATGCGCGCCAGCATGGGCAACATGGTCTCCAGCAAGGACGTCCAGAAGGTCGAACAGATCCACCCGACGGGCGCGCTGACAATCGCCGGCTCCGTCTCGGCGGCCCAGTCGCTGATCGAGACGCTGAAAGCCGAGTCGAACCTCTTCGAGGTCCGCCGCGGGAAGCAGATGTCGATGCAGGCCCTCTCCACGCTGACGGGCAACCTCCTGCGCTCCGGTGGGTTCTACATCGTCTCGCCCATCCTGGGCGGCGTCGACGACGAGGGCGCGCACGTCTACTCCATCGACGCGCTCGGTGGGACGACCGAGGAGAACTACGCCGTCTCCGGCTCCGGCTCCCAGTTCGCGCTCGGCGTGCTCGAACAGGAGTACACCGAGGGCGTCGACGTCGAGGAGGCGAAGACCATCGCCACGAAGGCGATCAAGACCGCGACCGAGCGCGACACCGCCTCCGGCAACGGGATCAACATCGCCGTCGTCACCGAGGACGGCGTCGACGTCACGAACGAGAAGGACATCGACTCGCTTCTGTAGAACCGATCGTGTCGACGAGAGCCCACGGCTCTCGTCTGCCAACCAGAAATCAGGGATTTCTGGTGACGGCGCGCGAGCGGCCGACGGCGACGGTTTTCGACCCCGAGCCCATGCCGTGATCGTGTACCACTCGAAGTTCCGACCGTTCTCCCGCTTTTCACCACCGAACAGCCGCGGCGCCGCCTACCAGTCCGAGAACGTCCCCTGCAGCAGCGTCTCGCTCTGCCGGTGAATGTACTCGCGCTGGGCCTCCTGGACCGCCGAATCGAACGGTTCGCCGTCATCGACTCGCGACCGCACCCGGTCGAACTTCCACGACGCCGGCGTGACGCGATTCTCCACGCGGTAGCGAAGCGGCGCGAGATACTCCTCGGCGGCAGCGTCCGAACAGCCGGCAGCCTGGAGGCCCGCGGCGGCGCTGTCGAGGATATCGTCGTAGATCTCGTCGACGTCGGTCGTCGACTCGCCCGCCTCGGTGATCCAACGCAGGTCCGCGTCCAGTCCGTCCCGCATCGCGTTGTAGAAGTTCGACTCCGCCACCTCCCAGTCGAGTTCGTCGACGGGATGGCCAGACCGGGGGAGTTGAACCATCAGCCCCGCGAACGCCGTGAGGAAGGCGATCGTGTCGGCGACGGTCGGCTGGCCCGGTAGCGGCCGGAACTCGATCCTGGCGTTGGCCGAGGAGCGAGTCGACCCGCCGAACACCGGCCGAACCCAGCGCCAGTAAGTGCCGTGTTTCGCACGGAACGTCGAGAACTGGTCGTCGAACCGGTCCCCGCCGTCGTCGGTCGGCATCGGGACGACCACGTCGTCGGTAGCGATACGGTCGACCGCCTGCTCGACGCTGTCGAGATCATCGGGGAACGTGACCTTCTCCGCGCCCTCGGCGTTGAGCACCGACTCGAAGACGGCGATGCGGTTCTCCATGTACGTGTCCGCGAGGATACTCTCGGCGTCGACGCCCGCCGCGTAGAGGTCCGGCGGGAAGAACGGGGCGTTGACCCCGAGTGCGAGCAGCGGGCCGGCCGCCCGGAGCGCGTACATGTGGTGGCGGGGCAGGTCGGCCGCGTGGCTCATCTGGTAGTGGGGCTGGATCGAGGTGATCAGGCTCTCGGGCATCACCGTGTCGGCCTCGAGGTCGACGTGGGGGACGTCGACCGTCAGCGGCGTCGACATCTCGTCGCCGTTAGCCATCGCGTGGTAGCGCACGGCGTCGCTCATGTTGGCGGCGATCCGGATCCCGTCGTCGTCGACACTGTCGGTGAGGTACTCCCGCGCAGTCTCGCCCGCCGGCGGAATCGTCCACATCCCGTCACTGACCAGTCGCATGCCTTCCGCACGGGTGCAGTCGCGGGCGTTCTGGAGATGGGATCGAACCTCGGCGGCCTGGGCTGCCAGCCCGTAGCTGTTGAACGGCTGGGGGCTGGTAGTCATCTCGGCGTTGTGCAGCCCCAACTCCTTCTCGAAGTCGATGAGGTCGAACAGCCGCCGGGGCACACGCATCAGCGTGCAGTCGGTCGCCTCGTCGTCGGCCCAGCGACCGTCGGCGGCCGCGTAGAACTCGTACTCCAGCCCCACCACCGCACGTTGGTTGTCGAACGCGCCATCCCGGAGCAGCGATTTGACGGCCTCCGCGTCCCCGGCGGCCCGGTCGGCGAACGCCTCCGCGTCGACGGCCTGTAGCTCCCTGACCCGGTCGACGAGACTCTGGTCCATGCGTGGGCTGTCGGCGCCGACGGGGAAGTACTCCGCGGCCGATCAACCGCCGGCCGGCGAGTCGGCGGCCTTTTGCCGGGGTTCCCCCTACCCCGGGTAGATGCAGTTCGCCGCCTTCGCCGACCGCGCCACAGAGTTGGAGGCAGAGCCTGCCGACCTCGAAACCGTCTCGCTGGTCGCGGCCCTGCTCCGCGAGGCCGGCGCCGAGGAACTCCCCATCGTCGCGCGCTTCCTCCAGGGCCGGGTGTTCCCGGGCTGGGACGGCCGCACGCTGGACGTTGGCCCCCGCCTCTGCTACGAGGCGCTGGCCAAGGCCGCCGGAACGAACGTCACCGCGGACGACGTCGAGGAGCGACTGGCCGAGGAGGGCGAAATCGGTGCCGTCGCCGCGGGTCTCGACCTGGGCGGCCAGCAGGGACTCGGCGCTTTCGCCGCCGGCGCCGAGAGCGACGGACCCACGCTCACCGAAGTCGACGACGCGCTCCGGGAGGTCGCGGCCGCCGAGGGGTCCGGCAGCGAGGACGCCAAACTCGCCACACTGTTCGGCCTGTTCTCCAGAGTCAGCGACGAGGAGGCGCGCTATCTCGCCCGACTCGTACTGGGAGAGATGCGCCTCGGCGTCGGCGAGGGCACCGTCCGCGACGCCATCGGCGAAGCGTTCGACGTTCACGAATCGCGGAGCGATTCGGGAGCCAACCGGAACGCGGAGCATTCCGGTGATGTCGACCCCGAACTGGTCGCCGACGCCCTGCAGGTGAGCAACGACTACGGCCGGGTCGCCGTCATCGCCCGCGAGGACGGCAACGACGGACTCCGGGAGATGGGGCTCACCGTCGGCCGGCCCGTCCAGTCGATGCTCGCCCAAGCCGGCACCGTCACCGGCGCGCTGGAGTCCTGGGAGGAAGTAGCTGCGGAGATCAAGTTCGACGGCGCGCGCGTGCAACTCCACCACCACCCCGACGGCATCGCGCCGGCCGCCGCCGACCGCGCGCCGACCGACGACGACCCCACGGTTCGGCTCTACTCCCGGAACACCTCGGAGGTCACCGAGGCCCTCCCCGAGATCCGGGAGTTCGCCGAGGAGCGACTCGACGCCCCGGCGATCCTCGACGGCGAAGTCGTTGCCGTCGACGACGACGGGAGCCCCCTGCCGTTCCAGGAGGTCCTGCGGCGCTTCCGCCGGAAACACGACGTCGACCGGATGCGCGAGGAGGTCGCTCTCGACCTCCACGCGTTCGACTGCCTGCTCGACGGCCGGGAGGGGACCAGCGGCGAGGATCTGCTCGATTCACCGTTCCGGGAGCGCCACGCCCGTCTCACCGAGTTGCTGCCCGAGGCCACGAGCGAGGTGCTGTACAGCGACGACGCCGCCGAAGTCGAGACGTTCGAGCAGGACGCGCTGGAAGCCGGCCACGAGGGGATCATGCTGAAGCGCCCGGACTCGACGTACACCCCGGGCGACCGCGGGCGGGACTGGCGCAAACGCAAGCCGGACGTAGAGACACTCGACTGCGTGGTCACGGGCGCCGAATGGGGCGAGGGGCGCCGCGCCAACGAGTTCGGCACGTTCCTCCTCGCCGTCGGGAGCGAGGACGGCTACGAGACGGTCGGGAAGGTAGCGACGGGCATCACCGACGAGCGACTCGCGGAACTCACCGACCTGCTCGAACCGCACGTCGTCGACGAGTCGGGCCAGACCGTCGAGTTCCGGCCCGAAGTGGTGTTCGAGGTGGGCTACGAGGAGATCCAGCAGTCCCCTACGTACGGCGCGGGCTACGCGCTGCGGTTCCCGCGCTTCGTCGAAGTCCGGGACGACAAGGACCCCGACGATGCGGATACCGTCGAACGCGTCGAGCGACTGGCGGCGGGCGTCCACGACGAGAGCGGGGCCGGCGAATCCGAGGGTACAGCCGACGAAGCCGAGAGCGTTGCCGACGACGCCTGAGTCCGGGAAGCTAAGTCGGGCCCGACCCCAGCCCCGAGCATGACCGTTCGACACGACGACCTGGAGGTGACGTGGTACGGCTACGCGACGACCCGTATCGAGACCGAGGGCGGCTTCGTCGCCTATCTCGACCCCGGGCGCTACGGCGTGCTAACCGGCGAGTGGACCCCCGTCGGCGGCGGCAACCCGAAGCAGGCCGCCCACCCGCGAGCGACCGATTTCCGCCCGGAGGACGCGGATCTGGTCTGTGTGACCCACGATCACCACTACGACTCGGACGGGATCCGACGGGTTGCCAACGGGGAGACGACGGTCGTCATCTACGAGGGCGTCGATCCATCCGGGATCGACCGCGACGTGACGCCGATCGACGACCTGCCGGGCGATATTGTCCGGATCGGCGAGGAGGACCACCGCTCCATCGACGGCGCGGACGGGGGCTCCGCCGACGTGTGGTCGGTCCCGGGCTACAACGAGCCCGACGGCCCGCGCGCCGACCGCGACGGGAGCGTCCCACACCCGAAAGGGCTGGGTGTCGGCTACCGCCTCGCGCTGGGCGGGAGTTCGGTGTTCTGGCCGGGCGACAGCGACGCGCTGGACGCGTTCGCCGAGCTATCGGTCTCGTTGTTCCTCGCGAACATCGCCGGCAGCGTCGTCAGCACCGCCGAGGAGTCGGCAGATCTGGCAGAACGGATGGATCCGGATCTCGTGCTCCCGGTTCACTACAACACGATCGAACTGCTCGAAGCCGACTCGGCCGGCTTTGCCGCCGACGTGGCGAAGCGCGGCGTCCCGGTCGTTCTGGACGAACAGCAGGGATAGAGAAACGAACCGTCGTCAGTGGGATCGCTCGCCGGCCGGCGCCTCCATCGACTCGATTTCCAGTATCAGCACGTTCGCCGTCGAGTCCTTGCCGTCGACGGTGCCCTCGACGACCAGCGCCGACAGCGGCGTCGGGCCCGCGCGCACGGAGTCGCCCTCGTGGAACTGCTTGACCGAGCCACGGAGGTGGAGTTCCGCCCGGCAGAGGTCGGGGTTGTGGACGCTCGTGAGGTGGATCTCCTCGACGTTCACGCCCGAAACCGGTTCGCCCTCGTGAGTCAGCGGCACCGAGGCAGGTTCGTCCATCTGCTGGACGTCCAGCGCGTCGAACGCGTTGGTCGTCGGCTTGTAGCCGCCCTTCGGCCCGGGGACACCCTCGACCAACTGGAGCGCCTTCAGGCTCTGCATCTGGTTCCGGATCGTCCCGGGGTTGCGCCCGACTTCGTCGGCGATCGCCTCGCCTTTGACCGCGGACTCCTGCTCGCCGTGGAGATTGACGAGCGCGCGCAGAATCGTGCGCTGGCTCGCCGTGAGCTCGATCGAGGACATTTGTGAATAGTTATCCAGTGGTAGTACATAAGCTTACGGCCCATTCCCGGATCCCCACACGAATACGGGGGAAAATCGGCGACTAATCACGGAACTCGTGCAAAGATGGCGGTGTCTCGTCACGTGTGTGCTGCGGTGAACGACAGGCCTTTGCCGTCGCCGGAAGCAGTCCCGGGCATGAAGGGTAAGCGCGTGCTGGTCACCGGCGGGGCAGGGTTCATCGGATCGAACCTCGCGAACCGGCTCGCGGTCGACAACGAAGTCATCGCGCTGGACAACTGCTACCTCGGTACGCCGGAGAACCTCGACGACGACGTCGTCTTTGCGGAGGCCGACGTGCTGGACGACGATCTCCCGACCGACGTCGACGCCGTGTTCCACCTCGCGGCGCTCTCCTCCCGGCAGATGCTCGAGGAGAACCCGCGGGACGGCGCCCGGGTCAACATCGAGGGGTTCGTCAACGTCGTCGAACAGGCGATGGACGACGGCTGCGGGACGTTCGTCTACGCCTCGACCTCCTCGATCTACGGGAGTCAAAGGGAGCCCTGCAACGAGGAGATGCCCGTCGAGGCGTCGACGGGCTACGACGCGTCGATGATGGGCCGCGAGAAGTACGCGGAGTACTACTCAGACTTCCACGACCTCACTCTCGCCGGGATGCGCTTTTTCTCCGTCTACCAGGGCTACGGCGGCAACGAGGGTCACAAGGGCGAGTACGCCAACACCATCTCGCAGTTCGCCGATAGGATCGCCGACGGCGAGGCACCGGTACTCTGGGGTGACGGCACCCAAACGCGGGACTTCACCCACGTCGACGACGTCGTCTCCGGCCTGATCCTCGCCGCCGAGAACGAACTCGACGGCGTCTACAACCTCGGTGTGGGCAACCCCTACACGTTCAACGAGATGGTCGGGATGATCAACGACGAACTCGGCACCGACATCGACCCGGAGTACGAGCCAGTCCCGCTTGACAACTACGTCTACCACACCCACGCCGACGCCTCGAAGTTCAAGCGAGCGACGGGCTGGGAGCCCGAAATCCCCTTCGAGGAGGGCGTGAGTATGGTCTGTGAGCCGTACAAGGAACGCGAGGACGGCGAGAGTGAACGGGAGCGAGTGCGGGAGTAGCTACTCGCCGTCAGAGAGCCCCGAGGCGTCGGGGTGGACCACCCCGATCAGGCCGAACAGATAGCCGAGCACGAGCAACAGGAGGCCGACTCCACTCCCGACCGACGCGCCGCCCAGCG
>Ga0136556_1000904_pt1 | contig 16241 bp, 4 predicted proteins | sample AntRauTorckE6831_FD_104780 | JGI IMG/M metagenome (GOLD analysis project Ga0136556, IMG submission 104780) | Saline lake microbial communities from Rauer Islands, Antarctica - Metagenome Torckler E6 #831 | ecosystem: Environmental > Aquatic > Non-marine Saline and Alkaline > Saline | place... | reverse complement strand
GTAGCGCCCAGCCTAGACCTGGTTGAAGAATCGGACCCTATTCAGCAGACGAAGGCCAATATTGCAGGAATGGGTGAAGCGGAGGCTTCGCTGACGATCTTGCGCGATGCGCTGGAGCTGGGCACCGACAGCATGAACGATGGTCAGTTGCCCGATAGTATCCGGAAGCAGGCGATTGACCTGGCTGATCGAATCACCGAGGCCGTGGAGGATGGCAGCAACCTTGACGCCATTACCCGCGAAGCAGCCGAAACCCTGAACGAGTGGGACAAAGCAGGCGATTCTGAGCCGGAGCTGCGGGCTATTCAGCGGAAATTGGAAGCCTTTGCAGGCATTGAAGCCCCTCAGTCAGAGCCTGGCCTTGAGCTTGAATCTCAAACTGAAGGGGATCTTTCCCGGCGCGATCGTGTGCGCCAGCAGGCCGAGAAAGCCCAGGCCGACGCTCGCAAGAAAGAAGACGACCGGATCCGCGCCGACGAGCAGGTGAACGATTTCAACCTGACCGGATCGGACAGCCCGACAGGCCAGGCCGAAGCCGCTGGCCAGGGCAATATGTTTGACGAGTCGGCAGATCCCGCGCCGGTCACCACGTCCGATCTGCAGGTCAAAGAAGTGAAGCCTATGGAAGGGCTGCCCAACATGCGCCCCGTAGAGGTCACCCAGGATATTGAGGGCAATCGCACAAAGATTTTGGAAGCCAATATATCCCAGGCCCGCAATGGCGTAGGCGAGCGCCTGCAATTTCATCCGTTGAGACTCTTGGATATCGATCTGAGCAAAACAGATTCGTACATGAGAATTTACCGGGTGATGCCGGAAGCGACTGACAGCCAGGCAGCCATTGAGAAGGCCGTTCAGTTTGCCCGCGACAACAACCTTGATGCAGTGATGATCGACACCACCACGCTGGACAACGACCGCGAGAAGCTGATTACGGACGACGTGCTTGGTCAGCTGGGATTTCAGAGGCTCCGGCCCAACAAGCAGGGTGATAAGAAGTGGGGCATGCGCCTTGAGGGCGCCCCCGTTATCGATCGCCCGGACAGTAAGACGCTCAACTCCGATGCGCGGGATCTGTACGGTACCGCAGCGCCGTCGCGTCAGCTAAGCGCCTATGCTGACGACCAGGAGGCCGAAGTCAGAGAGCGCCCGTCTTTTGCATCCGGCCCAACGAAGTCGCCCATGTATGGTCCCGATCGCCGAGGCGAGGGCGAAGCGCGCAAGAAAGCCGTTGAGCTCGCCAAAGATGGCGGAAGCCAGGCCGTTGTAAAACTGTACTCAGGCCTTGGCGGCAAAGCAGCCGGGCACCTGGTCGTGCCTGCACTGGACAGCCAGGCGGCCATGGAGGAATTGTTCAGCCAGTTTATGAGCACCGGACGCGGCGGCGATATCTCTACCGACCTGGTGGAGATCATCCCCGGCGAGAACGTGCCAGAGAGCACCAACCCGGTTCAGGACTTTGTAGACGGCAAGCGCGACGACGTGCCGACGTTCGATGAAGTGGATGCAGCCGATAACCGCCCGATCCGGGACGAGCCCGCTGAAGCAGATCCGGAGGCCGTGTTTGAGGACTACGCCCGCCAGATCCGTCGAAAGCAAGACTACGAGCTTGCCAATAACGAGCTGTACGACGAGATCCTGCAGAACTTTACACTGTCCGATGGTCGCGCCGAGGAGCTTGTTGGGCGCCTGGAAACCAAGGTTAGCGGATCGAGGAACGAGGATCAGATCAGTCGCAAGCGCCGGTTCTTCAGGCGTGTTGAGGCGATCAATGAAGCTGAGACAGTCAAGCAGGTAAATCAGCAGATTGCGCTGGAAAAAGAAGACCAGCCGCTGCCATCCGGCATCACTGACGATTACACGTCCAGAATGATGAACCGCGCCAAAATTGCGCAGCGCCGGATCAAAGACAATGAAGCCGCAGACCCGGATCCTACGTCGGTACCGGACGAGCCAGACCAGCAACCGGAAACGTCTGGTCTGAGCGGCATCCGGCAAGTCGGCAAAATGAGCGGCCAGAAAGGCATGCGCCGGATCGCGCCCAGCTACCTGACCGGTGAGCAATCTGTGGCCTGGCTGGAAGGCTACGATTCTGCCAGTGCAGAGGGCGAGGCAAAACCGAAGAACCTGGACGACGAGATCAGCAACATCAGCAGCGAGGATCTGAGCTCCCTGTTTGATGATGTAGTGTCCGACGAAAAGCCAAGCGAGCCCGTAAGCGAGCCCGAGCCCGGTACCGAGCCGACGACCAAGACCCCCGATGACGCCACCAACACGCCCAGGGCCGAGAAGACCGACGAGCAAAAAGCCCAGGACCGGGAGAAGCGCCAGCGCGCCACCATCCAGAAAAACCGCAACAGTGGGCAGTTGACCCGCGCCAACGGCCAGAGCTTTAGAACAAAGTCCGGCGCTGCCGACCAGCTAAAGCGCTGGAATCTGCAGAACACGCACTACATTTACGGCAAGAAAGGCGAAGGCTTTACGATCAAGTCATTGCCTGAGATTGGCTGGGACAATGCGCGCAGCGTTGGCTGGTTAGGCGATAACAACAGTTTTTACCTGTACGGATTCAACCAAGGCAACGTCGACGCGATCAATGCGTGGGTAGACGGTAAGATCGTCAACTTTAAACCAGAGTTCGATGGTGGCGATGGTGGCCAGGTGAGCCCGAGCGCACCGCTGACGAAGCCGGAGGCGGGCCAAAAGGTAATCAAGATCGAGAACCCTGACCAGGCAATGCGCCGACTCCAAGCTGCAGGCATGGAAATGAACGCCCGCCTGCCGTACTTGAACGACGATTATCCGGACATTCTCCCGCAGGAGCGCAGCGCGGCAGAAATTGCCAAGAGTTTCGGCAGCAACCTGACCAGCGCTGGCGTGGAATCGCTCAAGGCCCTGGAGAACCTGTTCGGTGGCCCTGGCCGGTTAGGCTCTGGCCTGCAGTTTGACGAAGACACCTACGCCCGCGCCAAACCGCACTTTAAGAAGATGCTGGAAGACTCCCGGGCCGCTGGCGATGACCTTCGCGCCTTTATCCGCAAGATCGTGTCGTACCTGGGACTGGGATCAAAGCCGTATGTCATGCGCTTTGTTGAGGAGCTGCAGTCAGAGCAGGTAAAGACCACTGACAATGCAGAGCCCGATAGCGCCCCAGCGACCAACCCCGAATCAGACTATGCGCCCAAGCCGGGCACCCTGGCCCGCAAGCTATACGATCGCCTGGACGAGATCACCGACAACCGCAAGCTGAAAGCCGTCATTGCTGAGCACTTCGACGTTTCCGCCAAAGAAGTGACCGACCAACAGATGAAGCAGGCGCAGGAAGCGCTTGAGCTGGCATTGGTTACCCGGGCCCGGGATATCGTTCAGCGCGATTCGACCCGCACGGATCGGGCTGTCTTTGACGAGCTGCAAGCCATGTACGCGGCCCAGCCGAATCTGAACGTGCGCAGTTCTGGCAGCATGCAGCGCCAGGCCTACAGCACACCCGCGCCCCTGGCCTTCCTGGCGTCCCGTCTGTCCGGCATTACCGAAGCCACGACCGTCTATGAGCCAACCGCCGGTAACGGCATGCTGCTGATCGGTGCGCCCGCTGACAACATCGTGGCCAATGAGCTCGATGCAGAGCGCGCTGAATTGCTGGAAGCCCAGGGGATCGAGGTATCCCAGGAGGACGCGACGACGTTCATCCCAGCGGATCAAGTTGACTCTGTAATAATGAACCCCCCTTTCGGGCGATTGAAAGACGAGGCCGGAAAGCCGCAACCTGTAAAGATCGACGGCTATACGATCAAATCGATCGATCACCTGATCGCAGCGAAAGCGCTGGAAGCGATGCAGGACGACGGCCAGGCGACCATGATTATTGGTGCCAGCAAGCTGGCAGGCGATATAGCCGCAGCGGATCGGACGTTCTTTAACTGGCTTTATCGCAACTACAATGTAACCAGTCACTTTGAGGTAGACGGGGATCTTTACAACCGACAGGGCGCCGGATGGCCGGTGCGTGTCATTACGATCAAAGGAAGACAGGCCAGCAACCGAGTATCACCCAAGTCAGGCGTGATCGAGCGAGCCAATAAATGGAGTGAAGTGTATGCGCAATACGAACGCGGTCTGGCTGCCCAGCAATCTGACGGAAGCCGCACAGAAGATACTGGCGGTACCGACAAGCCCGACGCAACGGATGGACCGGTTCCTACTGAAGCTGTCATTGGCGAACAAAATCGTTCGGATGGCGACGGACGAGGAAATGACGGACGAGGAAACGCGCTCGATCCTGATAATGGATCCAGACCTGGCGACCGCGATAGGACCGGTGACGGGGATTCGACCGATGGCCGAGGCGGCGTTACTGGCGGACAACCTGAGCCTGCTGATATCGGAGTCGGATCTGAGCAGCAAGCCGGTAATGACGCCCAAGGCCCTAGAGTCACTGGAACAACAGACACTGGTGGATTGGGTGGGCAATCTACAGCGGGCAAGCCTGGAAAACTAAGCAAGTCCGAGTTTCAGACACCTTACAACGCCAAGAGCAAAGGCAAGAACGACGCGGTATTGACGCCGAATAACATGGCCCTACCGCTTGAGCAGGCCCTGACGGATCTGGAAAACGAAGTAGGCGACCTGGACACCTATGTTCAGGAAAAGCTGGGTTACGACACCGTGGCTGAAATGCACGAGTCGTTTATGGGGCTGCAAGTGGACGCGGTTGCGGCGGCGATCTACAACATCGAGAACAACAAGGGCATCATCATTGCCGACCAGACCGGCGTGGGCAAAGGGCGCCAGGCAGCGGCGATTATTCGCTATGCCCGCCGGGTAGGCAAGACCCCTGTGTTTATGTCGGTCACCCCCAACCTGTTCAGCGATATGTACGGGGATCTGCAGGATATCGGCGATTTTGACGTGAAGCCGTTCATCGTCAACTCTGCCGAGCGAATCACCTACAAAGAACGCGAGGTCTACAAATCGGAAGGTGGCAAGCGACACAAATCCCAGCTGCAGGCCATGGCCGCAACCGGGAAGATGCCCGGCGATGCTGACACCCTGTTCCTGACCTACTCGCAGATCCAGACCGACAACCTGCAGCGCCAGGTTATGAGCAAGATGGCCGAGAACGCGATCTTTGTTCTCGATGAAGCGCACAACGTCTCCGGCAATCGATCAACATCAATACCCGCGTCCAAAGGCGGCGGCGAGAAGCTAACCGGTGCCGGTTTCATGTTCTCCCTGATTAACGAAAAGCCAGTGGCCTACCTGTCTGCGACCTATGCCAAGCGCCCGGACAACATGCCGCTGTACTACCGTACCGATCTGTCCAAGGCCGTCGACGAAATCGACCAGCTGGCCGAGGCGGTATCGCAGGGCGGTCTGCAGCTGCAAGCGGTGATCTCCAACATGCTGGCCCGGGCCGGGCAGTTGTTCCGTCGTGAGCGCAGTTTCGAGGGCATTAAAATCACAACGTCCATTGACACTGACAACACGGCAGCGCATGAAAAGCTGTCTGACCAGGTGGCGGAAGGGCTGTCAGCGATCAATCGCGCCGACAAGATGTTTCACGGCGTGGCCATGGAGGGTATTAAAGAAGCGGCGGAGGAAGGCGGAGGCGGTGCAAAGGGCGCCGGTAACCGAGCGGGCAACGTCGACCACATGAATTTCTCGTCGGTTATTCACAACTACATAGGCCAGCTGCTGCTGGGGCTGAAAGTAGAGCGATCAGCCAGCCAGGCGATTGAGCTGCACAGAAAAGGCGTCAAGCCGGTTATTGCGCTTGAAAACACCATGGAGTCGTTCCTATCTGAATACGTCAACGATATGGGGATTCAAGTTGGCGATCCGGTTGAGGCAAATTATAACGACGTGCTGCTTCGCGCCCTGGAGCGCAGCCGCCGATATTCGCGAGAGCTGCCCAACGGCGACAAGGAAGCGGTTCAAGTATCTTTGAGCGAACTGGATCCCGCGACACGCGAAGCGTACCAGGAAGCGGAAAAGGTCATAAAGCAGCTGGATATTGCCGATATCCCTATGTCGCCGATCGACCTGATGCGCTATCGCATGACCCAGGCAGGCATGAAGCCGTCCGAGATCACCGGGCGAAACATGACGCTGGACTACAGCACAAATCCGCCGACCCTGGCCAAGCGCGATCCGACTGAGCGCACCGACAAGCGCGCCACCGTAGATGCGTTCAATACCGGGCGCCTGGACGCGCTGGTTCTGAACGTGTCCGGATCCACTGGCCTTTCGATTCATGCTTCCGAGAATTTCAAAGATCAAAAGCCAAGGCACATGATCGTTGCCCAAGCGCCGAAAGACATTAACATTCTGATGCAGATGCTGGGCCGGATTAACCGTACCGGGCAGGTGGTAAAGCCTGAGTTCACTATGATGGGACTCAACATTCCGTCAGAAAAGCGCCCGCTGTCTGTCACGTCCAAGAAAATGAAATCGTTGAACGCCAACACTAGCGCCAACGACAAGTCCGATACCAGCGTGGAAGCGCCGGATATCCTGAACAAGTACGGTGACCAGGTAGTGGCCGAGTATCTGTCTGCCAATCCGGAGCTGGCGACTGAGCTAGACCTGGGATTTACGGCAAGCCCTGATGGCGAGGCAGAGTCAAGACCCACCGAAGGCCTGGCCATGAAGTTTACCGGGCGCCTGGCGCGCACCCCGGTTGAGACGCAAAAGCTGGCTTACGAAGAAATTGAATCGGCCTTTTCACAGCTCATTGAATACCTGACCAAGACCGGACAGAACGACCTGGACCCGCAGACGGTTGATCTGGATGCGCGAATCATGGCATCAAAAGTGGTTTACGAGGGCAAGGATCCCACGTCACTGTTTGGCGGTAACACGACGCTGCACAAGGTCGACGCCAAGTATCAGGGCAAGCCGCCGACGGGCAAAGACGTGCAGAGCGCACTGGATGAAACCCTCAAAGGTGGAAAGACCCCGAAACAGATTGCCGACGAGCTGATCCTTGACCTGGCCGACCATCCCGGGCGTAGCGCTATCATCGAGCGCGCATTGGAACGAGTCGACGCTACTGAGGCGGCCATCAAAAAAGCGGCGAAAGAGGACGGGCTAGAAGGTGGGGAGCCCGCCGAGATCCTAGAGCAGTCGAAGCTGCGCGACGATTCAGAACTGAGCAAGAAGTACCTGGATCTGGAGGGCAATTATCAGAGCGCGGTATCCAAGGCCAAGCTGACCCAGGCGCGACTGGACGACACCCGCAAGCGCACCAACGAGGCCCTGGAAAGCACGTTCAAGATCGGCGATCACGTCATGCTGGATCTGAGCGATGAAGTTGTTACCGGCGTGGTTACCGGTATCAAGACCAACCTGAAAGGCAAGGGCGGAGACGCCTATGCGCTGTCAAAGACCCGCGTATCGTTCATGGTCAATAGCGGCATCCGCAACGTCGAGCTGCCTTTGAGCAAGCTGCGCCCATCGTCCGGTATCTTCATTAAGAAGCTGAGCACCAAGGCACCGCTGGACGACATATTCAAAGGCCAGGGCGACCTGGGCGGCGAGATGCGCGAGCAGCGCTTCATAGCCACCGGCAATTTGATCGCGGCATCCGCTGATAGATCGATCCCCGGGCGGATCGTTTCGTTCACGTCCCAGGACGGCAACACCTACCAGGGCATGATGCTGCCTCGCTGGTTCAAAGATTCCTCGTTTGAGGATGCAGGTAGTGGCCAGTACATGGCTTTGCGCGATAAAGCACCGCTGTCAAAGTTTCTGCGCAACAACACCGACGCATTGCGCCGGGCGGGCGGCGTGTTCGATAAGAACCAGATTGTGCGGATGCTTCCGAAGACCGACGGCAAGTGGACCATCACCGTGCCCAAGGCCAATAAGGAGGAGCTGGCCAGGCGCGTCAAGTTCAGTCAGCCGCTGATCTCTGCCATGGGCATGGAGTTCTTTGGATCCGGCAAGACCATGACCGCGACGTTTGAGCCCAATCGCCTGAGCGCCGTGACTGAAACATTGTCTGAACTGGTGCAGCTGAACGCGCTGCCCTCGATGCGCAAGCAATGGGTAGCCGCTGGTGGCAAGAAAGAGGCCGAGGCGGTTGAGAGCTTTGACGACAGCCCCGCAAAGGGATCCGGCGATGCGCCTGCTTTCTTGCGCAACCAGGGCGCCACCGGTACCGGATTGTCTGAGCCCCAGGTGCAGGCTACAGTGGATCGGTTCCTTAAAACCTACCCTGGTGCGGATAATGTCACAGTCGAAATACATCAAAGTGCAACCGCTTTACCCGGATTCAAAGCAGACCGAGACAGTGCCGGCGCCAGTATCGCCGGAGAATATGTCAGCCGAACCGATACCGTGCATCTTGTATCTGCAGCCTTCACCAATGAAAGCGACGTTCTCAAGGCCCTACAAGAGGAAATCTTGGTTCACAAAGGCCTGGGCTTCTTTTCGCCACAGGATCGCGAGCAGCTATACCGCGACATTCAGACGGCGGCGGGCGAAAGCCAGGAAGTAAAAGCGCTTTGGGACAAGACGGTAAAGGAATATCAGGCCGTGGCCGAGTCTGCCGGGCTCAACGACGAGCAGGCAAACCGTCTTTACGCTGAAGAAATGCTGGGATCCCTGGCGCAAGAGCAGCCGAGCTGGATGAAAAAAGGCTGGCGCAAGCTATGGCGCGGGATCAAGCGACTGCTGGTTAAAGCGGGATGGGTGGATCAGGGCATTGGTACCGCTGAGCTGCGTGAGCGTATCACTACGATATCGGACGCTTTCAAGCGCGGGCGCCAGGCCCCTCGCCGTGATTTCAGCGCTGATATCCGTGGTGGCACCACCAGCCAGAGCCAAGTAGAATCGTTTAGTCGGGAGGACGGACAGCCGCCTCTCCCCCAGGTGGAAGTGGAGGAAGACACCAATGAAGCAGAAGCGCAGAGAATCTTCGAAGAATACCAAGCTGCAAGACAGAATCAGTCCGGACAACGCGAGAGTGGGCGGGAAAACAATGGACGAGCTGTTGGAGGACGGAACGCTGCTGCCGATTACGAGTCCAAAACGAAAATCCGTCGACGAAGCGATAGCGGATCTGAACCGGCGGTCATCTTCCGAGGATCCCGAACCGGCGGGCTAAAGCCTGACGACTTTAATGAGTCCAGTTTTGGCGTATCCACCGGGCGCCCATCGTCCGGCCTGGGCGTGTTCTTCAGTTCCAGGAAGCGCGAAGCCGCCGGTTACGGCGACGTTGAAACTTTCGTTCTGGATATGCGCAAGCCCTACGTCATCGATGGCGGGGATCTACCCAGTTTCAATTCCACAGCCGAAGCAACCCGATACCGCAACGCCATTAAGGCTAAAGGCTACGACGGCATTGTGGTGGACTACCGCAGCATTGGCGGTCAGTTGCACTACATTCCTTTCCAGCCTGAGCAGGCGATCCCGACCGAAAGCAAGACACGGTTCAGCCTCAATTCTGCCCCGGCACCCTCAAGAGACGTTCTAGCCGCCGATATCAGCAAAGGCCTGGCCAACGTGGCCGAGCTCGCTGGCGCCCGCGTGATTCAATCTCCCGGCGATCTGCCTGCTACCGCAAAAGCTGAAATGAAATCGCTGGGCGTAGACGAATCATCCGTGCGCGGGCTCTATGTGGATGGCGAGCTCTTTGTGGTGGCCGATAACCTACGCAGTACCCAGGAAGGTATTGAGGTTGCCGTCCATGAAGCAGTGGGACACAAGGGCGTAAGGGGCGTGTTGGGCGCCGAGCTCGATAGCGCAATGCTTCGCCTGTACCGGACACTGCCAAACACCCCCCAGGGGCGCGCTGCCCTGGCCGAGGTCAAAGCAGAGTATCGATTCCTGGACACCAGCAAGCGTGAAGACCGTATCCAGATTGCCGAGGAAATGGTCGCACACCTGCTGGAAAAAGGGCACCGGCCCAAGGCCTGGCAGCGAGTCGTTGCCAAGATCCGCGAGCTTTTGCGCAAAATGATCCCGTCCATTGCCTGGACTTACAGCGACGTGCTGGCCCTGGGCGAGCAGAGCCGCCAGTATTTACGCAGACGCAAGGCAACCGGCGGCGAGGGCACCCGCTTTGCGACCACCGACGCCGATCAGCAATACATGAACGCCGTTGATTCCGGCAATATGGAGCTGGCTGAAAAGATGGTAGCCGACGCTGCCCGTCAGGCTGGCATACCCGTTATTGAGGAGGAGGGCGTCACCGCTTACGAAGTTCGCCGGGACGCGCCACCGAAGAAAACTCAGAAAGCGTACAAGCTGTTCCGCGTGAAGCGCTCAGCCAGTGGCGAAGTGTTCCCGCTGTACGTTGGTGCCAACGATGCGCTGCCACAAGACGTTTGGCTTAACGCGCTGGAAGGCCTGGAGGCCGAGCCGTCCAAGACCGGCAAGCGCAAGGTGCAGTCGAAGATCGGACACCTGGCCTATCGTCCAGGCTGGCATGCCGGGGATATTCCCCTGGCGACCCACATCGGCGCCAAGGATCCCAGCGGTAAAGTCTTTGCCCGTAAAGAGGACGAGGTATGGGCTGAAGTCGAAATGGCGGCAGACGTGGACTACCAGGGCGAGGCCGACGAGAACGGGCGCACCGAAAAAGGCGGATTCAACGAGGCCGAGGCCGATATCGAGGAAATGCCAGAAAACGGCATGTATCGCTACAAGACAAACGCGAACATGACCGGGCGCTGGATTATCTCCGGATCCATGAAAGTGAACCGGATCCTGTCCGAGTCGGAAGTGAACGATATCCTGGCGGGCGAAGGCCAGCAAAGCATGCCCTGGGCTCAGCGCCCGAAAGGCAGCAAACAGTGGGCGGTAAGCCCGCTGGACCTGGATCGCTGGGGATTGACCAACAACCCGGCCAAGAACCAGCGCAAGCTGCTGGATCCTGTCACCTACGACAACAACGAGGACGTTATCCCGCTGTCCAAGCGGTTTAACCAGGCAACCACGGACGTTCGATTCAGCCTGGTGAGCAACGACCGGATCAGCGGCGGCAACCTGTTTGACGATTTCACCGACGCTGACCGTGCCGCTGCTGCCAAGCAAGGGCCCCGATCTGCGCCTCGTCGTGTCATGGACTACTGGAAAGAAGCGACGAACAACGCCGGGCTCAAGATCCGCCAGGGCATGGTGGACCGCCTGGCCTCGCTCAAGGCAATCGACGAAAAGCTGCTGGGTGAAAAGATGCTGGGCGAGGACATAACCCGTTCGTCCTGGGTATTGGGCCGGATGGCCAACGCGGCAAACGGCGCGCTTCACACGATGCTGCACACTGGCCGAATCAAGATGGACGCCAAGCAGAAAGTTATTGATATTCAGGAAGGCGACTCGAAAGGCCTGGGCGCCGTGTTTGCACAGCTGGCCAGCCAGAACGACCCGGACAGCGCGAGCAAAGAGGTTCAGCGCTTTATGGGCTGGATCGCAGGTAACCGGGCTCGAAAGCTGCTGGACGAGGGGCGCGAGAACCTGTTTACCGAGGAAGATATCACCGCCATGGAAAGCTGGGATCGCGGCGTGTTAGCCGATGGCCGAAACCGTGCCGAAGCGTATGCGTCTGTGTTCCAGGAGTTTCAGGCCTACCGTGACGACGTGCTGGCGATTGCTGACCAGGCCGGGCTGCTGCGCAAGGCGATGGATCCGGACGACGCCACGCTGTTCATGGCCAACAAGCACGGCATCCGTTCAGACCTGGCCGACAAGGCCAAGGCTGCGCGCAAGGCTGCAGCAAGAGCCGATGATATTGAAGTGAAGGAAATGGCCGAGGAGCGCGAAAGCGCGGCGATTGGCGAGCTGCAGCAAGAGCTTGTCGCAGAGCTGGGCATGGCTGACTACGATTCTGAGTACGATATGCTGACAACGGATCAGCGGGATCTATGGGCCAATGAGTTCTACGTGCCGTTCTACCGGATCGCTGAAGACGACAACAAGCCAACCGGGCAGCTGGCCACCAGTGGACTGTCCCGACAGAAAGCCTACACCAGGCTCAAGGGCGGATCGCAGAATGTAAACGATCTGCTGGAAAACACCATGATGAACTTCCATCACCTGCTCGATGCCTCGCTGAAGAACCAGGCCGCGAAACAGGCGATCGATAACGCCATGGACCTGGGAATAGCGACACCGGTTAAGGCCAGCAACCGCAACGAGAAAACATCGACGTTTGTTTTGATCGACGGCGAGAAGTCTTTCTATCAGATTGACGACCCGCTGGTATTTGAGTCGATCACGGCGCTGTCCAGCGCTGGCATGAACAATATGGCGATGAAGGTTATGCGAGGCTTTAAGCGCCTGTTTACCAACATGACCACAACGACGCCACAGTTCATGGTTGCGAACCTGATCCGTGACTCACTGCAAGCGACGGCCACCAACGACGTAAGCAAAAATGCGTTTGCTAACGTGATCGGGGGCGCCAGATCCTATCGTGACCAGAAGATCAAAGCACAGATGATGGCCTCCGGCGCCTCGTTTAACTTTGGTCACTTGTTTGGATCCAATCCGGACGAGCTTCGCGCACAGCTGACCCGCGATATGCGAGGGGCCAAGCTGATCGACGGGCCCCAGGGCGTCCCCGATGCGCTGCGCAAAAGCTGGGAGTGGTGGAACAACGTCAACAATGCGACCGAGAACCTGAACCGAGCGGCGATCTTCACGCAGAACCAGGACAAGGGCAAACTCAAAGCAGCGTTTGAGTCCCGGGATCTGATTGACTTCTCCGCACACGGCGCTTGGTCTGCCATTCGCATACTGATCGACGTGGTGCCGTTCCTGAATTCCAGGATCCAGGGCCTCGATAAGATCTATCGCTCCGGCTTTAAGCCTGGCTACAACGTGCTTAAGTCGGTGTTTGGTGGTGACGATGCCAACGTGAGCGACAAGCAATCGGCTGGCAGATTTTGGGCGGTTACCGGCGCCCTGGCGATGGCCACCATGATGCTTTACCTGCACAACCAGGACGACGAAGAATACGAGAAGCTGGAAGACTGGCAGAAAGATACGTACTGGTTCTTCCGGATCGGGGATCAAGCGTTTTTCATCCCAAAGCCGTTTGAGGTTGGCGCCATTGCCACAATGGTTGAGCGGATTACTCAGCAGTTTGTGGACGACAAAGCCACCGGCAAGCTGTTCCGGGAGCGCATGCAGCACATGCTCACCGATACCTTTGCCATTACGATTGTGCCGCAAGCAATGCAGCCGGCGCTGGACGTGTACGCCAACTACGATGCGTTTACGCAGCGACCCATCGAAAGCATGGGCATGGATCGGCTTTCGCCTGAGCTGCGCAAGCGGGCAAGCACCAGCAAGGCGGGCGAGTGGATCAGCCAAGGGCTCAATGCCACCGTAGGCGCCCTGGGCGATCCTGAGCTCAATCCGTTGGCTCTGAGCCCGGTGCAAGTCGATCACCTGATAAGCGGATACTTTGGCCAGGTAGGCACCTGGGCGGCGAGCTCCGGCGATATAGCTTGGCGAGTCGCAAGCGGGCATGAAGATCCAGCCCGGCGCTGGTATGAGTATCAGCCTGTCCGGCGCTTCTACAAGAACCTGGGCGACGAGGACCGGTATACCAAATACGGTACCGTGTTCTACGAAGGGCTCCGTGAAGCTGGACGCGCTTACGCGGACGTGAAAGAGCTGCGCGAGCTCGGGCGTCTTGAAGAAGCGGCGAAAGCTGTCCAGGACAACCGGCAGATGCTGATGATCCGTCGCAGCCTGAACCGGGCACAGAGCAAGCTGCGCGATATCAACAAGCAGATTGACGTGATCCGCCGGGCCGATATGGACGGCGAGCTCAAGCGGCAAAAGCTGGACCGGTTGCGGGCGATCAAGAACAAGATCCAGAAGGTTATGAGCACCAGAGTTATGGAAGCGCGAGGGTAAATTTATTTACCTACCAGGTAAACGATTTTACTTTTTGCTGACGGCGGCGATCCCGAGCAGGAACAGGACGCCACCGATCAGCAGGGGCGCGTTGACCAGCAGCGCCAGCGCCAGGACAAAGCCAGGGATGCCGATGTAGCTGACCATGAGCCAGCCCGTCACGTTCTGCCATGGCTTGGGCATAACGACCATGCACAGCAAACCGAGTACCGGGAGAATGAACGCCAGGCCGAGTATGGTTTCCATTATCTGTCTCCCTGGCTAATCATCCTTTTGAGTGAATCGTTTGAAAAGCGCGCTGTCGCGGAATTGCTCCTCCTTGTGGAGCTCTTCTTCGATATTTTCTTTCTGGTAACCGGTGATCTTTCCAAACTTGGTTCGCGTCAGAATAATCGGGCTTTGTCGCAATTCGATGATTTCAGCGAGTCGCCTTGCGACGGGCTCCGCCCGCCTGCGGTATTCGTCCTGTATATTTTTGAGCTGCTGGCGTAGGTGTGCTTCTTCTCTATCGAGCTGGTTGGTCATAAGTACCTTGATATGCCTGGATGAAGTCTCAAGCGTACACCAGGGCCGGTAAAATAATTTACCTCTAAAGGGTGAAGGTGCGCGCAAAGCCTCCAGGCGCCCCGGGGAAAGCTGTATAAAAAGCAATGGATTACTCATTGCTAATCAGGCAGTTAAGTTTTTGGGCAGGGCAAATCTATTTATACATCGTGAAGTGCAACGGTCTGAAATTGCTGCATTTTTAGGTCAATCCTTCGACGGTCTTGAAAACCGCCGTACGTTTGTAGCGTACCCGGGGTTCGAATCCCTGGCCCACCGCCAATTTCCTCAACGATTACATGCCCTTAAAGTCTCGGCGTTTTCCCTTTCAATCTTGCCCAAACGGGCCCTGTATAACAGCCTTTTTATACAGTTGTATAAAACGATTTTGGAAAATGGCCGAATATTACCGGGATTACTTGCCCGCTTTTTTGCGTACCATGGGCGTGATCCTGGTGGATCGGCGCGCCCTCAGATACGTGTCGGTCATGCGCTTGTCGTCGTGCAGCAGGTTGTCCGTCGCATTGCCACCGGCCTTGTCCAGGTCCGTCGCGTGTTTTGCTCTCAGGTCGTGCTCGGTGAATCGCTCTGTCAGATCGGACGCGGCCAGCGCTTCGCGCATACACGATCCCCAGCGATTATGAAACGCGGATTCGCCCAGCGGTTTTCCGGCACGGTCGCAGATCAGCGTCAGGCCCTGCTTTTGGTTGCAGGCTTTCAGATCCGCCACCGCCTTGCGCAGCTCCGGTATCCAGGATATCAGGCCCCGGCGCCCCGTCTTACGAGTCTTCACTGCTATGCCGTCGTCGCGCAGAGCGTTCAGCGGCAGGGCGAGAATGTCACCCTGGCGCAGGCCGGTCAGCAGCTTGAACTCTACATAGGCCCGGATGAACGTCGGCGCCACGGACAGGAGAGCTTCAAGCTCCCAGTCTTCGACGTACCGATCCCGCGCTTTGATCTTGTGCTTTTCAACGCCCTTGACCGGATTGCTGGTCACGATCCCCCACTGCATGGCCTTGCGGAAAACGTGCGATAGCAGCGCGATCTCATGGTTCGCCTGGGTGCGCGACTGCTTGCCCCGGTGATCCAGGTACTGCTGGCAATGCTGAGTGGTGATCTGTGTTGGGTGCATCTGCTCAAACACGCCTCGCAGCTTAATCAGCTCCTTCAGATTGTCCTTCTGAGTGCGCGGTGCCTTGTGCGGGATTACCTCGGCCTGGTATCGATTTAGCAGCTTTGCCATGCCGCTTTCTTTGGTCAGGTTGCCCATCAGCTCCGAGTAGCACAGCAATGCCTCCTGCTTTTCCAGCCCCAGCCGGTACCAAGTTTTCTGCCCGGGCAGGTACATGCGAAGGTGCGGCGGTGCCATCAGTCGCCAGGCGCCGTTTTTCCAGTAAACGTAAGCGGGCATGCCGTTGTCGTTGGCGCGTTTGCGTGGGCTCATGCTGCGAGAATCCGATTAACCAGTGGGTTGTCAGACTTGTTCATTTTGTCCAGGTCCACGTAATAGATAGTTCCGATCACCTTGCCCGGCAACTCGCCGGCATCTATGCACTTCTTCAGAGTCTTAATGTCGGGCTCGCTGCCAGGGTGGAAATACTCGGTGCGGAACCTGGTTGCTTTAATCAGCTTCATACCTTCCCCCGCTCATCCGGCGAATCAAGCGTCATCGTGTAGCCGCAGCATTTTGGCCAGCCGTATTTCAGGGCCACGGAAGCCTGAATGCTTGCAGTGTTGTCGCAGACGGTACACCAGACCCGGCCCCTTGCTAGTTTTGGATGAGCCTTGCCCGCTTCTTCATGAATTTTCATTCCCCACCCCTCGGC
>Ga0136556_1000898_pt1 | contig 16280 bp, 14 predicted proteins | sample AntRauTorckE6831_FD_104780 | JGI IMG/M metagenome (GOLD analysis project Ga0136556, IMG submission 104780) | Saline lake microbial communities from Rauer Islands, Antarctica - Metagenome Torckler E6 #831 | ecosystem: Environmental > Aquatic > Non-marine Saline and Alkaline > Saline | place... | reverse complement strand
ATACACCCGTTACGGTTTGATAAACTGCGCAGCCGTTTTTCCGTAAGAGATTTTCCGGATGCTTGATAAACTGTTTGTTCTGAGTCAATACGTCACTCCGCAGCTGGCGGTTTCCCGGCTGGCAGGCCGTCTGGCTGATTATGACGGGACTCCGACCCTGAAAAACCGGGTAATCAAATGGTTCATCGGCCGTTACGGCGTGAACATGAGCGAGGCCGCCGAGCCTGATCCCACAGTTTACCCCAGTTTTAACGCCTTCTTTACCCGGGCACTGAAAGTGGGTGCCAGGCCTATCGAAGGTGGCCAGGAAGTGTTCGTCAGTCCTGTTGACGGAACCATCAGCCAACTCGGAAAAGTCAGCCACGACCGCATCTTCCAGGCCAAGGGGCAATCTTTCAGCCTTACAGAGTTGCTGGGTGGTGGCAATGAACAGGCAAAACCCTTCGGGAACGGGGAGTTCGCAACCATCTACCTGTCGCCGAGCGACTATCACCGAATTCACATGCCCATCGCCGGCACATTAAAAGAGATGGTGTATGTGCCGGGCAAGCTGTTTTCGGTAAACCCGACGACAGCCGAGGAGGTTCCCAACCTGTTTGCCCGCAATGAACGGGTCGTGTGCGTATTCGACACGGAAGCAGGCCCGATGGCGCTGGTTCTGGTAGGCGCCATGATTGTCGGAAGTGTGCAAACCACCTGGGCGGGCGTGGTCGCTCCCAACCCGCACCAGGTCAGTCACTGGCAATACAGCGGTGATGATGCAGTGCATTTCGAGAAAGGGGAAGAGATGGGCCGCTTCCGACTCGGCTCCACCGTGATTGCGGTCATGCCCGAAAACGCTGTGCAGTGGAAGACCGACCAGATTGCCGGCAAAAAAGTACGCCTGGGCGAAGCTTTCGGGGCCCTGAACACTGAGGAAGCTTGAGGACGTCAGGCCCGCTCCGCCGGAAATGTCAGGACTTCTTCAATGCTGCTCGCACCGAGCTTAAGCATCAACAGCCGATCCAGCCCGAGCGCCACGCCCGCGCATTCAGGCAGGCCGGCATCCAGCGCCTCAAGAAAAGCCTGATCCACCGCCATTTGCGGCTTACCAGCCGCCTTTCGCTGGTGATTATCTTCAGCAAAACGCCGCCGCTGCTCCTCCGGATCGGTCAATTCCCAGTAGCCGTTACACAACTCCAGGCCCTGGCTGTAAAGCTCAAACCGGTGGGCGACCGCATAGCCTTCCTCCAATGAAACCTTCGCCAAAGCTGCCTGCGAAGCCGGATATCGGGTGATAAACACAGGCTTTTCCAGCCCCAACTCCGGTTCCACCCGGAAGCTCATCACCAGGTCCAGACAGCCATCGCGCCCCAGCCCCGCCAACTGTTCCGGCTCCAGCCATTGCTGGCAGTACCGGTTCAGATCCTGATCGGTGATGGTCATCGGGTCGAAGCCGGCCGCACGCTTTACAGCCTCGCGATAGGACAGGATCTCTGGCCATTCACAGCTCAGCCAGCCACAAACAAGTTGGGCGACTTCCGCCATCAGCTCAGAATCGTCGAAGCCTTCCCGGTACCACTCCAGCATGGAAAATTCCGGATTATGGCGCCGGCCCCGCTCACCATTGCGAAAAACCCGGGCTATCTGAAAAATCGACCCGTAGCCGGCAGCGAGCAACCGTTTCATGTGATATTCCGGGGAAGTCTGCAGCCAGCCGTTCCGGATGCCATCAATCCCGATCTGCGCGGGGATTCCCTCCAGGTTAACGTCGGTCACACCGTGGCGCCCCAGAACCGGGGTTTCAACCTCCAGCACTCCGCGCTGCGCAAAAAAGCCGCGCACATACTGCAATTGCTGTGCGCGGCTTTTCAGTGCTTCCCGGGAGGCTGTAGGATGCCAGCCAGAAGCGGTAGACATCAGAACCGATCAGCTGTTCTTGACGCGGCTGACATAGTCACCGGTACGGGTGTCCACTTTCAGGATTTCACCGATCGTGATGAACAGTGGCACGTTTACCACCGCGCCGGTGGTCAGGGTGGCGGGTTTGGAGCCACCCTGCGCAGTATCGCCTTTCATACCCGGATCTGTGTCAACCACTTCCAGTTCGACAAAGTTCGGCGGTGTCACGCTCAGTGGTGCATCGTTATACAGGGTGACGGTATAGACTTCCTGTTCCTTGAGCCATTTTACGGTATCACCAACTGCCTTTTCACTCGCCGGGTACTGCTCAAAGGAGCCATCGGTCAGCATGAAATACCAGAATTCACCATCCGAATACAGGTATTCCATTTCCAGCTCGACCACATCGGCCGCCTCGAGGCTTTCACCGGATTTGAAGGTGCGCTCCCAGACCCGATTGGTCATCAGGTTGCGCAGTTTCACTCGGTTGAAAGCCTGGCCCTTGCCGGGCTTGACGAATTCGTTTTCCAGCATGATGCACGGATCACCGTCCAGCAAAACCTTGAGACCGCCGCGAAATTCGTTGGTAGAATATGAAGCCATGAAATGTTCACCTGACGTAATGTCGTTAAAATGTCAAAGGTCGCTATGATACAGCGAACCCCCGCCCGTATAGAAGCCCGTGATGTGAGCCCTCAAAGTGCCACTGCCAGCGCGACTCTTCACATACCCGCCCGGGAACAGGACTGGCAGCGCATTCTCAGCGACTCCATCACCTGCCCCGAGCAGTTGCTCAGCCGTCTGAACCTGCCTGCCGGTCGCTGGCTGGACGGTGCGCAAGCAGGCCACCAGTTGTTTCCGATTCGCGTTCCCGAACCGTTTGTCCGGAGAATGCAGCCAGGCAATCCCGACGATCCCCTGTTGCGCCAGGTGCTGCCGCTGACAGAAGAAACCGAAGAGGCGCCCGGTTTTGTCACGGACCCCCTGGAGGAAGACGACGCCATTCAGACCACCGGGCTGATCCGCAAATACCGCAGCCGGGCATTGCTGATGGTGACCGGCCAGTGTGCAATTAATTGTCGTTACTGTTTCCGGCGGCACTTTCCCTACACCTCACACCGGCTGGGCCCCGAAGATCGCCAGGAAGTGATCAACGCGTTGAACTCAAGCCCGGAGATCAACGAAGTGATTTTCAGCGGTGGCGATCCGTTATCCGTGAATGACCGGCTGCTGACACAGTGGGCAAGCCTGCTCGACTCGGTGCCCCACCTGCGCCGGCTACGGATACATTCCAGGTTACCGGTGGTGATTCCCCAGCGGGTCAATGATGAGATGCTTGCCTGGTTGAATGAAAGCCGGCTGCAGAAAATCCTGGTGGTGCACGTGAATCATCCCGCCGAGATTGACCAGGCCACTCGCCATGCCTTTAGCCGGCTGCGGGAGGCGGGAGTTACCCTGCTCAACCAGAGTGTTATTCTCAAAGGCGTCAATGATTCCAGCAAGACTCTGGCAAGCCTTAGCGAGAGCCTGTTCGAGGCGGGCGTTATGCCCTATTATCTGCATGCGTTCGATCCGGTCCGGGGGGCTCATCACTTTGCCGTCAGCGATGATCGGGCGAAGGCGATCGTTCAGGAACTGATGGCGCAATTGCCGGGCTTTCTTGTTCCCAGGCTGGTCAGAGAGTTGCCGGGAGCCGCCAGCAAGACCCCCATTCTGTAGATGGTTGGCCTGCTCGCTTTTTATGGCGGTTTTGCTATCCTGAAATCAGACACTTATCAACAATTGCGGCATGTATTTCAAGCCTGTGTACGTGCCGTCCGGACATTGGCGCTGAAACATGGAAGGCAACTTTGTAAAACCAGACCTTGAGGTACCGGAGCAAAGGACGGCAAGCCTGTCCTTTTGCGACACCACGCCCAAGGCATTCCGCCTGTGGGCCAAGCAGCTGCCCATGGTCAACATCGGCGAAGCTTCGCGCCAGTTGTACCATGCCATTCTGGAACTGAATCAGATTTTCCTGTCACCACAACAGCGGATGCTTTTTCTGGAGGCCGTAAGGGAGCAGATCCACTTTGTGTGTAACGAGCTGTCCCGACATTTTCTTGGCCTTGCCATTGCCCTGCCCGAGAAGCAGCGCAAGATCGCCAACCTGACTCAAGCCCTGCAACTGCATCTGGCCAGCGGTTACAAACTGTGCCTGCTTGAGTATCTGGATAACGGCGGTCTGGACAAACACAGACACCATGTATCCACCGCTACGCACCGGATCATTTCCGAACTGGGCGCAACCATTCTTCGCTCGCACCAGCTGTATTGTCCAAGCCCGCGCCGAAGCTGGCTCGACTGCCATCAACTGTCCCTTTTCGCCTGGCATAACGATCTTGCCGATCAGAACGTGGAAGACAGCGCGCTGGCGCACCAGCGCTCAAGCACCATTGCAGACAGCTATAAACGGGTTCTTCTGCTGGGCTGCTCACGGCCGAACCAACTCCGCCAGAATGAACTGACGCAGGTGTATGAACTGTTCGAGTCCTGGACCGCATACTGCCACTGCGGTCCCGACACCAGCAGCGACAGCCTGTTTATCATCAACCCGGAGCACGACAAACCACCCATTTACCGGAGCCTGCTGGATAAAGTTCCGGAAGACGACAGCTACGGATTCGACACCACAGCACTCGCAGGCCACCTTTCGGAGCTGTTGCACAGCAGACATAACCGCCAGCCCGACCAGACACCGCTAGGCATTCCCGGCAATGTCAGCGACACACTGCTGACGCATCTGAACCAGGCTCTGGGTATTCTGGCCAAACGAAACTTCAACCGGATTTCCAGTCAGGGTTCTCTGGAGATTTGCGTGGGGTTAAGCGCAACCCATTACTTCGTTTCCGGACAGAAAACCTTCTCCGAATTTCTTGAAGGCAACGAAAGCAACCACCATGAACAGGAGAACCTGTTCATCAAACGCGCCAACAGACAACAAGACGCCTGGTCGCAGGCCCACGATGTCGCTCCAAGCGAAGACCGGATGCATAGCAGTGAAGGCCCCATCACTTTCCGCAGTGGCGCCGGCAACCAGGCAACCACCCAGGCTCACCGGAATCGTCCCCGGTCACATCATGCCGTGCTGATAAACACCAGCCCCGGCGGCTACTGTGTCGCCTGGGAGCAGGATATACCGGCCTCCCTCCAGGCCGGAGAGATTCTGGGCGTGCGTGAACAAAGCACACATCCCTGGAGCATTGCGGTGGTCAGATGGCTACGCCAGATCAAGAACCAGGGCACCCAGGCGGGCATTGAATTACTCGCCCCCAGTGCTGCGCCCTGTGCTGTTCGCCTGATCCAGAAAGTTGGCAACAGCAGTGAATATCTGCGGGGCCTGCTGCTGCCGGAAATCAACGTAGTGAACCAGGCCGCCACTCTGGTGACACCCCGAATGCCGTTTCAGACCGGCCATCGCATTTCACTGTTACATGATGGCTGTGAGGATCAGGGTCAGCTTCTGAAGAAAGTATCGGCTACCGGCAGCATCAGCCAGTTTGAACTGAAACTTCACAATTCACAGGTATTGTCCGGCCTGGCAGAAACTCGGCCCGGCAGCGGCGGTACCACGGACGATGAGTTTGATTCGCTGTGGCCGTCGTTGTGACACACCCGGTTGTTATCGGCCGCCAAGCCCTGCATCATAGCTAATAGTATGAACTTTCATAGCGGAGTGCCGGCGAAGAGCATTCACGGCATCATGAGACCTCTTTCGAATGCAGAAAAATAAGACCACCGTACATCTGTTGATTCTCGATCCCTCCCAGAATGATGCGGAATCTGTCGTCAGCCTGTTGCGTAATGCAGGCCGGGCCACCAGAGCACACCGGATAACGTCCGAAGAAGATCTGGAAGAAGCCCTGAAGACATCAACCTGGGATCTGCTGCTGGCCCGGGATGTTGATCAGGAATTCGGCCCTGACAACGCCCTCACCATGATCAAGCGCATGGACAAGGACATTCCGGTCATACTGCTTACCGAAACCTATGACCGGGAACGTACCGTTGGCATCATTCGTGCCGGCGCCCAGGACGCGTTACCTTACGAGTATTCAGATCTACTGGTGCTGGTCGCCAAAAGAGAGCTGGCAGCACTGGATGAGCGCCGCCGGCGCCGTGTTCTGGAATCCCACCTACGGGAAGCCGAACAACGCTGCCAGTTACTGCTGGAAAGCTCCAAAGACGCCATTGCCTATATCAACGACGGCATGCACATCTACGCCAACCAGTCCTATATGGAACTGCTTGGTTACGACGATATCGATGAGCTGATCTGCATCCCGGTGCTCGACACCCTGACCCCGAAAAGTCAGGAAAAGTACAAGGAGTTCATGAAAGCCTTTGCCAGCAAGGGCGAGGATGGCATGACACTGAACTGCACCGCCCGGCGCAGTGATGATCAGGAAATAGACGTCACCATATCCGCATCCGCCGCCACCTTTGATGGCGAGGCTTGCACACAGATCGTACTGCAAACCGAACATTCGGATGCCGAGCTTGAAGAGAAGCTTCAAGAGATCAGCAGCCAGGATCTTCTCACCGGCCTGTATAACCGCCAGTACCTGATGGACGCTCTGGGCAAAGCCATCGCCGAAGCCGGCAAGACCAACCAGACCGGCGCCCTGGCCTACATTGCGCTGGACAATTTCCTGACTATGAAAACCCGGGTTGGCATTTCCGGCGCAGATCTCCTGCTTGGAGACCTGGCCAGCCTGTTACGCGTGCAGGCGGGCGACAGCATGACGCTGGCGCGCCTCAGCGATGATGCCTTCTGCATGATGTGCCTGCCGTGTGATGAAAAGAGCATGGAGCAGCAGTGCGAGCAGGTCCGCAAAGCCGTGGAAGACCACCTGTTCGACATCAATGGCCACACCGTACCACTGACAGTTTCTATTGGCGTGGCCGCTATTACTGAAAACTCACCCAAGGCTGAAGATTTGATGGGCCGGGCCCATACTGCCTCGGCAGAGGTGAAAAAACAGGAAGGTGGCAGCCAGGGCAATGGCGTACTGGTTTACAACCCCGCGGACTACGAAGCGCTGGACGAAAACAACTCTGCAGAAGCCATTCAGAAAGCACTCGATGAGAATCGCTTCCGCCTGTTGTTCCAGCCTGTGATCAATCTGCGGGGCGAGGATGAAGAGCACTACGAAGCTTTCGTCCGCATGCTCGATAAAGACAATCAGGAAGTCTCGCCTTATGACTTTCTGCCGCCAGTTGGCCCCAGCGAAACGACCGTCAAGATCGACCGCTGGGTTATCCTGCAGACCATCAAGCAATTGGCCAGCCATCGGTCGCGGGGCCACGACACCCGGATGTTCCTGAATATCACCCCCGAAACACTTCAGGACAAGACTTTTACCCCCTGGCTCAGCGTTGCCCTCAAGGCAGCACGGTTGCCTGGCGATTCCCTGATTTTCCAGATCCGGGAAGGCGACGCCAACAATCACATGAAGCAGGCCAAGGATTTCACCAAAGCCGTGCATGAATTGCGCTGCAAGGTCTCTATCTCCCAGTTCGGCTGTGCCCTCAATCCCTTCAACACGCTCAAGCATATTGATGCCGATTACGTGAAGATTGACGGCTCTTTCACCGAAGAGCTTCAGAAGAACGAAGAGGCCAAGCAGCAGGTCAAGGAAATGGTAAAAAGCCTGCAAACATCCGGCAAGCTGACCATCATCCCACTGGTGGAAAGCGCCAGCGTACTGGCCACACTATGGCAGGCCGGCGTTAACTACATCCAGGGTTACTACCTTCAGGCGCCGGTACCGGAAATGAACTACGACTTCAGCGAAAACTGAGCCTTCAGATGGCAGCAACAAAAAAGGCGAGCCCAAAACGGTCTCGCCTTTTTTGTTGCCAGTAGCTCCGGTTATAGAGCCTGATTGGTCTCGCTTTCACGGAACCCGATCAGATAGAGAATGGCATCCAGCCCCAGAGTGGAAATAGAGTGCCTTGCTGACTCCTTCACCAGTGGCTTGGCCCGGAACGCCACACCCAGACCGGCCTGACTGAGCATCGGAAGATCGTTGGCGCCATCACCCACGGCAATCACCTGCTCACGGGAAATATGCTCGTTTTCTGCAATTTCCAGCAACAACTCGGCTTTACGCTGGCCATCTACGATCTGCCCCTGTACCTCGCCGGTCACCTTGCCGTCGACAATCTCCAGTTCGTTGGCGTAGATATAATCAATGCCCAGTTTGCGCTGAAGGTGGCGGGCAAAATAGGTAAACCCGCCAGACAGAATCGCCGTCCGGTAACCCAGCGCTTTCAGGCTGAGAATCAGGTGCTCTGCCCCTTCGGTCATGCGTAGCCGGCCGGCAATGCCTTCCAGCACGGACTCATCAAGGCCTTTGAGCAGCGCCAGACGCTCGGAGAAGCTCTGGCTGAAATCGAGCTCGCCCTGCATGGCCCTCTCGGTTATCTCTGCCACCTGGGCGCCCACGCCAGCCTCATGGGCAAGCTCGTCAATCACTTCCGCTTCAATCAGAGTGGAATCCATGTCGAAGACCACCAGCCGGCGGTTGCGACGGAAAATGGAATCTTCCTGGAAGGCAATATCGACGTTCATTTCCCCGGCAATATGCAGGAAGTCCGCCCGCAACTGCTCCAGGTCAGTAGGCGTGCCGCGCACGGAAAATTCCACGCAGGCAATGCGGTTGTCAGACGGGTTCAGCGACGGCCGCGCCGAAAGCCGGGTGATATTATCGATATTCAGACCATGGCGGGCGGTAATCGCCGAAACCCGGGCAATCTGTTCAGCCTTGATGTCCCGTGACAACAGGGTCACGATATAACAAGCCCGGTTGCGGCCTGCCGCCCAGGCCTGATACTCCTGTTCGGTAATGGGCGCAAAGCGCACTTGCAGATCCAGCGCATGCAGGCGGAACAGCAAATCCCGGATGACCGGTGAAGAGCGTGACTCGTCCGGAATCTCGATCAGAATCCCCCAGGTCAGGTGATCGTGAATCACCGCCTGGCCGATATCCAGAATGCGGACATCGTATTGCCCCATAATGCCGGTGATTTCCGAGGTCAGCCCGGGCTTGTCACGCCCGGACACATTAATCAGTACCAGTTCACTCACTGTCCGCATTCTCCTCTTCCCGGGTACGGGCGGCTGAGGGTATGACATCAATGGCATCCACTCGCTGCAGGCCCCGGGGCAACTTGTGCCCACGCCGGCCACGCTCCCCAAGATAATGTTCCAGATCACTGAAGCGCAGCCCCAGCTTGCGCTTGCCAGCCTGAATTTCCAGCTGATCGTCTTCGCCGAATACCGTCAGAGCCACCACGTATTCTTCCCGGTTCTGCACCCGTGCTGCGGGAATGCTCAACATCTTGTTGCCTTTGCCTTTGGCCAGCTCTGGCAATTCGGACAACGGGAACACCAGCATCCGGCCCTCGTTGGACACCGAGGCGATATACAGTGTTGCGGTTGTCTCGGGCACCATCACCGGTGGCAGAAGGTAGGCTCCTTTGGGAACCGTTACCATAGCCTTGCCTGCGCGGTTCTTGCTGATCATGTTATCCAGGGCTGTAACGAAGCCATAACCGGCATCCGTTGCCAGCAGCACTTTACGCTCCGGCTTGCCCGTCACCAGGCCGGAGAATGTCGCTCCGGAAGGCGGATTGATCCGGCCCGTCAGGGGCTCGCCCTGCCCTCGGGCCGACGGCAGAGTGTGGGTCATGAGCGCGTAGGCCCTGCCAGTGGAATCCAGGAAAATTGCCTGCTGATTGCTGCGGCCCCGGGCCGCCAGTGCGAAACGATCACCCGATTTGTAATTCAGGCCGGCCGGGTCAATATCGTGCCCCTTGGCGGCACGCACCCAGCCCTTGTCTGAGAGCACGATGGTCACCGGATCATTCGACAACAGGTCACTTTCACGGAATGCCCGCGCTTCCTGACGCTCAACAATCGGCGAACGGCGGTCATCTCCGAAGGTCTCGGCATCCTGCTGAAGCTCGGTCTTGATCAGCTCCCGCAGCCTATCCTCAGAGCCAAGAATAGTCTGCAGCTCGTCCCGTTCGGCAGACAGCTCATCCTGCTCGCCGCGAATTTTCATTTCTTCGAGCTTGGCCAAATGCCGCAGTTTCAATTCCAGAATCGCTTCGGCCTGTTCTGCCGACAGTCCGAACCGGGTCATCAGCTCGGTCTTGGGCTTGTCTTCGTAACGGATGATCTCGATGACTTCGTCAATGTTCAGGTAGGCAACCAACAGGCCTTCCAGAAGGTGCAGCCGTGCCAGCACTTTATCCAGACGGTGCTGAAGACGGCGGGTCACCGTATTCTTACGGAAGGCGAGCCATTCCGTCAGGATCTCTACCAGGCCTTTCACCCCGGGCCGGCCATCGTTGCCGATGACATTGATATTCACCCGGTAGGTTTTCTCCAGATCGGTGCTGGCAAACAGGTGCGCCATCAGGCCATCCAGGTCCACCCGGTTGGAACGCGGCACAATCACCAGACGAGTGGGATTTTCATGGTCTGACTCATCCCGAAGATCGGCCACCATCGGCAGCTTTTTCGTCTGCATCTGTTGGGCAATCTGCTCCAGAACCCGGTTACCGGAAACCTGGTGCGGCAGGTCTGTAACCACCACTTCGCCATTTTCGCGAATCCAGCGCGCCCGCATGCGTAACGAGCCACGACCAGTCTCATACATCTTCTGTATGTCTTTGCGCGGGGTGATAATTTCGGCGAGAGTCGGGAAATCCGGGCCTTTAACGTGTTCGCACAACTGATCAACCGAGGCTGCGGGATCGTCAAGCAGCCGTATACAAGCCGCTGTTACTTCCTTCACGTTGTGAGGCGGGATGTCGGTGGCCATGCCCACGGCAATACCTGTGGTGCCATTCAGCAACACGTGAGGCAACCGGGCGGGCAGCACTGATGGCTCTTCCATGGTGCCGTCAAAGTTGGGCACCCAGTCTGCGGTGCCCTGCCCCAACTCTCCCAACAATGCCTCGGCAAACGGCGCCAGACGGGATTCGGTATAACGCATGGCGGCAAAGGATTTGGGATCATCCGGCGAGCCCCAGTTGCCCTGGCCGTCCACCAGCGGATAACGATAGGAGAATGGCTGGGCCATCAGCACCATTGCTTCGTAACAGGCGCTGTCGCCATGGGGATGGAATTTACCCAGCACATCACCCACCGTACGGGCGGACTTCTTGTACTTGGAGGTCGACTTCAGCCCCAGCTCTGACATGGCGTACACAATGCGGCGCTGAACCGGTTTCAGACCATCACCCACATTGGGCAGGGCCCGGTCCAGAATGACGTACATGGAATAGTCGAGGTAGGCTTTTTCGGTGTAATCCCGTAACGATACCCGTTCGAAACCTTCATCCGTTGTCTGAAACTCTGGCATGAATGCCCCTTTGCCTTGAATGCCTGAATGAAATACGGTGCCTGTTGTCAGGCGCCGCAGCCCGGAGAGACCGTGGCCTGGTGGCGCCCATTATATGGACGCGGGCGCGGATACACCAATTTCCAATAGCGGAATTCCCGAATAGAGCGACAACCGGGTGCGCCGTACTCTGCAAGGAGTGAATAGATCGCCGTTGTTTATCCTCAATTAGCGGAAACCTATGAGACCCAATCTTAAAGCTTGCGGGCATGCAATGGTCACAGCCGTGGTCAACGCCTTTCTGGCAGTGGCTCTGATGCTGCTGGTGGAATTTGCCATCAGCGGCACCTTCCAGGTGGCCGAGCCTTATCTGTGGGCGGGGGTTCTGATCTGGATTGTGATTTTTGGCGGCCAGTTTCTCCGGCAGCGTCACCTTTGCCGGACCGATGACCAGGGGAACAGCGCCAGCCGCCAGCGCAACTGATCAACATTCCACTCCATCCCTGCACAATCCGCTCCCCTTCCCCCCCGATCACTGCTACATTTACGTAGCAAAAACAATAAAATCGGGGAGTACAGGATGGCCACATTGAACAGCCTGGGATTACGTACCAAGATTGCCTTACCCTTCGCTATTACCGCCATTGCACTGATTGTCGTCGGCATCTTCAGTGTTAGCACGACCAGAAACCTGGCATCCCACACGAATCAGGTCACCACAACCTACCTGCCGTCGGTCAGCGAAATACTCAATGGTGATCGGGATCTTTACCAGGCTCTCGTTGCGCAAAAGAGCCTGCTTGACCATGCCTTCAATAACGAAGATACCGCCGCTGCTCAGGATTCCTTTAACGAAAACACCGAACAAGCCCGAACACGCTTCTAAGAAAGCGTTGAGCGTTTGAGCGGCACTGGTATATCGGCAGAAGCTGAAGGATTCGCTCAGGCATTTGATCGATGGGAACAGTCCGCTCCCCGCGACGCGGACTCCAAAGCCTACAACAGCGCCCGGATCATCAAGAACTCTTCACAGCAGGTTCATCGGCTGGCCGCGCAGATTTCCAGGGCTGTCGAGGCCATCCGGAAATTATCGGAAGATTCCGACAATATTACCTCGGTTCTGGATGTTATTCGCGGCGTTGCCGACCAGACAAACCTGCTGGCACTCAACGCTGCCATTGAGGCGGCAAGAGCTGGCGAACAGGAACTTCAGTCTATCCTGGAAGCCATCAGCAACATCACCGACGTAAACACCAGTGTGGCGTCAGCCACAGAAGAGCAAACGCAAGTTGTTGATGAAATCAATCGCAGCATTACAGAGATCAATGACCTGGCCTCCGAAGGGGCAGAGCGCTCGAGGGCCATTGATGGAATCAGCAAATCACTGGATGGTTATGCCACAGAGCTGAAAACCCAGACAGAACGATTCCGGGTATAGGCCCGGAATCGTTCCCATGGCTTTTACTGCCGGATACCTTCGACAGAAATCTCAAGCTCGACGGTTTCTGAAGCCGGGCCCAGGTCCATCGGGATATCAAAATCCTTCAGCCGAAGCTCGGTTTCTGCCTCGAAGCCCATCCGGTAGCCACCCCAGGGATCTTCACCATGGCCAACCATCTCGGCGTCCAGGGTGATTTCACGGGTCACACCGCGAAGCGTCAGATCACCGATAATATCGGCCTCCCCTTCTTCGTCTACAACGATCCGCGTGCTCTTGAAAGTCGCTTCAGGAAACTCGCTCACATACAGGAAATCTTCACTGCGCAGGTGTTTATCGCGCTCGGCGTGATTGGAATCAATACTGGCGGTGTCAACTGTGACCGAAACCGAGCTGTTCTCGGGATTGTCGGCATCATATTCAAACTGCCCATCAAAGTCGTTGAAGCGCCCGTACAGCCAGCTGTAGCCAAGATGTGAAATCTTGAAGGTGATAAACTGATGGGTGTCCTTGTTATCAAAAGCATAGGTTCCGCTATGCTCATCCGCGTGAGCAACACCGGCCAGAGCCAGGGATACGGCAGAAGCAAGCAATACTTTTCTCATGGTTTTCTCCTTTACAGATTGTCTCGATGGTTCAGATAGTGGCCGCAATCGCTCAGGACTTGCCGAGCATCCTCAACAACGTGTCGTCGCGGTCAAAAACGTGATGTTTTAGCGCCCCGAGGGTATGCACCCCCGCAAGAGCCACTAGTGCCCAGGTGCTCCAGTAGTGGACGAAGCCGGCGGTGTCTTCCATACCTTTTATCTGGCCAGTCACGGAGGGAACCTCAAACATCCCGAACACGCTGATTGATGACCCATCTGCGGTCGAGATCAGATAGCCACTGACCATGGCCACGAACATCAGCAGATACAGCAACCAGTGGGCAATGTGAGCTGATATCACTTCCCAGCGCTTATGGTTCGGCAGTGGCTTCGGAGAGGGATTGAGCAACTTCCACAGCAGACGAAACACAACAGTGATGAACAGCAGTATGCCGACACTCCGGTGAATGTCCGGAGCCTGGCGATACCAGTCATCATAGTAGGACAGCTCGACCATCCAGAAGCCCAGGCCAAAAAGCCCGAAAACGGCGACTGCCACCAACCAGTGCATGACAATGGCCAGCCAGCCATAACGGTTCTCGCTATTCCCTAACGCCATAACTTCTGACTCTCCCCGGATGGCCCTCAGTTCCTTCAGCTTACTAACAGTCTAGAGCTCCCGCGGTTTTCATCAAACCTGAATGTTTTGCAGACCACCATCAAAATTTCTGATCAAACAGAAGGGCTCACAGACCCGTCATATGCGGTTCTACGGATTGTCGAAACTCATCAACAGAATAGAATTAGGGCATTAATTAACCAGCCCCTTCAGGGGACGCAGTGACCAAGAGGAAATGACATGGAACTGGAATTCGACGAATCCGTTGCCGTACCAAGCAACAACTGATCGACTCTTGCCCCCCCGGCCTGACCGGGGGCAATTTTTTCAACACTCCCCCCAAAAAACCTTCACCTTCCAGACATGCCAACTACGGTAAAAGTGGAAATGGCGGCCATTTTTTGGCAATCTGCCTGACCTGAACCAGACGCCGCCTTGAGTAAAGGCACCGGTGCCAGGGAATACGGCACTCTGACAAACATTTCGGCGCTTTATCCGCATTGCGGCATACTGCCGATGAGTTCGTTTAAAGACCCAGAGTTGTCTATGTCCCGAAACCTTCCAGATACCATGCCGACGCCGGAAGTAGAGCTGCTTTCCCCCATGCTGAGTCAGCAGGACAAGAGCTGGACTGCCGATTTTCGCGGACTGACCCTGCACACTGCCCTGCAACCGATCTACAGCCTGTCTCACAAACGAACCATTGGCTATGAAGCCCTCATCCGGGCCTTCGACACGGACCAGTGCATGGTTCCGCCGCTTCAACTTTTTGAACTACCGGACTCTCACGCCGAAAACCTGCTGCTTGATCGTCTCTGTCGCTATCTGCACATACAGAATTACAGCGGCATCAAGGATCAGTTGAACTGGCTCTTCCTGAACGTGTCACCGCAGGTGGTTACATCCGGCACCCAGACCGACTCCTTTTTTGGTCACTTGCTGGAAAAAACGGGGCTGCCGCCCCATCGAATCGTTATCGAAATTGTTGAACAACCAACCGATGATGCCGACCGGCTCCGGGAAGCCGTGGCCTATTACCGCCGGCTCGGCTGCCTGACAGCAATCGATGATTTCGGTGCCGGCCACTCCAACTTTGAACGCATCTGGAATCTGTCTCCGGATATCGTAAAACTCGACCGGGCACTGCTTAACCGTGCGACCGAAGAGCGAAAAGCCAGGCAGATTCTCAATGGCATGGTAACTCTGCTGCACCAGTCAGGCTGCCTGGTCCTGCTGGAAGGCGTGGAAACCCGCGACCAGGCGATGATTGCCATCGATGCCGGCGTCGATTTCGTTCAGGGTTTCTATTTCAGAAAGCCCTCGCTGGAGCTCGAAACCCTGTCGCAGGCACAAACAGACCTGGATGAGCTTCTGGAGGAGTACAAATACTACAAACAGCTGATCCGGGATCCGGGAAAACAGCTGACCCGCGCCTTTTCTGCACCCTTCGAGCGAACAGTGCAACGCCTGCAAGAGAACGCGGGCATGAAAAACGCCTGCACAGAACTCCTGGAAAACCCCGCCGTTTCCCGCTGTTATCTGGTGGACAGCAACGGCATCCAGACCGAAGACACCCTGGTGTCAGACACTGCGGAACGCAATCAGGATCCCCGCTTCCGGCCGCTGGAAAACACCGTCAGTGCCGACTGGTATCGGCAGGAATACCTCCGGGATGCGCTGGCCCAGCCAGACACCCTGCAGGTCACCGCCCCCTATCTGTGTGTAACCGGGGCCTATATGTGTGTCACGCTGTCACTGGCGTATCAGCATGAGGACCAACTCCGGGTTTTGTGCTGCGATATCCTGGCGAACAGCCCGGCAGTCACTGCGGGGCGCTAGAAAACCGGCACCAGGTCATACACCAGAGCGATCACTCCGATACTGGCCACGCCGGTCAGTATATTCATCGGCAGCCCCACCCGTACAAAATCCGCGAACCGGTAACCACCCGGCCCCAGCACCATCATGTTGGTCTGATAGCCCAGGGGCGTGGCAAAGCTGGCCGAGGCTGCCATCATGATGGCGATCATAAATGGTTCGGCATCGATTCCCATGGCAGTCGTCAAAGACAACACCACCGGCACCATCAATATGGCTGTCGCGTTGTTGGTCAGCATCTCGGTGAGTACCGACACCACCAGATAAACCAGCGCCAAGGCCAGTAACACATCCCCGCCACTGAAGCTGACAACGCCCTCGGCCAGATAGCCTGCAGCGCCGGTTTGCTCGAGCGCGCCACCTAGCGCAAAGGAGGCGGCAATGGTAAGCGCCACAGGCACATCCACCGCCTTCTGCGCCTGGCCGACAGAGCAGCAGCCGGTAAGAATCACCAAAGCAGCGCCAACCAGAGCAGCATT
>Ga0136556_1000893_pt1 | contig 16308 bp, 14 predicted proteins | sample AntRauTorckE6831_FD_104780 | JGI IMG/M metagenome (GOLD analysis project Ga0136556, IMG submission 104780) | Saline lake microbial communities from Rauer Islands, Antarctica - Metagenome Torckler E6 #831 | ecosystem: Environmental > Aquatic > Non-marine Saline and Alkaline > Saline | place... | reverse complement strand
GTTCACGCCGTTTTGGTATTTGTAATATTGATGACGGCCGGTGTATTATATACGTACTGGTCGGGAAGCAGCAATATTCTCGGATTAAGTTCCTATAACGTTCGAAGCTGGTACGGCTTTGGCATCGGCGCTCTATTTGCCGGGGTAGTGGGTGTGGGTTTCTATCCCTTTATGGGTAACCGGGTGTGGTGTCGCTTTGGATGTCCGCTGGCGGCCTACCTGGGTTTGGTGCAGCGGTTTAAATCACGCTTTCGCATTACCACCAACGGCGGACAATGTATCTCCTGCGGAAATTGTTCTACCTATTGTGAGATGGGTATTGACGTGCGCTGGTACGCACAGCGCGGGCAGAATATTGTGCGTTCCTCCTGCGTTGGGTGCGGGGTCTGTTCTTCGGTATGCCCGCGCGGTGTGCTAAAGCTGGAAAACGGTCCCGAAGAAGGGCGCTTTAATGAACCCAAAGCATTTACGATTACGGATGACGGGATTAAAATGAATAAAGATTTAGCAGCGTAGTTTGAAGTATGATTTATGAATGTAAGATTTATGATTAATAAATTTTGCCAATTATCCCTGCACCACTCTTTTATAATGAGGAAAATCAGAGTCAGTTTATGTTTATTTCTCCCCTTATCAAGTGGAGATGTAAGAGGGGTTGGAAATAGGACTCTAATTACCGAAAATATTCAGTAATAAATTTCAGAAGCATATATCAGAAATCATGAAAAAAATCACACAATTAAACTATTTGATGATTGCAATTTTGGTCGCAGCACTTACTGCCTGCGATGCCCAATCGCAATCCGGCAATGCAAATAATCTAACGGTTGATCGCCCCGATGTGGAGGTCCAAACCCAGGATTTCAGGGACTACTGGTATGCAGGTCAGGCAGAGTTGAGCCATTACGATCTTGAGCAAATTCGGTACGGACAGGTGCGCGATGGAAGTGCGATTATGATATTTGTAACGGAGGATTTTCTGAATGAAAAGCAGGTAAAACTGGAATCACCCGCCAACGGGCGCGACCATGAAACAATCTTAAAGCTCAATTTTTTGAAGGAGTTCAACACCGGAATCTACACCTATAACGTTATGACCTCCACCTTCACCCCGATCAACATCAACCAAACACCCCACTCGCTTAAAGTATCCAGCTCATCGCAGGAGTGGTGCGGTACCACTTGGTCGCAATTAAACCTGCGCGGCAGCAAGTATGAGGTTACCGGTCATTCGTACTTTGAAGATGAAGCCGATTACGAAGCTACCCTTAATGCGGCCTGGCTCGAAGATGAAATATGGACGCAGCTTCGATTATCACCGGAACTGCTGCCCGAGGGCGAAATTGACATCATACCGGCAAGTTTTGGCGTGCGCCGCTCGCACAGCGGGTGGGCCGTGGAAAAAGCTACGGTCAAAAAAGAAAAGTGGACCGGCGACGGCATGCCCGGCGAAAACCTGATGGCCTATTCCATTGAGTATAAAAATCGAGACCGCAACCTGACGATTGTCTATGAAAATGAATCGCCGTACCGCATTGCCGGCTGGATACAAACGCAGGAAACCGAAGACGGTAAAAAACTGGAAGCCAAGTCGGTACGTACTAATATCATTAAAGAACCATATTGGCAGCAGAATTCGAACGCCGATGAACAGCTTCGCGAGCGGCTGGGGCTGGATTCATAAAAAAACAATGAAAACAAGGACCAGATCAACACAAAATAAGCGATTAAAGCTCTCAATGGAGCAGGCTGACATCCGTGTGATTATCCCGGCTTTTAATGAAGCGAAGTCGATAGGGCATGTAATTGGTGATATTCCGGAGGCGTTGGTAAACGAGGTGATTGTGGTGAATAATGCATCCAAAGACGAAACGGTTCTGCGAGCTGAACAAGCAGGGGCCACGGTGCTTGATGAGCCGCGCAAAGGCTACGGCCGGGCCTGCCTGAAAGGAATTGACTATTTAAAACAGATGGACAATCCGCCTGATATTTTGGTGTTTCTGGATGCCGATTACTCCGACAGCCCCGACGAAATGGACCGGCTTGTTCAACCCATTATTGAAGACGATGTAGATCTGGTGATCGGCTCGCGGGCACTGGGTAAAAGGGAAAAAGGGGCTATGCAGCCACAGCAGATTTTTGGCAACTGGCTGGCCACACGTCTTATACAGTTGTTTTACGGTGTGGTGTTTACCGATTTAGGCCCGTTCAGAGCTATCAAATATAAAAAATTATTGCAATTAAATATGCAGGACAAAACATTTGGATGGACGGTAGAAATGCAGGTAAAGGCGGCGAAGCAAGGCTTGGCTACGGCAGAAGTGCCCGTGAGTTATAAGGAGCGCATCGGCGTTTCAAAAATTTCCGGTACTTTAAGTGGAACTGTTAAGGCCGGCTACAAAATTTTGTACACCATTTTTAAGAATTTGTTTTAACTATGAGTTTTATCAGCATCATATTAATGAGCCTTTATGCCATTGGCATGCTGGCCATATTTATTTACACCATCGGGCAGGTGCACTTGGTGTATCAATATTTCAGCAAAAGGGGAACGACCAGCGATGAGGTGCCCGACTGGAGCGATAAACGTCCCGAGGACTTCCCGCAGGTAACCGTTCAGCTTCCGGTTTACAATGAACGCTATGTAATTAACCGGCTTATAAAATCAGTGGCCGATTTTAACTGGCCCAAAGATAAACTGGAAATACAGGTGCTGGATGATTCCACCGATGACACGGTAGAAATCATTGCCCAAAAGGTAGGTGAACTGCAAAAACAGGGGCTCGATATCACCCATGTACAGCGTGATTCGCGCGAAGGCTATAAGGCCGGCGCCCTCGAATACGGTATGCAGAGGGCCAAAGGTGAATTCATTGCTATATTTGATGCCGATTTCAAACCTCATTCCGACTTTTTGATGAACACCGTGCCCTGCTTTGAAAATGAAGATATTGGTATGGTGCAGACGCGGTGGACGCACCTTAATCAAGACTACTCCCTGCTTACCAAAATGCAGGCGTTTGCACTTAATGCCCACTTTACGGTAGAGCAGAAGGGCCGCAACCGGGCCGGCTATTTTATGAATTTTAACGGCACCGCCGGTGTATGGCGCCGAAGCTGTATTGAGGATGCCGGCGGGTGGGAGCACGATACGCTCACCGAAGACCTTGATTTAAGTTACCGGGCGCAGATGAAAGGATGGGAATTTATCTTTCTGGAAGATGTGGTTTCTCCCGCCGAACTGCCGGTGGCAATTTCTGCGCTCAAAACCCAGCAGTACCGGTGGACCAAAGGCGCCGCTGAAGCTGCGCGCAAGCATCTGTCCAACGTATGGAAAACCGATTCCCCACTGATTAAAAAAATTCAGGCCTCCAGCCATTTACTCAGCAGCAGCGTATTTCTGTTTATTCTGTTGATTTCGGTACTAAGTGTGCCCTTGCTTTGGCTTAAAAGCGTTCAGCCGGAATTGGGTCCATTTTTTGTAGCTGCCAGCTTTTTTGTAATCGCCCTATTCGGCTGGCTACTTTTTTACGGCGCGCCTTTTGTACGCGATGAAGGATTGACTTGGCAAAAACTGAAACAGCTATCGTATATGTTCCCCATATTTCTGGCGCTTTCCATGGCGCTGTCGGTGCACAATTCCATAGCGGTTATAAGAGGGTATGCCGGCAAGGCATCGCCCTTTGTGCGCACCCCGAAGTTTAATATCACCAAACTCAGTGACTCTTGGTCGGACAACAAATACCTGATTAAAAAACTGGATGCCGTTTCTATCGTTGAAGGATTATTGGCGCTTTACTTTTTAGGCGGCATTGTGCTGGGCTTTGTGATCGGTGATTTAGGAATGGTGCCTTTTCATCTGTTGCTGTTTTTTGGTTTTGGTACCTTTTTCTTCTACTCGGTGTATGAAAAAATGCTGAAAACAGTGTGAACGTTATTAACCGCGGAGGCAAGCAGAGAAGATAAGGATTTGGTTCGTATACTTGGTAAATCGTTTGATTGTAAATGTTGTTATTAGCTGCGATTAGACGGAATAGCCAAATTATTCAGAATTGAAATAAATACCCGGGCATCCTGCCCGGGTATTTAGAACATATTCCAAGTATTGAATAGTCGGACAAGATGTCCGACCTACAAGGTTCTTCAAAAAATAAAATAACTTTTGCAAGAAGCGAACCCATTCAAATCCTACCGGCTGCCGGCCCTCCTGCTAATCTCATTTTGCGGATACGCTGTGACGGCCTACGGCACTGAACGCAGCAGCTTCCCGGTCCTCATTTCCATTTTTGCCGTTCTTTTTGCATGCTATTACTGGAGTATCAAATGGGTTGATTCATCCCGGCAGTTAAAATGGGCCATTGGTGCGGCCATTCTATTCCGGGTATTATTGATTTTTGCGCTGCCCAACCTTTCGGATGATTTTTACCGTTTTATCTGGGACGGTAATCTCTTGGTGAACGGTATCAATCCTTTTGCACATACGCCTGAATATTATATACAGAACGGCCTGCCGGAATTTTTATCTGCCGAGCTATTCAATAATCTTAATTCGGCCCAATATTACACGATCTATCCACCGGTGAGCCAGTTTGTTTATGTGTTTGCGGCGAGTCTGTTCGGTACCCAATTACTTGGCAATGTAGTAGTGATGAAAGTGATTATGGTACTTGCCGAAATCGGTAGCATCTGGTTACTCATCAAGTTGCTGCAGCATTTTGAGCTTTCAAAGAAATGGGTACTTCTTTATGCACTAAATCCACTTATCATTTTAGAGCTGACCGGCAACCTGCATTTCGAAGGCGTGATGATTTTCTTTCTGTTGCTGGCTTATTACCTGTTTCTGAAAAAGAAGCTATGGCCGGCCGCCATCTGCTTTCTGCTGGCCGTGAACACCAAGCTCATCCCCCTGCTGCTTATGCCCTACTTGGTATTCAGCCTTGGTTGGAAACGCTCAGCCGGACTCATTACTGTTCTCGGTTTAGGCACTGTCTTGTTACATCTCCCGTTTTTGGATCAGACCTTCATCAACAACTTTTCCGACAGTCTGGGCCTTTATTTTCAAACCTTCGAGTTTAACGCCAGCATTTATTACCTGGTGCGGTGGATGGGTTTTCAGGTTGAAGGATATAATATCATCCAAACCGCAGCACCCCGTTTGGCTATGGCAAGTACTGCAATCATAGTCATTCTTTCATGGCTTTACCGGCGAGCCTCGCTCAAAAACTTACCGGTGATGTATATCATCCTTTTCGGCATTTACTACCTGTTTTCCACCACCGTTCACCCGTGGTACGTAAGCTCGCTGGTGGCCTTTTTACCGCTTTCCGGATTGGTATTTCCGTTGGCATGGTCGGCCCTGATTCCGCTTACCTATATCACCTATACAACTTTGGCATACACCGAAAACCTCTGGCTGGTGGGTTTGGAATACATCATCATTACGGCGGTTATCGGTTTCGATTGGTATCACCGGAAGAAGGATGCGGACCCAAAATTGGTAAGAATATTTCCGGGGGCCATGTCGTTTAATGAGTCGAGCTGATGGAATGATTGACGGCCATTTGCTGATGTACGTATGAGAAAGGTATTCTATTATTTTTAATAAAGTTAACTGAGTTATGATGCGATTATTAATTTTTATGCTTTGCTTTTTTACTGTAACAGCCTGCGCGAGTGAACAAAAAAAGGGCGATGAAACAAATCAAACGGCTATTAGTGCACAGGTTGACAAAACCGGCCAGGGAAACACCCTGGATACTTTTTTCAATAAAACGGATGCTTTTTTAAGCGCCAATATTGAAAGCGGCAAGGTGCCGTATGAGGCAATTAAAAGCAAACCGGCGCGGCTCAATGAGCTGGTGAAGTTGGTAGGCACGGTTTCGCTGGATGATGCGACCAATGCCGAAAAGAAAGCGTTTTACATCAATGCTTATAATATCCTTACGATCAACTCGATTATTGAAAACGGTATTCCTGCTTCACCGATGGATATAGATGGATTTTTTGATGGCATCAAGCACGATGTTGCCGGCAAGAAGATGACGCTCGACGATTTGGAAAAGGGCACGCTCTTTCCGGAGTTCGGTGACGCCCGCATGCACTTTGCCGTGGTGTGTGCTGCGCTCGGTTGTCCGCAACTTCAGCCCGAAGCCTACATGCCCGGCAAACTGGACAAACAGCTTGATCACGCCACCAAAGAAACGCTGAACCGCGACTACTTTATACGTGTGGAAAATGGGAAAAATACGGTTAAAGTTTCTGAGCTTTTCAAATGGTATAAAGATGATTTCCTTAAAGAGGCTGATTCCGTACTGGCCTACATCAATCAATTCCGCGATAAAAAGATCCCATCCAATTATACGGTTGAGCACTACGACTACGATTGGAGCCTGAATGACGTGGAAGGGTAGAACGAATTGCGTGGCACAAGTCTGAAAACTTGCGCCGGTATAGGTTTGATTAGTGAAAATAGATTAAATGAAATTTAATTTTAATGCTCGTCCGGTGCGGAACGCAGGATTCGTGACAATCACGTCTCAAACTTAGGGTTCAGCACCATATCCTCCGGGGCGATATCATCCGATAAACTCAACTCCGCCAGTTTGCGTCCCGCTTGGGTGATGGGCATACACACCGCGCTGGCGCCCGCCTTACGCAGAGCCTCATGTTCTTCATCCCGAAACGTCAGCGCGTAGATGTTTCCTTTAAATTTATTTAAACGCATCAGTTTGGTGGCGTTTACCTTGGCTTCGGGCGTACCAATAGCCATGATTACGGCTTTCAGATTATTCAGGTTGAGGTTGTTCCAAAGTTCATCGTCCTGCATGTCGCCGTAAATTACCCGTCGCCCCTCCGCAAGGTTTTGCTCAATGCGCGCCGGGTCGATATCCATGCCCACTACATTTTTATCCTCCTTTTTGAAGCGATCATAGGCCGCCATGCCGGCATTGCCCATGCCCACCACCAAGTACTCGGCAGAACCCAGCGAAATGGTCTGCTGGTCGGGGTGACGCACATCGCGCTCGTATTTAGTGAGCGATTTTTCGAGACGCGTCCACAAGGTTTCCTCCCAGATAGAAAGTGGAGCATTTAAGGCAAAAGAAATGGCTGTTAATAAAGCGAAAGCGACGACAACGCCGGGTGGTATAAATCCGCCCGCGGCCGCCACCGAACCCGCGATAAGGGTAAATTCGCTGTAGGATGTGAGCGAAATAGTGGCAATGAAGGAGGTACGGGCCCGAAGTTTAAAAAAGAGCATCAGCCCGAAAAAGAGCAGTGCTTTTAGCGGCAGTATGGCCAGGGCGGCAAGTGCTAAGTAAAAATCCTGAAGTTCGGGCAATCCGGCCAGACCCACCTCAAGGAAAAATCCGACTAAGAAGGCTTCTTTCAATCCCCAAAGTTTCTTGGCCAACTCATCGGCCACTTGCTCACCCGACAGCAGCATGCCGGCAATGAGCGCCCCCAGCTCCGAAGAGAGCCCCAAGTCCTCAAACAACGCGCCCCCGCCGATTGCAAGCATCAGGGCAAAGAGCAGTTTCAGTTCTTCCTCCTTACTCCATTCCACCAGCTTGATGATGGCCGGACGCAGCAGTGGCAGTCCCAGCAATGCCAGGCTCCACGGCGACGGGGCCGCTCCGCTGGTCAGCCCCAGCAGGGCTATGGCAACCATATCCTGCAAAATAAGAATACCGATAGCCACCCGCCCGTGAAAGGCGCCCAGCTCACCGCGCCTTTCCAGGTTTTTGGCGGTAAGTACCGTGCTGGAAAAACCGAGCACGATGCTGATGATTAGGGCGGCGGTAAGATCGTATCCCAGCGCCAGGGAAATAGGAATAAACAGCGCGGTGCTGATAAGCAGGTGAATGCCGCCGGTGCCCAGCACCTCGGTGCGCACGATGTTCTTGAGCCGCAGGTGAAGGCCTACGGTAAAAAGCAGAAACAGCACGCCCAAGTGGGCAATTTCATGTAGGGCGGCGCCCGCCTCGTACCCATAGGCCGACAGCGCCGCACCGGCTGCCAGGTATCCTACCAGCGGCGGCAGCTTGATGCGCGAAAAAAGCATCCCAAAAATAAAGGCTACGCCTACCCAGAGAATGTCCATTGGCTACGGTTTTGAAACGATTAGTTGATCAATAATCTAACAGTTAATCACGCAAAATGGAATCACAATGAATGAATATTGAACGGGGGAACAAGCGCCAAAGGCATCCCGTTGGGAGAATATCGAATTACGAAGTTTTTACTTCAATGTTGGATATTCTGCGGTTCTAATCTATTGTTTTCACCATCATTTTTCGAATAAACTCAATCTCATCCTGGTTCACCGTATGCCCCATGCCTTTATAAATTTTTTTGGTAACGTTGGCTCCGAGTGATTCAAAAACGGCCGCCGTTTCATCCACCCGCTCTTTTGGGATATGCGGGTCGCGGTCACTGCAGCCCAGAAATACCGGTGTATTCTCAAGCGAGCCGGTATAATTCTCAGGGTTGATTTCAGGTCCGATAAGCCCGCCGCTCAGCACCACTATGCACCCAAACCGCTGCGGGTGACGGGCCGCAAACTCAGTAGCCAGACAGGCAACCCTGAGAAAAGCCCAGCAGGATGATTTTGTCAGTGGTGATGCCCGCCTCACTCAACGATTGAATCTGGTCATAAATGCCTTGTAAACCGCTGTTGATACCGGGTTGATTTTGTTCTTTGGGGGCTAAAAAAGATTGCGGATACCACGTGTGGCCGCTGGCTTGCAGAGCGCGGTAATGCACATCATCCCGCTCAAATTCTTCGGCGAACAGCAGCATGCTTTCAGCGCTGGCCCCGCGTCCGTGGACCAGAATCATGGCGATTCCAGCTTGCTCGGGTGATGGACCGGCGGTAGCTGTAGGTTGATTTTGATGGGGACCTTGGAACGGATGTTCGGGATTAATGCGGAATAATGGCACTTTCTAAGTTTTTAATTTGTAGCTTTCCATATCCCAACCCGCTTGACTGGCGCCGGCCCGGTAGGCACTTTCCAGGAAATCGAGTATGGCTTGTTCGGGATCATCCGCATTGCGAATATCATCATACATCAGCAGGGCCATCGGGCTGCCGTTCTGTTCGATCCACCGGGCGGCTTCGGGCTGCAGCGGTTCTTGGTCGATGCCCCCGGGCGCGGGGTAGGTGTAAGAATAGAAGGCAGGGTCAAGTATTTCCAATTTGGGCACCGGCAAGGGTTGATAGAAGATACTGTCTCCCATCCGGTGCTTTTGCGCTTTTATAATTTGGTTAATGGTTCGGTTGGGCATAATCTAATAGGGTTTTCATGTACTTGTCAATCAATGCCTGCTGAAGGCTAAATATCCCCAAAGCTTTCGCAAGTTACTAAGTTTGAGCAGTAATTTCAGGGAATAGCATTTGGCGCCATCTTTTTTTATGATGTTTTAGCTATACTTGAGCTAGGCACCATTATCAACTCATTACTGATAACAATCACCAGCCTTTTTATCAATTGAGCAGTCATCGGTATGAATGGAATTGAATTACTTATCAATCTTAAAAATAGCCGGGTAAATGCTATAGAGGCTAAAACCATTCGGGATTTTGGGCGCAGCGACGACATTAAAGATCTAAACAGTTTTAACAAGCTTAGCGCGCTCTTTGAAAAGCATCCTGAGTTGGGCGTTACGAATGAAAACCGGTCGAAAGATTATGCGGGCTATTTAAAAATCTTTAGCCGGCTGATGACAGCCCTTTTTTTTCTGATTGGTATCGGGGGAGCGGGGGTTTTATTTTATTACAACGGGGAGCGGCCTATCAACGTGCTGCCCATCCTGTTCTATTTTGTTTTTATACCTGTGGCGCTGTTAATCATTTCTTTATTGGCAATGATTTGGAACCGTTTCAGTAGAAATGCCCAAGTCCCGGCCTTTTTTGTTGAGCTATTTGAATTGGTGATTAATTTTACAGGCAACTTAAAAGAAAATGCACATAATGCGCTTGGCATCTTTAGACGAAACCGGGCAACGTATGGAGAAACAGGCTATTACTTTATTCGCTTGCAGTTGCAAAAAAGCGGTATCGCTTATGTTTTGGGTGCCATTTGCTGGTTCATTTTAAGCATCATAACAACCGATCTGGCATTTTCCTGGAGCTCAACCCTGCATTTAAGTACCGGTAACATTTATGCGCTCACCGAATTTCTTGCCATTCCCTGGAAAAGCTGGCTGCCCGATGCTGCTTTGAGCCACGAAATAATAGACAAAACGCAGTACTTTCGGGCCAATAACCAGGCAATACCCGCCGGCGTTACTGCTCAGGAATTAGGCATTTGGTGGTCATTTTTAATGATGTGTATGGTTGTATATGGCTTGGCTCCGCGTTTATTAACAGCTATTTATTTTAAAAAGAAATTTTCCGATTCCGCCAAAAATGCGGCCGTAAATTCTGAAGAAGGCAGAAAACTGTTGGGGCTGATTGATAACTCAAATTATGCCACAAAACCGGAACAGCACCCTAAAAATTTCAGAGAGTTTAATGATGTAAAATTGAGCAGTGGATTAGCGGAGCTTAACCTGGAAAACTGTAAAGCTGTATTATTATGGAGGTTAAAAACGAATGAGGTCAATTTACGCGAAATAAAAAAAACTGCCGCTCAAGTTTTGGAAACAGGTGGATTAAAAACCAAAAAAGATGATAAAAATGCAATGCAGGAAGTTTCGCAAGATTTGAGGGAGGCCGAAAATTATGAATTTGTTCTTATATTAATACGGTATTGGGAGCCTCCGGATCAGGAATTTGAGAACCTTATAAAAAACCTGAAGAAAAATATAGGACCTGCATCTGTTAAAATAGCGCCTGTTGTAAACCGTCAATCAGACATAAACGAAGTAAATAGAAAGGACTGGGAAAGCAGAATCATACAAATCGGCGACCCGAATATAAATTTCATTTCATCAACGCATTTTAGGTATCAACCATAAAAGCCTTATGCAAAAACCGAACTTCGTAATAACAGGCGCCCCGAACAAGGGCAAAAGCAGTGTGGTAGCGGCATTGACGGGGGATGAACGCATTGAAATTAAAGAAAGAGCGGGTACCACGAGGGAGAATCAGGCATACCCAATGGAAGCAGACGGCGAGCTAATATACACCCTTTGGGACACGCCCGGTTTTGAGAATAGCCGGGGCTTGAAGGAAGCATTGGAAAAGGCAGGAATCAAGGATAGTACTACTAATAAAATTGAGTTTTACAGAAATTTTTGCGAATACTACGAGGAAACCGAAAAATTTAGAAACGAAATCGAAATTCTTAAACCCATACTGCCGGGCGCGGTAATCGTCTATGTTGTTGACAGTTCGGTACCCTATAGTGATTCTCAATATTTGAATGAAATTAAAATCTTAAAATGGACTGGACTGCCTGTAATTGCGATATTAAACCCAATTAACGGCCGGCAAGGAATTGAACATTGGAAGGCTTCCCTCAGCAATCATTTTAATAAAGTAGAAGTATTTAATCCCCATACGGCAACGTTCAAAGAAAGATTACGTTTGCTTGATACGTTTTCGAAGTTGAACCCGGAGTGGACAAAGCAGGTTCAGGGGGCCATTCGATATCTGGAGAAAGACCGGGAACGTATTCTTGAGGCTTGTTCCGATGTAATAATGAGCGCCATTCTAAGGATTTACAGCCAAAATATCCAAATCAATTATGATGACACAAAAACCGAAGAGGCCAATAAAGAGACGTTATTGGAAAAATTTAAAAGAGAATTCCAAAAAACGCTTTCAAAGGCCGAAGATGATATTTGCAGTTTATTCAGCCTTAGTAAAGAATCCATTCAAATGAATTATGAGCTTCATAAAGATGTGTTGAATAAAAGTGCCATTAAAGAATATTTGTCGCCGTATCTGATGGCTTCCATTGGTGCAGTAATGGGAGGGACGGCCGGATTCAGCCTTGATTTACTGTTTGGAGGGGTAGCCACCGGCTTGCCCACCTTATTTAGTGCACTTGGCGGCGGAGCTATAGGTTTTTTTAAAAATATTGATGTTATGGATTTAATAATGACTCGGCAGGTAGGCAGAAAATATGAACTAAAAAAAATTGAACCGTATATAGCCTATTTGATGATCAACAGGTTGCGTGAACTGGTCGTTAAACGAAATAATAAGTCGGCGGCTAATAAAAAAACAATAAGCATTGATTACGATTTCGGCCAGAAAGAGACCTACTCTTTATCAAAACTTATTAAGAGGATAATTGAGCAGGGCAACTCAGAGATGTATAAGGAAAAAACAAAAACTGCTTTAAAAAATACCATTCTTAAAAAGTTAAAACAAGACCAGGAAGAATTTGTAAAGGAATAAAATATAGCTTTACAAAATCAGTCATGTGGCGGATGTGTCCCTGTGTCAAATTAAATATTATAAAATTAAACTTGACATATTATCACCAACTAATATTTTACCTGCAACCTGCAACCTGCAACCTGCAACCTGCAACCTGCAACCTGCAACCTGCAACCTGCAACCTGCAACCTGCAACTGCAACTGCAACTGCAACCTGCAATCACGCCACTTCCTTTTCTTCCATTTCATCCTCCATAAAGGGATAATCCGTATAGCCTTCTTCATCGCCGCCATAGAACGTATCCGAGTCAGGTTCATTCAATGGAGTATCGACGGCAATGCGTTCGGGTAGGTCGGGGTTGGCCAGAAAAAGCTTGGCATAGGCCACTAAATCAGTATCGTTTTGCTTAACGGCTTCGTTGCCCGAGGTTCTATCATATCCTCCACAGGTGATGATGGTGCCCTCATAGACATTTCGAAAGTAGGGAGTTACGTTCTCCAGGTAATTAGGCATGTCGCTCACATCGGTCAGGGGTTCTACAAGATGCAGATAGGCCAGATTAAATTTATTCAGCTGATTGATCACGTAGGTGAAGGTATGTTTGGCATTGGAGTCGTACATGTCATTAAATTCGCCGCTGGGTGAGAGGCGAATTCCTACCTTATTCGATCCAATGGCGTCGGTTACGGCCTCGGTGACTTCAAGCGCAAAGCGGGCACGGTCTTCTACGCTGCCGCCGTATTTATCATCCCGCTTATTGGTTGAATCCTGGATGAATTGATCAATGAGATAGCCGTTAGCGCCGTGAATCTCTACCCCGTCAAATCCGGCTTTTATTGCGTTGCGTGCTGCCTGGGCGTAATCTTCAATAATGCCGGGAATTTCGTCGGTCTCCAGTGCGCGCGGTTCTACAAAATCTTTCATGCCTTCAGGAGTAAAGGCTTGCCCTTCCGGCTTTACCGCCGAAGGTGCTACCGGCAGATCACCGTCATGAAAGTATGGATGGGAAATACGGCCTACATGCCAGATTTGGGCGAACATACGTCCGCCCGCTTCATGCACTGCATCGGTTACCTTTTTCCAGCCCTCAAGCTGTTCATCGCTGTGAATGCCGGGAGTCCACGGATAGCCTACGCCCTGTTCTGAAATTTGGGTGGCCTCGGAAATAATGAGCCCGGCTGAAGCCCGTTGTTTATAATATTTTGCATTCATCTCCGTAGGCACATTGCCTTCGCCGGCGCGGCTGCGCGTCATGGGCGCCATAATTACGCGGTTGGGCAGTTTCAGTCCGGATAAGTTGTATGATGTCAATAATGGATTTTTTGAATCAGTCATGTCTGTAGTACCTAATAGTTTGTCTTGAAATTTCATAAATTAGTTTAATATTAAATCAATTGGTATAAAAATAGCTTGTTTCTATATGCTTCATCAATTTTGGTGAAGAAAGTTTACACCAAGGCACTAAGATCACTAAGTTTTTTTATCTTCGATTAAACCGACTTCTCAGAATATTGCAGTTATGTTACATTGAGCGATGGTTTTTGGCCCGCTTTTGCAAGGTATCAAGCTGATCGGTTAATTTTTTGTCCACTTTCAATGGTTCATTACGATTGGTCTGAATCATCTTTTTCTGTTTTTCGCCGCCCAGAATCACTTCAATTTCTTCATTCAATAGTCCTTCAATGGATGCCTTAGCAACTTTTTCGGGACTGTCCATATCATCAACCTTGGCCGATTTCATCATATCCGTGTTGGTGGCCGTGGGGTAGACGGTCATTAGGTGGATGGGGTAGTTTGCAAGTTCCCGGCGCATGGCCTCAGAAAAATGTTTAACGGCTGACTTTGTTGCAGCATATACACTGTAATAGGGCATGCCGATTAAGCCGAGGCCGGAAGAGATATTCATGATCACGCCTTCATCACTTTTTTTGATAAGCGGCAACAGGTGCTTCGTCATCCAAATCAAGCCGGTCACGTTAACGTTAACCATCGTATCAATATCGTCATCACTGATATTTTCCAGCATCCCGGCCGTTACCACTCCTGCATTGTTGATGAGCATGTCCAGTTCACCCCATTGTTTCTTAATGGTTTCGGTGGCCTTCTTTACATCATCCAGCTTGGATACATCACCCTGTATATTCAAAAATTGCACGGATGGAAATTCATCCTCAAGGGCATCTAATTTTTTGGTCGTTCTTCCCATCACGGCAATATGGGTAACTTTTTTCTGCGATAATTCATTAATTATTGCCTTGCCGATTCCGGCACTTCCACCGGTAATGAATACTTTTTTAGTTGATAAGGTCATAATTATACATTCGAGGTTATTTTTGTCTCCGTTGGTATGAATTGGTTTACTATTAAATCAATCCGTTTAAAAATCATTCAATCACACACAAGCTCTGCCCATTTTGATAAAACAGGATTCTAAATGCCTTTGATGGCGTTACCTGTATCCTGCCACTAAAAACTGCCTGCCGAACAATCAGCTTTCACCATACACAGGCACCACCGCCCCGCGGCTGATGGTATTCTGCTCAGATATTAAGTATAAAATCTGATTCGCAATTTCTGCGGGCTTGGGCCATTTATTAAAATCAGCATTGGGCATGGCTTCCCGGTTTGCGGGGGTATCAATGGTTGAAGGTGCTACAGCGTTAATGAGGATGCCATCATCCACCACCTCGGCAGCCAGCGATTCGGTCAAGGAAGCTACGCCCGATTTGCTAACGGTATAGGGAACCATGCCGGCACCCTGTCGCGGTTCCAGTCCGGGACGGGATGAAATATTGACGATGCGCCCGCCTTTATGCATATGGCTGATGGCTATTTTGCAGGCATTGAAACAGGTGACCAGGTTCATATTAATCTGCTTCATAAAATCGTCTTTTGAGGTATCGTCTATCTTGCTCATTCCAAATCCCCCCGCAATATGCACCGATCCCCAAAGCGTGCCGTTTTGTTCAATGGCTTTGCTATAGAAATCCCGGGTGGCTTTCTCATCGGTGAGATCAACGCCTATTTTGATGTAGATAGATTTGTGCCCCTCATATTCAAAGTTTTCCAACTCTGATTTATCATAACACGGGATGCTGCAATGTGCGCCGGCATCAATAAGCAGCGTTGTAACAGCCGCACCCAGCGTACCGGTTCCGCCCGTTATTACAACATGTTTATTTGTGAAATCCATAGGCCTTAATTTTTAAGCTACAATTATTAGTAATGTCTAATTCATATTATTAACAAAAATGTTGTTTATTTGATTTGATAGTGATAAAAAAACATTCTTTAACGATAAATAAATCCAAAAAAAACATGGAAACTCCGGAAAGCGCAGATGGATTTGCGATGAAACGATTGAAGAAAATGGGATTTGAGTTGGAGGGTGAACGATCGGTAGAATTTTATTTCTATTTTCCGGAAGAATATCAGGCGCATTACGCTGCTGCAGAGTTAAATAACCTGCAGTTCAGCACTGATATTAATCCAACCGATGACGATGATAATTGGCTTTGTCTGGCAACCAAATCAATCAATTTTTCTACGCAACGCTTAATGGAACTCAGAAAGTGGATGCAAGATCTTGCCAAACGTTACGATGGTAAATACGACGGCTGGGGAACCGGCATAAAACCGAATAAAGAGTAGCAAAGAGACCATTTCTTTTTTTGATCAAAAGCTTATCTTAACGTAATCTTGGACTTTAGCGCAATCCTTTGCGCAAAAGCTATTTGATAGCTGTTTTACGATAGTGAGGAAGTCCTAATTCAAATATCAAACATCAGGCATGAATATTTTCAGCATCATTATTTTGGTTACGCTGGCGGTTGATTTTATCCTCAACCTGGCGGCCGATTTATATAATATCAAATCGCTTGACCCTCAACTGCCGGATGAATTTAAGGGCATTTACGATGAGGAGACGTACCGCAAGTCGCAAGAATATACCAAAGTCACCACCCGCTTCGGCATC
>Ga0136556_1000883_pt1 | contig 16397 bp, 11 predicted proteins | sample AntRauTorckE6831_FD_104780 | JGI IMG/M metagenome (GOLD analysis project Ga0136556, IMG submission 104780) | Saline lake microbial communities from Rauer Islands, Antarctica - Metagenome Torckler E6 #831 | ecosystem: Environmental > Aquatic > Non-marine Saline and Alkaline > Saline | place... | reverse complement strand
TTTATGAAGTATTTTCCGGGACTTTGCCTCCAATAGACCAAAAATATTTCAACAAAACAGTGCTGGGGTCGGGCTATGCAGGGGTTCCGTCCTTCAGTCGCTTCACTCCCTCGGACCGCTTCACCCTCAAAAGTTTGGGGCTCGCGCCCTTACTATCCCTCACTCAAATCCGCGACAAACCCAAACTGCGATAACTCAAAGACGCATAGAATCAAATGTGCAGCCATTCTTTCACTACATCATGCTAATCCATCACGGGACCGTCAAAGCCTCCACTCCTGTCACCATCTGAATTTTTCTCTTGTCGTCCAAAACGATAATTCACATCTAAGCCCACAATGCGTGAATCCCATTGTCTCTCTCGTAATTGAGTAAGCCCGGATTGCTCTGTCGTACTGATGACCCACTCTCTGGTATTGAATACATCGCGCACGGATATCCCAATATTTAATTTTTCATCCAGGAAGTCCTTTCGCACCGCTAAATTGACATAAGTATATGCCTCGATTCGCCCTTGCGGCACATCGAATGGGGCTCTGTATCGCCCATTTACCTGAAAACTCCAGCCTCCATTTAATCGCCATTGTGAGTTGTAATTTAAACTTACGCGAAAGGTATTGAGATTATCAACACCTTCGCGATTTACACTCTTTAGACTTCTCGCACTGATATTCGTGGTAAAATTTAAATTCCACCATCGATAGGGGACATAGTTAAAAATACCCTCAAAACCATAATCATCTCTTCGCCCCAGGTTCTCATACGTGCGAATCGCCACAGGACTCCCTTCCTCAACAATGAGAAAACGCTGCATCACATCTTCAGTTCTTCTGTAAAAAAGACTTGCATTGACGGTAAGGTCACCAACGTATTGCAGCAAACCAAACTCCAGCGAATGGATATCCTCTGGCAAAAGATATGGATTCCCCCTACGCAGACTGAGCGGATTGGTAAAACTGGTGAACGGGTTGAGTCTCCAGGAGTTCGGTCTGTTGATCCGCCTGCTGTAACTCAACATAAACTGTGTCTCCTCAGAAAGCTGATATGAATTGTGCACGGTTGGAAACAACCTAAGATAATCTCTTTTTATGGGATCCTCTCCTTCCAATTGTCCCTCGGTATACGTTTGCTCTGCCCGAAGTCCCAACTTCAAGCCGTAAGCTCCCCACTCTCTAGAATACGTTCCATAGCCGGCAAAAACTTTTTGATCGAAAAAGAAATTGTTATTTAAAGCCTCATCATCCTTGAAACTGCCGCTCTCATACTCGTAAGTTTCAGAGAAAAAGCTATTATTAAGAGAAAGTAAGTCAGCGCGAAGACCCGCTTCCAGTTTCCCACCAAAGGAAAGTGGCTCAGCGTAATCTAGCATACCTACAAAGAGTCCTTCCGAGCGAGTCTCAGTAATATTTTGAAGCAGTGGATCTTCCCTGATGTCATCATCTTCGTCGAAATACAATTCCTCATAGGCATCGTCCTCGACGCGCCCCTCCCGGCTGTATGTCATATCTAAATCTAAGGTATGACCTTCCTTGTCAAACTTCTTTTGCCATCCTCCGTTGACAAAATACTCTGAGCGATCTTCGACACCATCCGTTCTGCGCTCCCGATAACTGTTCAACTTTCCGCTTTCATCGTAATTATCATAAACCACCAGCCGATCTGCTGATCTACCTCCCAATTGATAATTACCAGAAACGTAAATGGTGTTCTTCCTATTCATAAAATAATCCACGCCCCCTCTAACATTATGCCCGGATCGGCCGCGTAAGCCTTCATCGTACTCATCAATGAGATAAGAGGTGTCCTGATACCTGTATCTTCGTTCATTGGTACCCATATATGAGTACTCATTATTTGTATAACTGTAAGATAGCGAGGAATTCCACTTTCTCGTTCTAGCATTGAGTGCAGCAGACGAGTTGAATCGGGGCGACATCCCCTGTTGGTAGGATCCGTTCACAGACCCATTAATACCGCGCTTTTCCTCCTCTTTGAGAATAATATTTATAATTCCCGCTGTTCCTTCTGCATCGTACTTTGCTCCTGGATTTGTTATCAGTTCAATTTTCTCAATGCTCGTTGCCGGCACCTGCTCTAAAAAGGTCGCAGGAGAAAAAGTGCTGGGACGTCCATTGATGAGAATCTGCACATTACTACTCCCACGAAGCGAGATATTATCATCAATATCAATTTCTACTCCAGGAACATTGCCCAATAGGTTGAGCCCTGTTCCGCCCTTACTTGACAAATCAGCATCCGCGTTAAAAATGCGTTTGTCAATTCGAGTCTCTATCAAAGATTTTTGTCCCCTCACGACAACCTCATCCAGTGTCTGACCCGATTGTAAACGCAAAGTTCCCAAATCTAACTTTTCGGTAGATTCTTTTAACTCAATGACATCAGTGTAAAGGTCTTGATATCCAATAAAACTTACCCTCACGAGATACTTGCCTGCTTTGACGTTTTCCAGCAGAAAACTTCCGTCCGTTTTTGTAGTTGTTCCTGAAACCATTGAAGAATCTTTGGCATTCAGTAAAACCACTGTGGCAAACTCTACTCCGCCTGTTTGTTGCCGTTCAATTACTGTTCCAACAATTTCGATTGGGGGATCTACTTCTGAGGGAATATCAATAGCACTTAAGTGATTCGCAAACAGAAAAATAATTAGTAAAGCGTTAAAAAGTATTTTCATTCTAGCCGTTATTTCCTTGTATATACATCTATTAACAGGAGAGATCACAAAAAGATTGTTTATAAGTCATCAATTTGTTTTAAATATAACTCTGCCTGATTTAGAATATTATTTTTTTCCTCTTCTTCGTATTTATCCCATATTCTATACATCATACTCATTCTATAATTATTGGACAACTTGTTTTCATGCTGCTTAATAAATCGCCAGTATAACGAGTTAAACGGACAAGCTCTTTCGCCAACTTTTTTCTTGTTATCATAGTAGCAATCCTTACAGTAGTCACTCATTTTGTGAATGTAATTTGCAGAAGCAATATAGGGCTTCGTCGCTACTATACCTCCATCGGCAAACTGACTCATGCCTCTTGTGTTCGGCATTTCCACCCATTCTATGGCATCGATGTACACGCCCAAATACCAGGCTTCCACATGGTCGGGATGCACGCCCGCCAAGAGGGCAAAATTGCCTGTAATCATTAAGCGCTGAATATGATGAGCATAAGCGTTGTCGAGAGAGTTTCGAATCGCATGTTGCATGCAGTTCATTTTTGTATCCCCCGTCCAATAATAGTTGGGCAATTCGTTTTCGTGCTCAAAATAATTTAGCTGAGCGTATTCGGGCATTTGATGCCAATACAATCCTCGCATATATTCCCGCCATCCAAGAATTTGGCGAATAAACCCCTCTACATTGGAAATGCCCATTGATTCCTTATTCTCTAAATAGACCGCTTCTGCCTTTGCCACCACTTCTCGCGGACTCAATATTTTACTATTCAATAAAAAAGAAAGTCGGGAGTGAAACAAAAAGTCCGACCGACTCGTCATCGCATCCTGATAGCTTCCAAATTGAAATAGCAACTCTTCGATAAAATAGGTCAAACTTTTCTCTCCCTCAGCTCTGCTGATTGGCCACTGGAAGGACAGTGGATTAATCTCTCCGATGGTTTGTACACCTGCTGTTTCAATCATTGATACAATATCAGATACGTCTCTTTCTAGAATATAGGGATCCGGGGGAGTTTCCTTTTTTGGAAATTTCTTTCTATTCTCTGCGTCGTAATTCCATTCTCCACCCACTGGCTGATCACCTGACATTAAAACATCGTGTTTCTTCCGCATCTTTCGATAAAAGTTTTCCATCAGGAAAGAGGACTTTCCTTCAAAAATATCCCCAAATTCTTCACGACTCGTGTAAAAGTGTTCTGTGTCCACCACTTCGCAGGGAAGTTCCCACTTTTTTCTCATCTCAATCAACTGCTGATCTAAGCGATATTCATCCGGCCATTGATAGCCCCATTGTTCTGCCCCTACAGATTCTATGACTTGCATTACATTTCTTGATAAATCTTGTTGATTGCGATCATCATCTAAAGTATAATACACGACTTGGTGTCCCTGCTCCCTTATTTGGTCTCGGAAATGTCGCATAGCTGCAAAAAATGCCGTTACTTTTTGAATGTGGTGTCGAACGTAATCTGTTTCCTGCCGCATTTCAAACATGGCAAACGTCACCTGACCATCTACCTCCTGAAACCAAGAGTGAGACAAATTTAATTGATCACCTAAAATTAGTTTTACTGTCTTCACGATTTGTTCTTTTTATATTTTCTACATCCTTTGGAGCAGTACTTGACTTCTTTCCAATTCTTTTCCCATTTCTTGCGCCAGGAAAACAAACGGCCGCAACTTGGACATCGCTTTTACTCTAAATGCTGCTTCTTGTGTGCCATCACTCAAATTACTATTACACCCTCTTTTGGATTTCCAATAAATTTAGCAATTCCTTTATGGTGCCGATATCCCGCTAACCAAGCCCATATGGCATCGTATTGATGCCGATTTTCCACCAAAGGAAATTCTACTTCAATCTGCTCAATTATCTCCTTAAGCGGCTGAGTCTGGAAAACTTTCTTTTTTGGTGTTGAATATCCCAAAATTTCACTCTCTACACGGGCAGGATAGGTCTCAAAACACTCTCGCCCGGATGACCTCAACCGATCTGCAATCCGCATAGCACGTGCAGTCAATCCTCCTAAAAACATAGGGGACATTGCAGATACCTCTCTATCCGCCGCCCTGTACATGAAGTCATCGCCGCAGCCGAAGTAAGCAGCGGGCAAGGAAAGTGGAGCATCGATAAAAATGCGTGTTACTTTCTTCCATTGATCGATTACCGAAAGTATAAAGTCATCCGCCGAAGCTCCCTTTACAGATTGATCTAATTCCAATTTATTTCCCCGACACCCTACGATAACAGTAGTGCCAGCATTTTGACTTCCAAAATCAATTCCAATCCAATCCTCCATTATGTATTATGTATTCCGTCTTCCCGAGTTTGTTAATTTCTTTAGGATTCTATTCCCTTCTCGTTTTACACTTTTGCTATTGCGAATCCTCCATAATTTATCCCTAGCTATCTGACCTGCTTTTTTTAACTCAATAATTGGACAAGGGTAATCTATGCCAATCTTGAACCTATACATTACATTCTCCATTGGAGTCATCTTCGAGGGCTCATGAATATAAGCCGTTGGCAAATGAGCCAACTCCGGACACCATTTTTTGATAAAATCTCCCTTTGGATCGTGATCCACCCCCTGCTTCGTCGGATTGTAAATCCGAATGGTATTAATTCCGGTCACCCCTGCCTGCATCTGAATTTGCGGATAGTGGATGCCAGGTTCAAAATCTAAAAATTGTCTGGCCAACCATATTGCTGCAGGCTTCCAATTCTGCCACAAATGATGCGTCCAAAAACTCAAAACCATTGCTCGCATTCGAAAATTCAGATATCCCGTGTGGTACAAAGCTCGCATACAAGCATCTACCATGGGAAAGCCCGTTTGGCCTCGACACCATTTCCTCCAAAGTCGTATGTCAAAGCCCCGATCTAATTTATCGTATCCCCGATTGACATTTTCAAACTCCATTCGATCCTCCATCTCGAACTTTTGAATAAAATGACAGTGCCAGCGGAGTCGGGCGGCAAAGGCTTTCGCGTGGAATGCAAAGTTTTTATTAAATGAACTGCTTCGAAGCGTCTGCCACACTTGTCGGATAGAAACATTTCCCCATGCGATATAGGGGGATAAACGACTGCAATGATTCCGAGCTTGTTCCGGTTTCGAAATAGCACTCATATACTTATACCCCCGTCCATTAATAAAAGAGGATAGCAAATCCTTTGCTTGATCTTCACCTCCTTTTTGGAAATTGTCGCTTCTTCTTGTGACTGATGGGAAAAGGGGGATAGACAAATTTTTTGATGGCCGATTTATAATCTGGACTTTTTCCCATGGAGTTTTTATCACCGGCTGATTCATGAATTCGTACCAACGAGACACCCACGCCTTTCGATGTTGTAAGCCGCGAATTATCCCATTCGATTGAAATTCGCGCCATTCAATTGTCCGTCTGCGAAACCATTTTTGTGCCTGAATATCTCTTTTATGTGTGTGCCTAAGCCCCGTTTCCTGATAAGAAAATACCGTTTGAATTGCGTATTCCTGAAAGAGGAATTCCCAAACTTCTTCAAAGGAAGCCTCATAACTTAAAAAAAACAACCCTCTCTCTAATAATTGTTTTCTCAGGACCTGCACAGAGTCGGCTACAAACTGGAAGTGCCGGGATGAGTAATGCGAATTGGACCAAATATCCGGCTCATGCACATACAAGCAGAAAAAAGGCAGTTTATCATTCAAGGCTGCCTCTAGAGGCTGATGATCGACTGTGCGAAAGTCTCGCTTGAACCACACCACATTTACCGGAGTCCGAGCCATTTATACTCTTAGTTTAGACATCCCTCCGTCTACTCCTACGATTTGACCACTCATCCAGGACGCTTTATCGCTCAATAAAAATTGAGTCATATAGGCGATATCTTTGGGTTGTCCGACGCGTTTCATTGGATGTCTGTCATTGGCGTTTTCTCGCTTACTGTCTGTGCTTAAAAGTTGTTTAGCCAATGGTGTATCAACTAATGAGGGGGCAATCGCATTAATTCTAATCTTCGGTGCCCATTCAGAGGCTAAAGTGCGAACTAAGCCTTCAACCGCTCCTTTCGCCGCTGAAATGGAAGCATGAAAGGGCATGCCCTGTTGCACAGCAACCGTAGAATACATTACCACTGCCGGCGCATCTGCCTTTTTTAACGCTTTCTGAAAATGAGAGATAACCTGGACAGCTCCCAAAACATTGAGATTAAAATCCTCAGTAAAATCCTTGGGTTTTAAAGATCGGAAAGGTTTTAAATTAATAGAGCCAGGACAATACACCAAGGCATCTACAACCTCTGGAAAGTCATGAGACTTCCAGTCTTCCTCCAATATATTTCCCTCTTTGTGATTGACCCCTTCTGGTAGATTGTCAGAAGATCTCGATATATTCGTCACTTCGTACCCATCATCGAGTAATAATTGAGCAACTTCACGCCCAACACCTCCCGTTGATCCTACGACAATCGCTTGTTTCTTGGTTCCCATACTATTTTTATACTATTACAAATCAAAAGCTAGTTTGTTAAGTTTATTTTGTCATTTGGATGAAAAATCTACAAAAAAACCCCTTCACCATTGTCTGGCGAAGGGGCACTTAAACAATCAACAAACAAAATTATTGGACAACCAACTTTTTACTTATTATGCCTCTTTCAGTAACTATTTCTACTACGTATAACCCTTTGGACAATTGATCTATTTTCAAGTCTACCGTATTTCGGCCAACAAAAATCTCTCCTCTAAAAGGCTGAGTAACTATTTTCCCGCCTACATCTCTAATATTGATATCAACTCCCCTACGAAGTTCTTCTTCTAATTCAAGTGTTAGCGTTGCTCGATTACTCGCAGGATTTGGAAACACTGAAATATCCCCTCGAATCACTTGTTCTGCACTTGTAGTCAAGGGAAGTTCCAGAACTGTTCCGTCAGCCAAAACAGCGAATAGTCCAAAACCCGGATCATCCATACTTTCTGGCTCTAAGAATCCCGATGCCATAACTGTGGCGGCTCCACCTTCCAGCCCACTTAAAGGAGCCGTATATGAAAGCAGCACATCAGAATTGCCCGCAGCTGTAATGTCTATGGTGTAGTCATCTGCAGGTACATTAATATAATCTGTCTGATTTGTAAAAGATAATCCGTCAGCCAGCTGTGCTACATCTCTAGCAAAAATATCTACTGAAGGTGCATCCGGTGAACCGTGGAAAATTTTAAAATCAACACCTCCTGCCACTGCGGCTTCTCTTGCTGGTGCAATGACCTCTAAGTTAAAGGGTGCATCCATATCCCCTACAATTCCATTCGCTATCAATTGATAGGTCTCATTTGGTGATAATAAGAAATCAAAATCTACAATAATATCATCCGGACTCGTACTTCCAGCCAGCGCTACTCCAACATTCAAATTCACCCCTGCAGGTACATCTACATATTGGGTTGCAGTTCTGAATTCAAAATCCTGAAGAAAAGGATCATCATTGACCCAAATATCAACAGTAGGCGATGGAGAATTATGAACTACCTGCAGTCTTGCTGTATTTTCTACCGGTGGTAATGCAATTAAGCCTCCACTTGGGAGCACTGCCAATAGTGCAAATTCAGGATCATCAGGAGATTGTGGGTTTAGATACCCAGACGCAATTACTGCCGCCGCTTGTCCATTCAAAGGTGTTAAAGGGGCCAAAAATGACCTCACGATCACTTCTGATCCTGCTGGTTTAACATCTACTGTGTAAGTAGACGCAGGAACATTCAAATAGTCAGTGGATTCTCCGAAAGCTAATCCCTCTGCTAAGAAAGCGACACCTCTTGCTTCCACATCTACAGCGGGAGCATCTGTTGCTCCATGAACAATAACAAAATCTACCCCGCCAGCTTCTGCGACCAAGCGCGCGGGAGCCACTACATCCAAATCGAAGGGTGTATCCATGTCACCTACTATACCATTTGCAACAACGAGATAGTTTTCATCGGGATCCAACAAAAAGTCAAAATCTACTAAAATATCACTAGTGTCCGTACTTCCTGCTAAGGCAACCCCAACATTCAAATTTACACCCGCAGGCACCTCCACATAGGGGGTCGCGGTCCGGTAAGTAAAATCAGTCAGGAAAGGCTCATTATTCACCCAAATATCTACTGTCGGTGATGGCGAATTATGGACAATCTGTAAGCTGGCTGTATTCACGACTGCATCTAATTCTAAAAAAGTACCATCGGGAAGAACGACAAACAAGCCGAAGGCCGGATCATCCATACCCGGGTCTAAAAAGCCACTCGCGATAACGGTGGCTGCTCCGCCTTCCAATCCTGAGAGATCCGCTGCATAAGAAGCGACAATGGGTTCTGTACCCGAAGCTTTTATGTCGATCGTATACTCGTCAGCTGGAACATTAATGTAATCCGTATTTTCGGCAAAACTCAAATCAGCGGCTAATTGTGCGACATTTCTTGCAAACACATCCACAGCCGGTGCATCTGTAGAGCCGTGAAATATGGTAAAGTCAACACCATCCACCTCAGCTTCTTGACGAGCAGGTGCGATAACTTCCAGATTAAAAGGAGTATCCATATTACCTACTATTCCATTCGCAATTATTTGATAACTTTCGTCTGGATCTAACAAAAAATCAAAGTCTACCAAAATATCACTAGTGTCCGTACTTCCTGCTAAGGCAATTCCAACATTCAAATTTACGCCCGCAGGCACCTCCACATAGGAGGTCGCAGTCCGATAGGCTACATCAGTCAGGAAAGGCTCATTATTCACCCAAATGTCTACTGTCGGTGATGGCGAATTATGGACAATCTGTAAGTTGGCTGTATTCACGACTGCGTCTAATTCTAAAAAAGTCCCATCGGGAAGAACGACAAACAAGCCGAAGGCCGGATCATCCATACCCGGGTCTAAAAAGCCACTCGCGATAACGGTGGCTGCTCCGCCTTCCAATCCCGAGAGATCCGCTGCATAAGAAGCGACAATGGGCTCTGTACCCGAAGCTTTTATGTCGATTGTATACTCGTCAGCTGGAACATTAATGTAATCCGTATTTTCGGCAAAACTCAAATCGGCAGCTAATTGTGCGACATTTCTTGCAAATACATCCACAGCCGGTGCATCTGTAGAGCCGTGAAATATGGTAAAGTCAACACCACCCGCCTCAGCTTCTTGACGAGCAGGTGCAATGACTTCCAAATTAAATGGGGTATTCATATCGCCTACTATACCGTTGGCAATCAACTGATAAGATTCTCCTGCATCGAGAGTATAGTCAAAATCGACTAAAATATCACTGGTGTCTGAACTACCGGCTAAGGCTATACCCACGTTTAAATTCACTCCGGCTGGAACTTCTATATAAGAAGTTGCTGTTCTATATTCCACATCGGTTAAAAAAGGCTCATTATTGACCCAAATATCCACTGTGGGCGAGGGTGAGTTATGTACTATTTGTAGATCTGCCGTTGTACTTTGTTCCGGCTCGACAGTAATTGTGCCCACCATTCCCAAAGCTACATGTGGAGTGCATTCATAATCGTAAAAACCTTCTTCTTCAAATACGTATTCATATGTCCATCCCGTCGAAGAAGGACCGGAATAAAAAGATTCGGGATTCCCCGGATAAGTCAATTGACGACCATCGACATTATGAGATCCTTGAACATTTTCCCAAATGACTGTATCTCCGACTGTGATTACTAAATCTTCTGGAGTGAACTGATTGCTGGTGACTTCCACCATATGGGAAGTTTGCGTCCAGGCTACACTACTTAGCAGCAGTGATAAAATAATGAGTAAATAATTGCGCAACATAGATTTGATTTTGGTTATTAATTTGTACTATTAAGACCAAAATAAAACCCAAATGGTTGGCAACTTTTCGCTCTAATTTCTTTTCAAGACAATAGGGGACATAAACTCATTGAAATGGGAAGAATTGCCAACCCTTAACAACTTAGCTTCGTTAATACCACTTGGCAGTATTCAGTTTTATAACTTTCGCAATATGGATCGCACCATGCCAGGGCCTTCATAAACCAACCCGGAGTATATTTGAACGAGGTCCGCACCAGCCTCTAATTTTTCTCTAACTTGTTCTACTGTGCGCAATCCACCTACTCCAATCAATACAAAATCTGGTCCCAGGGCCTCACGCATGCGACTCAGCCACAGCGTTGATTCTTTAAAAAGCGGAGCTCCACTCAACCCTCCCGCACCTATTTCCCTTAGTTTTTGGTCATCTGTCAATAAATTCTCTCTGCGAATCGTCGTATTACTCACTACACAACCAGCTAATGCATTACTTTTTACCACCTCGACAATATCATCCAATTGACTTAAGGAAATATCCGGCGCTATTTTGAGCAATATGGGCTTCGGATCCTCTCTTTTCTGATTCAACTGTTGAAGTTGAGAAAGTAATCGGTCCAGTGGTGCTTTATCCTGCAATTCTCTCAGACCCGGCGTGTTAGGTGAGCTCACATTCACTACAAAATAGTCAACATAAGGGAAGAGAGCAGTAAAAGCTGCTTCGTAGTCTTTGTGTGCTTCTTCGTTAGCGGTCCATTTATTCTTACCTATATTCCCGCCAATAACAAGATGTTTAGGGCGTTCCGTATTCTTTAAACGGTCTACACAAGCCGCAACACCATCGTTATTAAATCCTAATCTATTGATGAGCGCTTGATCTTTGGGGAGACGAAATAATCTGGGCTTTTCATTGCCAGCTTGCGGCTCTGGAGTTACTGTTCCTATTTCTACAAACCCAAAACCCAAGTGAGACATAGCGGAAAAGTACTTGCCATCCTTATCGAATCCCGCTGCCAGGCCTATGGGATTCGCAAATTCCAGCCCCATACAGTGCACGGGCTGCAAATCATTAGGGCCTTTACCTAAAGCCGGAAACATCCACCGCCCCAATCGCCACCGAAGAACCAATGAAAACAGCCGCATCGTCACAGCATGCACCTTCTCGGCATCCCATAAAAACAATAGAGATTTCATGATTTTCCACATAGTGCAAAAATAGAATTATTCTTCATCTCAGCCTTCTTATGGCTGGCTTTCATCACAAAACGCATAAAAGCCCGCCACGGTGCTAAAAAAAACAAGCTCAGCTATTACCTTTGTAGACAACAATAATAAATCCATGGAACGCAAAAGAGTCTTATCGGCTATCCAACCCACAGGCGAAATACATTTAGGCAATTATTTTGGCGCCGTTGCCCGGTGGATAGAATTGCAAAAAGAACACGACTGCTTCTACGGCATCGTAAATTATCACGCGATGACCATGCCTTACAAACCCAAAAAGTTACAGGAAAATACATGGAATATGGTGCTGGATCTATTGGCAGCAGGCGTCCATGAAGAGTCCCTTTTTATTCAGTCTCTCGTGCCCGAGCATGCTGAACTCAACTGGATTCTTCACTGCTTTTGCTCTTACGGAGAACTCGGACGAATGACCCAATTCAAAGACAAAAGTAGTCAGATCCAGTCTAAAGACAATTACATTTCCGCCGGTCTGTTCTCCTACCCTGTCCTCCAAGCTGCTGATATTCTCATGTACAAAGCCGATTACGTACCCGTGGGACGTGATCAAGATCAGCATCTCGAACTTACCCGCAACATCGCCCAGCGATTTAATCATCAAGTGGGTAGCGAATATTTTCAGCTGCCGGAAGTGCTCTATAGCGATACACCTAAGCTACTTTCCACCGCCGATCCCAGTAGTAAAATGAGTAAAAGCGCGGGCCCAAAGCACTTTATCTCCCTTTTTGCTTCTACTGAAGACATTCAGCGGCAGATTCGCTCTGCAGTCACTGATACCGGCCAGTCCACCGCTGGCGAAATGAGCGCAGGTGTCCAAAACTTATTTCAACTGCTCAAGGCCTGCGGAAACATCCAGGCTCACGAATCTCTCATGACCGATTATGAGGCAGATCGTCTAAAATATGTAGAACTGAAGGAGGCGGTAACCGAGAGCCTCATTGAGTTCACTCAGCCCTTGGTGCAGCGTAGAAATGAATTACAAAATCGACGGAAAGAAGTGAAAGATAGCATCAAAGAGAGTTCCGCGCGGATCCGCCAGGTCGCTAAAACTACCCTCAAAGAAGTCAAGCAATTGACTGGGCTCATGAACCCCAAAAGTTAATTTTTTATCTTTTTTTAGGGAGTGCCCCTCGCCATGATTACATGTCGAGGGTCGGGCTATCCAGGGGTTCCGTCCCGCACGATGACCTTTCCCTTGATTCACCTTTTGTATTTTGTGTTATACCCCATGGATTTAGTCTTCTGTACTGCGGTAATCAGGCATCGTGCGCGACCCCCGCGTCACGGCCGCGGGTCCCTTACTATCCCTCACTCATTCTTTTTGCAACTGATAAGCCTCGCTGCCACATATCGTCAACTTTGATACATCGTAAAAACGATTCAGTCAGCCTAAGATAACAGCCCATTTGTCGAGCGCAAGAAAAACTATTATCTTTAGGGTACTTCCGAAAACTATCCTTTTGCGTGAACAACCATTTCTAATGAAATAGTCTAAATGTAAAATATGTACATAAGCATCGTTATACTTCGGTCTCTTAGCTCTTGCGAGGCTCTCTCATCATGCCTTGCTTACGCACATATTTTATTATTTTCACATCAAAAAACAGTTTCCGGAGGAACCCTTTAGGACATATTTATTAATAATTATTTTTTTAGATTTTTTATCCATGAAAAATTCCAGAACTTACGTCAGCTTTGACTGGGCGATGAAAAAGCTCCTTCGTCAAAAAGTTAATTTCGATGTGCTCGAAGGCTTTTTATCCACATTACTTGAATTTGAAGTCAAGATTCAATCCATTCTGGAATCAGAAAGCAATCCGGAGACACATCTAGACAAGAACAACAAACTCGATATTCTCTGCGAAGATGAGGAAAAGCGACTCATCTTTATTGAAGTACAGTACCACCATCAGACAGACTTCTTCCATCGCATCCTCTTCGGCTCATCAAAACTTTTAACCAATTTTATGGAAAAAGGAAAACCCTACGAGGATTTGCGCAAGGTGTACTCTATAAACATTCTCTACTTCGATCTGGGACAAGGTGAGGACTACCTTTACCATGGCAAGACTCCATTTATAGGTTTGCACAAAGGGGACATCTTGAGTCTAAGCAAAGTCCAGAGGAACTATTTTGGATATCATCATGTTCACCAAATATACCCTGAATATTACATTCTGAAAATCAACAACTTTAATACATTAGCCAAAAGCAACCTCGATGAATGGATTTACTTTTTAAAAAATAGCGAACTTCCATCAAGCTATTCAGCCCCTGGTCTCAAAGAAGCCGGCGAAAAACTAAAATATCAAAAGATGAGCAAAGCAGAACAAGTGAAGTACGATAAATATCTCGAATCCTTTGCCGTATCGGAAAGTGAAATCAATACTGCCCGTTACGAAGGAAAATTGGAAGGACGTGAAGAAGGACGTGAAGAAGGACGTGAAGAAGGGCGTGAAGAAGGACGTGAAGAAAACATAAGAGAAGTAATTCTGCGAGCATATAATAACAACATCTCTATTCCCACGATCGCTACTTTGACCCAGCTCAGTGAAAAAAAAGTGAAACAGGTGCTTACAGAAAAGGGACTTTTAGAGAGGTCCTAATTCGCAAACAGGCAATTATAGGCAAAGAGGGGAAAATTTATCCTCTAGCCCAGCCTATGGAAAAAGTAACCTCCAATTGAATAATAAAATGAGTAAAACAGATCAAATCCAGTGCGATAAATATCTCGAATCCTTTGCCGTATCGGAAAGTGAAATCAATACTGCCCGTTACGAGGGAAAATTGGAAGGTCGGGAAGAAGGTCGGGGAAAAGAAAGAAAAGAGTCCATATGCAATGCATACAGAAAGGTGTAGTATCTCCGAAATCGTTCAATTTCTAGGTTACCCTGAAAAGCTTGTAGAAAAAATACTCGTCGAGAAGAGACTACTCGGCAAGTCGTGACTTGAAAAAATACACGCTTATAAGGCAAACTTTCGTGCATGTCATCGCAAGATTACTTCGGTTTTAGCCCTTATAATAAAGCCAAAAAGTGAGTAAAATCAAGGAAATAAGCACTGAAAGCAGAGCATATGAAAATGGGAAATCGCCCAAAGAGCGTAAGCGTGAGGGATAGCAGCGGCAGGCAGGGCGGCAGACGCCCAGCAGCCGTGCAGCGAGTAGGCGACCGACAGGAAGCCCCACGCAGCGCTACGGATGCCGGTGGATGATGCCCTGACTACGAGCGGATAGCCCGACCCCGGCCCGGTTTCTGCCGGTTCGGGGGCACGCCCTATACCTTTTACTTAGAAGAATCAGAAACTGCTTTTTCGAGTTCGAGCGCGCGCAAATGTAAATCAGTCCACTGCGTCTCATCCAAAGTAGAGGGAGCATCAATCATCACGTCGCGACCCTGATTATTTTTGGGAAAGGCAATGAAATCGCGAATAGAACTCTGGCCGGCCATAATGGCCACGAGACGATCAAATCCAAAGGCAATTCCTCCATGCGGCGGCGTTCCATATTCAAATGCATTCAACAAAAAGCCGAATTGCTGCTGAGCTTCTTCCACTGTAAACCCAAGGGTACGCAAATTCTGCATCTGCAGATCCTTATTGTGTATCCGAATAGAACCTCCGCCAATTTCTGCTCCATTGATCACCAAGTCGTATGCATCGGCGCGCATGCTGGCTAAGGTGGCTTGATCCGTGGCGTTCAACTTGGGGATATCCTCCTTTTTGGGGGAAGTGAAGGGGTGATGCATGGCGTAAAACCGCTGATCGTCTTCATCCCACTCCAATAAAGGAAAATCTGTAACCCACAATGGCTTAAAACTGCCCGGTGGAATGAGGTTTTCGCGCTCGGCCATCTCTAAACGAAGGGCACCTAACTGCTTGCGAGTAGTATCCAAATCTCCGGATAAAATGAGAAGTAAATCGCCCGTTGTAGCATTGGCCCTCTGCTGCCACTCTGCCAACACTTCATCGGAGAAGAACTTTCCGACAGGTGACTTGAACTGACCGTCTCCAAGGCATTTTACATACACGAGTCCCTTTGCTCCAATCTGAGGGCGCCGAACCCAGTCTGTCAATTTTTTCAAATCTTTGTTCGAGTAATCGTCAGCTACCGCCGGAACACAAATGCCCAGTACAGCTTCTGCTTGATCAAACACAGCAAAATCATGACCTTTAGCCATCGGTGTAAAGTCAATAAATTCCATCTCAAATCGCAAGTCGGGCTTATCCGAACCGTAGCGGGCCATCGCTTCATCATAGGTCATGCGCGGAAAGTCACCTAAATCCACATTGAGTATCTCGTTAAACAAGTGATGGGTAAGTCCTTCAAAGGTTTGCAGGATTTCTTCCTGGCTCACGAATGACATCTCACAATCAATTTGAGTAAACTCCGGTTGGCGATCGGCGCGTAGGTCTTCATCTCGAAAACACTTCACAATTTGAAAGTATCGATCGAGTCCGGCGACCATCAACAATTGCTTAAACGTTTGGGGGGATTGAGGCAGCGCATAGGCCTGACCAGGATTCATGCGACTGGGTACAACAAAATCTCTGGCACCTTCGGGTGTAGATTTTATCAAAAATGGCGTTTCCACTTCAGTAAATTGCTGCTCACTCAAATATTTCCTTACTTCCAAAGCCACCTGTGATCTAAA
>Ga0136556_1000878_pt1 | contig 16447 bp, 27 predicted proteins | sample AntRauTorckE6831_FD_104780 | JGI IMG/M metagenome (GOLD analysis project Ga0136556, IMG submission 104780) | Saline lake microbial communities from Rauer Islands, Antarctica - Metagenome Torckler E6 #831 | ecosystem: Environmental > Aquatic > Non-marine Saline and Alkaline > Saline | place... | reverse complement strand
TTTGTAATATGCTACTAATCCTGTTTCATCTCCTGTTAAGACAGTATTCATATTATCTTGGATTTCTTGTTGAGTCCTTGCTGTGTTCCAATATCTAAAGTCATCTTGTATTCCACTCCAAAAAGTTTCGTAAGATGAATTTCTAGCTAATGTTCCTAATGCAAATTTATCAACTCCAGTAGGTAATGGTATACTATCAGTAAATTCTATATCTAAGTTACCATTCACATAAACTTTTTTGTCTGTATCAGAATTAAAGACAAATGAAATACTATATTCTTCACCATCAACTAAAACTTCGTTTAAGTAGGAACCATTGAAACTTCCTGGATATAATAAAACCCTAGCTTGATTATCTGGAGTAACTTGTAACGTATATAATTGGTCATTAGCGGAAAAATCAGTAGCAAGCCAGACGGTTCTAAATTCTTCCCCCTGATTTATATCATACTTAAAGCTTGTTTCAATAGTAAAAGGATAACTTAACGAACCTAAATCTCCTAAATCAACATAATCATCAACACCATCAAAACTTAAAGCATAATTATTAGCAAGTTGTAACCCATCATCAACTACCTCTACATCAGTCAAAGTACCTTCAAATAAGCTAGTATCTACCCAAGTTCCCTCTGAAATTGTTCCATCATTAGTTCCTACATAATCAACTAAAGTAGTACCAGAACCTTCATTCATTTTATAGTATCTAATAAGCCCTGTTTCACTACCTGTAAGCTCTTCGCCTAAATCATTATTAATTTCTGTTTCACTTCTAGCTATATTCCAAATTCTAACATCACCAATAACTCCGTCTAAAGAGCGTGTATACACTGTTGTTGAATCACAACCAATATAAAAATCATACGCACCTGGGTCTAAATCTAGTTCAGTTGCAGAACTTTTAAAGTCTCCATCTACATAAGTTCTTAACTCACCTGTTGTACTATCATAGGTTACTGTATAGTAATAAAAAGTTCCAGCGTTTACTTCCATGAAATCAATTGCTCTAGAAATGGAAGAAGCATCCCTATACCTTAAAATAACTGAACTGCCAAAAGCTTCTATTCCTAGCATATCCTCATAAGCCCCATCATCACCTAAACCAAATAGAACAGCAGAACCAGGTCTAATTTTATTCATGTGAGCTTTAAGAGTAATTGTGAAGCTGTCTGTAGCTGGGTCTAGAGTACCATTTGGGGCTTCTATATATGCTGTATCATTTCCAGGTAATTCCAACCAATACTCACCAGAGCTGGCACTATCTATATCTTTAATTGAAACTGACATATTATCACAACCTCACGCTTGAGATTACGCAACAGTTATAGTCAGAGTTAAATCAAACTCCCACTCAACATTACCTTTAGTACCAACAGGAATAACAACTCTATTTGCTACATTACCGGGAGTTCCATCACAGATAACAAACTCTTGCCAAGGAAATTGAGCTTCAGAAGGGGCTACTATAATCTTATTAGTTATCTGATTACCACTAATGGAAGGATAACCACTCTCTACCTGCTCATAGTGGGTATTAGAGCCTAACAAGCCAGTCTGACTAGGACTTTCTGCTGTATTACTATCACCAACACCTATATAATTATATCCACTCATTTGTGCTACTACCCATTCTGTAAAATCATTAATCAGAGCCATTATTACCACCTCTACTTCCTAAAAATTCTTCCATTAACTCTGGATCGTCAACTACATTTTCTGGTATCTCAAATTCTCTTAAAACTTCTCCGGTGTCTGGATCTCTTTCTTTTAACTTACCTTTTACTTTTATCTTTAATTTAGATTTGACTTTTGCCATTTAATCACAACCTTTTCACTTTAAATTGTTTAGTAGAAGGTTCTTTGCTATAGTATTTAATATCTCTTAGTTTATCTTGAAAATCACGCTTAAATATATCAGCCTCATTAAACATTCTGTCAGTTTGTTTAGCTTTATATACGCCGTAATCTACTAAAGCGTCTTGATGTTTAAATGGAATTGAAGGAGTATCTAAATCGTCAGTCATATCCATAGGCATTTTATTGTAGAGTAAAAATAGTTCATTATCTCCGGGTTCAAATGTTAAGTATAGTACATTATCCCAAATGTAATAATAATGATATCCACTAACTTTTTCTTTCTGCTCGATAGCTTTCTCCATACTTGTTGTATAAAGTTTCTCACCGTTCATCTTCAAAAATACAGTATCTAAATAGTCAGTAGGTAATTCATACTCTTTTATTCCACTATAAGTATTGACATAGGAAGTACCTTTTAATATGTTAGTCTTTTTAGCGATTTCTCTCTGCCCTTCATTTATCCAGTCGTTGATTTCTTCATTATTATAAAAGCCTGTTTCGTCAGGCTCTCTTATAATATCTCTTATCTTTTTTCTAATCTCTTGAAGGTTCATAATTTACCTCCTATTTTTCTTCATCTTCCAATTCTTTGCTAAATTTATTTAAGATTTCTTCTAATCTCTTTCTTAGAACTTTAAGTACAGTCTTTCTGGTATCACCTGTTGAGTTTTCGCCCTTCTTTTCTAACTTAACAGCCTCTCTTAGCATTGTAGGATCATCAATTTCTTGCAATAATCCATCATCTTTATCTGTTAAATCACGATAGCTTGAATCAACAATCTTTTTAGGTGTCATAATACTCTTAGTATCAATAAGCCAAAAATCACTTTCATAGCCGGGTTCAGCCATCATTTTTTCTATAATTTCTTTAGGTTTCATATCTAAATTGCAGTTGTGAGGATCAAACATACCATTTTTAAACTGTGCTCTTTGGGAGGGTTTTCTATCTACCTTGCCGTTATCTAAGATAGTCTTAGTACCTGCCTCTAAAAGAATACTGAAATTATTATACTTGCTCATAAATGTACCTCTATTCATTAAATCTCACTCCTTATATAGTATTAATGGAGGGGCAGAACCCCTCCTATGTTGTCAGTGTCTAATTAAGAATTGTCAAGTGTGTTAAAGATAGCTGCGTGTCTTTTCTCCTGCTCTAACTGTAATCCTGCAACAGTAAAGTATTCATCAATCTGCTTGTGAGCACCATCATTAACAACATCAACTAATAGTTTAGTATCAAAGTCTTTGCCATTACCTTTAAGTGTTCTAAGTTTGATAGCGTCCATATCAAGCACCATACCAGCTTGACCGTATTTATTACCTTCTAGGAATGGGTGTACGATTACATCTAACTCATAACCTAATGTAGAAATATAACTATCTACATTTACACCAAATCTTTTATTTCTGCCCGGTTCGATTCTTACACTATCAGAAGCCCAAGTTGAAATCTGGTGAGCTAGTGTCTTACTTGCTAATAGAGTTTTCTTATCAGAACCGTGATCGAATGCTTTATCCTTTAGGAACTCGTTCCAAGCTGTTTCAGTAAGTGCTGTGGAAGAACCTACTGTTTCTACATTACTTTCGATAAACTGGAAAGCACCTTTGGTTGTAGTTGTTGAGTGAGAACCACCAATTACAGAGGAAGTAAGTTTCTTCTGACCTCCAAATAGTAATGCTCTCTCAATTTCTTCATTATGCTGAATACCTTTTTTGTATCTTAATCTACCCCACTCACTCTTATTGCTATAAGTTTTAGTAGCCATTTGAATGTCAGTCATAGAGAAGTTAGTCTTGAACTGCTGCACATAGTTGGACTTATCTTCAACAGCCCTTCTGTTTTCATCTCTAATTCCTGCTCCTTCTTCGTTAGCATTACCGATAATTTGTAATTCTTCTCCACCTGTAATGTCAGTAGCAGTGTTACTACTGTCAAAGCCGGGAACTATCTTAATCTTGTTTGTTGCTGTATCTTCTACATCAGATACATAAGCGATAACTCCACTATCTTCGATAAGTACCATATCACCAACGGTTAGAATATCTATATTATCAACTTCAATAGCTGCTGATTCACTTTCTGCTGTCAGTGTAACAGCTTCACCAGTTGTAATAGCTGTTCTGTGTCCTAATACTTCATCTTCCTGCCAACTAAACTTAATATTATGAGTAGGTTCTTTTCTTAACTTCTTAGAGAATACTAGAAAAGGTGTTCTCTTTGGATCTAAAAGTAAAATGTCATTAGACATATCCTTAACAACTCTTGCCGAATTAATATCTGCTGTACCTATTGTTCCTCTATTATATGTAGCCATAATTATCAATCTCCTTTAATTAGTTTTGTTTTTATAAAACTCCTCCCCCGCTGAAATTACCGTATCTTGTAATATCATCTACGATAGTATCTTCTTCGTCAGAAATTTCCTGTCGTGGTGAGTTCTTTTCTACCTGTGCATTTTTAACCTGCTGCTGTTTATGCTGTTGGTCATTCTGCACAACTTTTTGTAAAGTCTTAAAAGTATCAGGATTGTTAGCGACATAATAATTAAAAGCCTGTTTTAAATCTGGAAGTTGAGGTGCTAGTTGTCCTTGCTTGAAAAAACTGTGCTGTCCTGCTATTTGAGTTAAATGCTCTACATTAATACCTTCTTCTTGCAAGAGTTCCCCATAGTTTTCCTGCAACTCGTTATATTCAGTTTCAACAGATTGATAAGCCTCGTTCATTACCATTTGCTGTTGCGACTGCTTAAGTTGATTTAACTCCTGCTGCAACTGCTGTGTCATTTGGTTTTGTTGATTATTTTGTTGGTTAAACTGTTGCTGTTGCGAGGTGTTTTGAGGGTTCTGTGAGTTGTTCTCTTTCTGGAGGTATTGTTTAGCCTGTTGTAGTTGATCGCCGTTAATAAGGTTTCTCTCATAGGCTTGTACAAGTGTCTGCAAGTTTTCATCTTGACTGTACTGGTCTACCAACTTTAGCACATCTTGATTCTGCTGAAAAAACTGGTCATACTGTTCAGCCCTTTTAGCTTTATCATCTCTTTCAGACAGCTTTTTTCTCAACTCTTGATACTTTTGTTCATTCTGGTAGAAATCCTGTAAATCTTCTTTCATTTCTTCTACGGAGTTATACTGCTTATCTCCCACTTCATAAACTTCTGACTGCTCGGAGGTTTCTTCTTCTTGTTGAAAGTCTTGATTAATATTGTCTTGTTGTTCCTCAACTTCTTCTTCTTCTGAAAAACCTAACTTACCTAAATCACTTATTGCGTCTTCCTTACTACGGGCAGTATCCTCTGCTTGTCCTTCATTTGAAGGGGCTTCAACACTGTTATCCACAGTTTCTTGCTCTCTAGTTTCTTCCATTAATAAAAACACTCCTTTGAGGGCATCTATCAACTATTATCGCCTAACAGACGGAAGTTTCTAAATGTTATCCTCTAGTTTTTTTGCTACTAAATCATTTTTAAGATCAACCCATTTTCCCAATTTATTAAAAAATGTTTCGATAAATTCTACATTTCTCTGAACGGCATTTCTTTCTTCTAAGTTTTCAAACTCGCCGTAAACTAATTTTTCTTTAGCATTATCCAGTTCGTTTTCTAAGTATTCATCTATGTAAAACCAACCTTCTTCTGACATTAAGTATTCAACAGCCTGTCCTCGTCTTACTTTTTCATCACTAGTCATTATCTATTCACCTGACCTTGTGCGTTCGGTGGCTGGTTGGGTACTTGTGATACCTGCTGACTTTGAGGATTACCTTTATTCTGTGCTTGGAACTTCTGTTCTTCTATCTGTTGTCTTTGTTGCATTTGCTGCTCATAATCTTTGACAATCTTATCCATAACTGTAATATCGTCGAATGTTTTTAGGATTTCTTTAAGGAGGGTAGGCATTGATAGTCCTGCTTGTGCAGTCATTTGAAAGGCTTGTAGGAGTTGTTGTCGCCTTGCTTCTTTATTAGCAAGTGGCTCTAGTGCTGTTGAGGCTACTTCTATATCATATTCTCCTGCTATATCCTCTGGTGCTACCTGCAAGAACTCAAAACCAGTCTTATTCATTTGAGTATCACCGTAGGTTTGAGGTTGCATAAAGTTTAGATTCTGTGCTCTATCACCTGCTATTCTTATATACTGCTGTTCAGTAACAAACTGCTGGTTAAGTGCTATCCACATTTCCCCTACTTTTTCTAAGGCAGTTGCTATGTTTCGGATTTTCTGTTTAAATCTATAATTAGCTTCTTTTTGCAGAGAAGTTATTTCTGTTGCTGTTGCAGAACCGGAAGGCTGAATACCTCTTACATATTGAGTTACACCGGTGGTTTCCTGCATATCCCTTTTAATAACTTCTTCTTCTGTATAAGCTGAACGAGATATACCTTTTTTGGGAACAGGATAAATAATATCGTTGAGTGAACGCTGACCTCTATTGCGAACAGGTATCTTAGCATTTGGAGCATCAACAAAATCTTCCTCATCAATAGCTGTCTGATCGTAGAAATATGAGTTGTTGATAGCAAACTTAACATTTTCTATCCGCTGGTTACGGTTAGTATTGAGTTCAGCCTGTAAATATCTGTTAGGCTCAATCTCTCCTATACCGTATAGCTCTTTAATAGACTTAGTGTCAACTGCCTCAACAATGGGTATCTTCTTATGATTGAAAGGGTTTTCTTTATCTCGAAGGACTATACTTTCATTAGCAACAGTTATTACTCTGTTATCCTCCCAGTATTCTAATATCTTAATCATACCTTCTTCGTCATTGGGTTCATTAGCCATCTGTATATGTTCCTGTCTTTGTAGTACAGAAAACTTTGAGCTATCATCTGCACCTGCTGATTCTTCTATATCTTCCCAATCGTCCATATCGACTTCATTATAGACACCACTTTTTATACGCTGCTTAACATATTCTTTTGGTCTAAGAGTTTCGTGTGTTACATATCGAGCGTCCTCTATTGATTCAGCGTAAGGGTCAACATATACATCAAATACATCTAATACCTCTATATTAGCCCCTTCATACTTAACTATCTCTTTTTCTACTTCTTTGAAAGAAGATATATTAGATAAGCCAATTTCATTAGCTTTTGCTATTAAATCAAGTGGGTCATCAAAAAACCTCTTTTCTCTAACAGTCTTAGTTGCAACATCTCTATCCCAGTAAATCTTAACAAAGCCTGTACCGTAAATAGCAGTCTGTTTTATCCATTGCTTAACCTTTTCTTCAAACCTCGACTTCTTAAACTGATATTCCATTAAGACTTCATTAGCCTCTGCACCTTCAATATCCTGTGGTTCTTTAGGCATAGGCTTTAGATAAGGTCTTTTAGCGAAGATGGTATCAGTTATTCTCGGTACAACAGTTTCAACTAAGCCGTATAGATAAGGTATGAATAGATTAGACTTATCATCATCTCGTTCTTCTCTGTATGCTCTCCATATCTCATAACATTCCTGCCATAATTCTTCTTTTGGGCGTCTGCTATCTCGTGCCTCGTGGTGTCTGCTAGTTGCTTTATCTAGCGACTTCTTTTCCTTTTTATCCATTTATTCACCTCCTAATAAAAGATATGCATTTTCTTCTTTAATAATTAACTTTACTAATTCTTTATTTGGGTTTTGTTCAAGTTTTATGTTGATAGCTTTATTTAAGTTACTCTTATAATATGGTGCTTGTGTATCTTCAAATATGTTAACCTCTATAACTTCTAACTTTTTACATTTCATATTATCCTCCATTAATAACCTGTGTATTTATCGTTCCCTTTTTTCTTTTTATGAATTCTCTTAGGTTTTTCATCACGACCTATAGGTCTTGCCATTAGTAAATACCTAACAGCGTCATAAAGGTGGTCCTCTACATTTTTAGTTTCAACATCTTCTGGGTTTCTTGAGGAAGTGGAATAAGGAAGGGAAGGTATCGTTCTTATGCAGTGCTTACAATCATCTAAGAAGTAAAGTGAAGGTTCTTCATCTTCTATTCTAAATCTTTTGTGCATTTCCATTTTACCCTGTATTCTACTGCCAGAGCCTTTGTCGGCTCGTGTAAGATAAAGGAAGTATTCTCCAAAGGTTTCAGCTATTGTTGGTGCTGAATGACCTCTCTTAGCAAACATATCGTGGTCGGCTATCCTTATATGCACCTGTTCATCTTCCATATCAATAACATTACTTGCTACTTCTGACGCCTCTAACTCTATACCTTCATTACTGCCTGGATTTCTTGTACCATAGTGTTCCCTGTAAATAATAACTGAACCTTCTTTTAAAGTTCTGCCGTTAATCTTATAATCTTCATTAACCACAGTACCCCATACTATTGCGAAAGGTTCTTTATATCCCCAGTCAATACTCATATATTTCTGCCAGTGAGAAGGTATATTAAATGGTGTAAGGGTATGCTTTTTCTTATCAAACTCTTTGAATACCTGTCCTCCAAATACGTCCCAATTACCGTATAGATAAGCCTCTCGTTCATCTATCGGCAACTGCTGTAATCTTAAAATATACATAGGATCGTTATCTACAATATGCTTATTATCAAATACTGTTGAGGGAATAAATTGTCTGGTGAAGGTTAGTTTATCTAAATCTACTTCGGGGTTTGCCTCTTTAAGTTCAGCCATCTCCTTAGTTAAATCAACTTCTTTTTTCTCCATAGGCTCTGCGAAGTCTAAGAACCTTGATTTAACCCAGTTATGACCTATATTACCCGGGTTAGATGTACACCGGATAACAGGCATTATAGCCTCTTTAGAGGTACGAATTGAGGAAAGTATGTAGGAATATTGTGAGTATGTAAACTGTGTTAATTCTTCAAAGCCAACAAAGTCATATTCTCTACCTTGATACTCATATTTATCATCATCAGTATTTAAATATCCGAAGTCAATTAGTGAACCATTTGGAAAGTGATAAGTCATATCATTCTTAACAAAGTGTCCGAAGTTTTCTGGGAAGTGTTCTCTCATATGTCTAATTAATGATTTTTCTAACTGCTTATAACTTCTACGCAAAATTAAAGACTTGTGCCCGGGTGTTTCAACACTCCTTTGCCAAGCCTCCATAATAAGTGCAACGCTTTTCCCACCTCCACGAGCCCCTCCATATAGGACTTCATCAGCTGTTGAAGCGTGGAACATTCTCTGTTTTTCAAAAGGTTCATAATCTAATTTAACATCTTTTACAGGGATTTATCACCACCTCCTTAATCGTTAGTTTCTACTTCAACTATATCTTCTTCATTTCTAGGTATTCCTGTATTGATATTAACCTGTACTGCATTACCTGTATTGTGATTACCTTTAACTTCTCCTAACCATTCAAAGATTAATTTAGCCTGTTGCACATTACCTTCCTTCGCTTTTGCTATCAAAGCGTCTAATATTTCTGGAAGATCATCTGCTTTAATCAACTGCCTTTTCTTCTTATATACAGCATCAATAACAGGCTGCTCTTTCTTCCAGTGCCAAATAGTAGGCTGTGATACTCCTATCTTCTCTGCTAACTCTTTTTGACTGGATCGTTCAGTTTTAGGTCTTGATAACCAATCGACTAATATCTTTTTATCTGCTGATAGATTCTCCTGTAAGTCGCCCATTAAACCACCTCTATATCATTCCTTGTATGTCATCTTCATTGTCTAAAGTCCAAAATTGTTTAAAAGGGTGAATATTTCCTGCTGTTTTATATGTAGTAGTTATTTCTTCTTTAACAATTCTACCTTCATCATCATATTCATACTTTCTAATAATCTTTTCTTCTTCCATTAATTTTACCCCTTTCTGTAAAAAGCACCTTGTTTGAATACTATATTAGGTGTTGAATAAATCTGTACTATCTTACCTTCGCATTTAGGACATTTATTAGGCATTTTACTAGGACTGCATAATTCAGTGAAATTATTACCACAGTCTTTACATTTGAATTCGTATGTAGGCATTAAACTCAACTCCTATTTCGGCAGTCTTAAAACTATTTCATCATCATTATTTTCTTTTATGATTTTCTTATTATAACTTTCTGCTATCTTATAAAACTCGTCTATGTACCATTCAACTTCTCTTAAATATTCTCCATCATCATAACTCATATTATCCCCTTCTTATTTTAAGTATGTTCCAAAAATCTCACCTTCTGAATAAATATGATAACCTCTTATGTTACCATCTTCAAAGTAGTGAAAACCTAACCAACCTTTATCAAATCCATTAATGTGCTCCGGATATTTTTTTGCTATAAAACTTCTTATTTCTTTTTTATCTTCTTCCATTTAAATCAAATCTCCATTTATATACTTTATATTGATAGGTAAATTCAAAGCGTAATCAACTTCTTTACTTTGACCTTTACTCTGGTGCTGATCATACAAATATACTCTTATTTCTTTATCACACTTTTCTAAAGATAATTCTTTTATCCTTTTTAGACACTCACTCATTATAGCCTCTCTTAGCTCTGGTGTTTCTTTCTTGACAAAAGAAAAGGAATGTATTGGTGAAATAGGTAGTACACCTTTTTCATTCTCTACAATCCTGTTACAAATCTTATCTACTCTTTTCCTATTAATTTCTGGATCACCACTAAAAGGGTGACAAATATATACTTTTTTCATTTATACCACTGCCCTTGTAAACCGTTCTTCACCTTTTAATACTAAATAAGGATAAACTGTTGAGGCTGGAGGATAACCTTTCTTCTCTCCATAATCGCCGAATAAGAGAAAGGCATTAGCATTAACGAATACTCTATCTTTCTTAGTTGATTTCTTATTTCTGTAATCTGATAAGTAATAGGCTTTTCTAAAAGCACCTGGTAGATGTGTATGAGAATGTATGTAAATATCAGCGTCAGTTGTATGTGCCATTCTGTCAACATAGTTTAACTTACCACCAATTGTTCTTGCTCCACCGTTGCCGTGCTTACCGTAAACTGAATAACAAGTTTTTCTATTATCCCTACCTTGATTCTTACCAAAGCTAAGGAATAACTTATAAGCTGGTTCAGCGTATAAATCCTCTAAACCTAGCCTCTGGGCTACTATCTTCATTATTGATAGTCCTGCCTGTCTATATGTCCTGTCCTCGTGATTACCGTCTATAATCACCAATATACGCTCTCTAACAGGCTCCAAGACCTCTACTGTCTTTTCTAAAGCCTCGTCTGGTGATAAGTCCTCTGAATAAATATCAGACTTACTGTGCTTAATAGCATTGTTGATAATATCACCGTTGACTATTAAGTATCTGTTTTCTTCTTCTAATATCTCGTCTATAAATTGTTTTCGCCTCTGCTTATCGTGTAATCTAGCACCTAAATGTAGATCTGCCATTATGTAAACTCTCATTTTGTTAAAATAACTCGGCAAATCGTGAGCAATATCTTTAATTTTGATTACCTCCTACTTATATAAGTCACCACTGCACTTTTTACAATATATTTTTCCACTTCTATTATCTTCATTACAATCTTTACAAATCATATTAATCACCTCTTATAACCTTATAATTTTCAATTGTAGGTGTTATATATAATAAAGAGGACAGCCTTATACGGAGAGTTTGTGGGCTTTATCTACCCTGCAACGCTGTTACTGCCCTCTTTAACATCAAAACTCTTTATTTCTTATCTTCTGCATTAATTATAAGGTATAACTCTTGACAACTACCCTACAGTAATCAAGTAAATTACCCGACATCTATATTCTTTAGAATATTAGCTCTAATAAGTTTATCAATAACTTTTGCATTTAAACGCTGCATTGACTTTTCAGTATAAACTCCATACCTTCCATCAGTTAATTGTCTTAAACTTTTATTTTGAAAAAAGTGTTCCTTTACAAATTTAGTTTCCATATCATCTAATATCAGGTTGATAACTCCTTCCACAATTTGTATATTTTCTATGTTCTCGATCACTTTCTCATCAACATCTGAAAAATCTATATCCCAATTTTCTAAAGCAGGTAATAAGTTTTTATTTATTGATTTAACATTTTCAGCAACAGGTGGTTTAATTTCAGTTACAACATTACTCACCATAAAAGGATAATCTTTTAACAACTCTTTAACTTGTTCTTTTTTATTCAATTTATCACTCCTTATAATTAATCGCCAAATAGCATATACCAGATAAAATTTAAAATTAATGCTATGAGCAAAGCCACTATTTGACCGTTATCTAATAGTAATTTATAGATTTGTGTCACTCCTTTATTGGTTGCTATTCTACAACCTTAGCTTAAAAATAATAGTATTACCTTTTTATAGTAATACCTTCCTAATTTTAGTAGATAAGCCCTTATTTATATCGCAAAACCTCTAATTTACGAAGTTTAACTAGTTATCCACAACAATTATTTACACTTTTACCAACCAATTCTTTCTCCACCTTTTTCATCTGTACATATTTTATCTGGTAACATTCTATCTAAAATCATTATCGCCTCTTTTAACTCGTCAGCTTTTTGCCTAACATTATCATAAGCGTTCATTATATATCTTTTGTTTAATTCTCCCTGCTGTAAAGCATAAGTTAATATTCTATCTTCTCCACCTTTTTGGTGAATATCCTCTAAATCTAACACTTCTTCCATTTCATCAAGCATTGTATATCTTTTTTTATGAGCGTTACCATATTTTTTAGAACCCATTATTTTTCTTTTAGTGATCCATTCTTGAAATTCCTCTTGCGATAATTTGTGTAGCCTTTTCAAATTAATCACCCTTAATTATGTGGAAAGCAAGGCAATGTCTAACTATCAGCTTAATAGCTGTCAGGATATAAATGACTATTCATTATTGCCTTAACTTTCCAGCCAGCCACAATAAATTTATCTTACAGGACAAATGCCACTCTCGCAACCTTCTCCTAAATCTCTTTCTACATCATCTGGGTTCAACTTTACATCTTTACTAGCATTAACTTTCTTTTTAGTATATTCAACAACTTCTTCACTTCTATTAGCAACAACACCTTTTGAATTTTGATATTTACCATTGTATTCATTCTTAACTTTACTGCTAAGTTTATGAAGAATCAACTGTGCTATTCTTGCACCTTCTTTTAACTGGATAGTATTACCACTATTATTAACTATTTCTAGAGTTATATTACCTTTGAACCCTGCGTCTATCCAACCTGCTGTTAGATGTACCTCTAAGCCCATACGAGCCATTGTAGAGCGACCAGCTACCTCTCCTGCTATATCATTAGGTATCTCTACCCATTCCTTTGTATTAGCCAGTACAAACTCCCCTGGCTCGATAGCGTGATCTTCTATACCTACTTTAAAAGTTTTTATTTCATCATCTATATCATACTCTTTCCCAACTGTTGGTATCAACAATTTATCGTCTAAAGTTAAATCTAAACTACAAGGCTGTAAATTATCTTCTATAAAAGGCTGTACTATCTTATCTTTATAAATTCTATCTTTAATATCTATATCTGACAATACCACTTTATAACCACCACTCATTATTAGGATTTTTGAAATAACTTGCTACTCCATCTTTATAAGGACAATCTTTAAACTTTAGATCGCAATTGCCGAAGTATCTACATTCAGAGCAGAAGGCTCTTTCTGGGTATCCCCAGTCCATACCTACCATCTTTTCTGCTACTGCTGCCCTCTTGAATGGACTAAAATCATTTTCGTTAATATCTAACTTTTCTAAACCTTCTTCTGTTGCTAATGTATTATATTCTTTAACTGTCATTTCATAGTTATAATTATAGATTCCTATTCTAATATCATTCAGCATTTTTAATCAAAACCATTGTCATCAAAGTCATCAAAACCATCTACTACACTTTCTTTTTTATCCTTGTAATCTAAGAAATCTATATTATCAGCGTTAACTTCTGGATTGATATAAGTCCTTTCATCAGTCTTACTTTTATTGATATGTAGTTCACCATCAACAGAAATCAATCTACCTTTATCTAAATTTTCAGCAACAATCTCACCTAATTTTTGCCAACATACTATCTTAATAAAGTCAGTATCTTTCTCGCCATTCTTCTTTCTATAATTCCTATCTACTGCCAGTGTAAAATTAGCAACTGCTGTACCACTACTGGTATATCTTAGTTCTGGTGAATCGGTTAGCCTACCTGTTAAACAAATTCTATTCATTAACAATCACTCCTACTTTTTAGTTTAAATATATTATGGTCTGGATCAATCTTTCTTTTTCTTGCTAAGTCTAACAATAGTAAAAATACTTCATCTGGAAACCTTCTATATTTATCAGCAATTAATTCTACTGTTGCACCTTTTTTAATAAGTTCAATTATATCTTTAACCTGTTTTTTCTTCCAACTAAAATCTATATTATCATCAATGAAACAGATGTAATCATTATCCATATTTATTTCGTCTAATCTACCTTTTCTATACCTACTACCACTCACTACCTAACCTCCCTATTAAATCCACCATCACTCAACATTCCACTTCATTATTTTTTCTCCATTCCATCTTCGTAGCCTTTTTTGTAACTATCTACTGCGAATATCGCTGCCATCAAAAATCCTGCTGAAAAACTAATACTTGCTACAACTACCTCTCTAATCAAAATCTAGCACCTACCTCTCAAAGTTTTTTTGCCATTTTTATAATCTATTTTGCAGTCATCTTTGAGAACAAAAAGATTTTCTCTAAGCAACTTAATTCTCTGTACCTTGTTTCCATAATCAATATTTCTTTTATTTAATTGCTCTCTACAAGAAAGTTTATTCATAAAATAACTCCTTTCTAATTCGTATATATTATCTGATCCTAATTCTATATCTTCAAAAATTTTGCATTGAGCTATAATATTTTTAGTCATAATTACCTAACCCCTTTAGTTTTTATCATTTTCACCATCTCCTTTAGCTTTTCCCATTGCTTCTAACATCATGTTCATAACCTCATTAATCTCATCTTCACTTCTACTATCCCAACTTGACAAGCCAGCAAGTGTATCAATCATTTCATAACCTTGCTCTACTGCTTTCAACAATTTAGGCGCAGCTGCTATTAGTTGAGCTTGCTCTTGAGTGGGTATAAAACTAGCAATAACATTTTTGGCACTGTCTAAAATATCAAAATGCGAACTATAAACTGTCTCATCTATCAATTCAAATTTCCACGGATTATTATATCTACTCATCATTACCTCTCCCTTTAGTTACAATTCTATTACCACATTTAACACACTGCCAACCTGTCAAATCTTTTTTCTTGCTTATTCTTTTATGATTAGTTTTCTTCCTGCATTTAGGACAAAACTGTTTATTATTAGCCATCACCCACCACCTTGATTTAAGTTTAAGTTATCTTCTATTATCTCAATACCTTCTATCGGTTCTATGTGATCTTCACAATTAGAACAATCTACTTTATTGAACCTTTTACCTTTTATGCTGCACCAATCAACACGAGCACCACTTAACTTTTTATTATACTGATTAGCACATTTTCTGTATTTGATTAAACTTGTATGATAGTGACAGTAGTCATCTTCTTTAAATGTAATTGTATTACATTCTTTTAAATTACACTCGCCGTATTCTCTTTTACCAAAGACCATTTGACCTCCTTATAACTTTTATCGGTTCTTTCTTGCCTCTATCTTCCCAATAAGCGTCCCGCCAAAGTGTAATTTCTGGGTAGAAGTAAAAGTTTGAAACTCCTATACCACTTGTTCTACCTTTAGCGTGTATCAATTCAGCCTCCTGTCTTACTTCCTCCTGTTCAGCAATATTTTTATTATAGTCTGGTCTATATACAAACCAAACTTCATCACTTGCCTCCTCAATTTCTCCACTATCTCTAAGGTGCTTTAATTTTGGTCTGCCCTCTACGCTTCTATTAAGCTGTGATAAGAGGATAATCGGTACATTGAGTTCACCAGCAAAATCTCTTATATTCTTAACAGCCTCTCCTACTTCTTTATTAGTTGAGCGTTTATTCGGCAACTTAATATTCTGTAAATAATCAATAATTATTAAATCTATATTCTTTTTATTATACTGCTTACGGCAATTAGCTTTTATTTCCTCTACTGTCATACCTCTTTTTTCGTTAATATCAAGGTAATCATAATACTTAGTCATATGTGATCTAGTATTTTCTAATATTTCCTGCTGCGTATCATTGAGCCTTCTTTTATTATAATCACTGGCTGATATTTTACTATTCATAACTAACATTCTATCTGACAACTCTTTAGCTTTCATTTCAAGGCTAACAAAATATACATTATTGTGGTCTTTGATAAGATTATCTGTTAATGATAAACTAAGTGCTGTCTTACCCATTGAAGTGCTACCTGCTATTACTGTTAAGTGTCCGTTCTGCAAACCTCCTGTGGTGTTGTCAACAGAAGGAAAGCCAGTTTTGATACCACTCACCTCCCCGTTTTCTAATTCTGTTATGTAATTTCTATACGATTCCATCATAGCCTCCTCGAAGTTTTTATTACCATCTTCATTATTGAACTCTATAGTGGCAGAGAAGATTAACTCCTGTGCCTCCGACATATATTCCTCCACTTCTTTTTCTGGATCTTTGACAAGATCATATATTTCCTGTGTCT
>Ga0136556_1000876_pt1 | contig 16494 bp, 15 predicted proteins | sample AntRauTorckE6831_FD_104780 | JGI IMG/M metagenome (GOLD analysis project Ga0136556, IMG submission 104780) | Saline lake microbial communities from Rauer Islands, Antarctica - Metagenome Torckler E6 #831 | ecosystem: Environmental > Aquatic > Non-marine Saline and Alkaline > Saline | place... | reverse complement strand
CTTGAAATCCTGTGGAAGAACACCTTTTTTATTCATCTCTCGTAGAATGTTACCACGGTTGACGATTGAAGTTAAATAATCAGCAAGTCGGTTTAAGAAATCTATTAACGTCTTTGGTAATCCTTTTGAGTTATTTTCGTTCTTCGTAGACCACCACTCAACAGCACGTGAACTCAACCACTCTATCTTTGCGTCAACACTTGCTGATTTAACATCAAGGTTGTTAATAACTTCATCGTCTGTATTAGATTGGATTTTTTTAATCCAACCGTCAATTTGACGTTCTGTTATATTGTTCTTTGCTAAATCTAATTGTATTTTAGATTCTGAAATCTCTTCTATGAGCGTCTGAGTGTCTCCAGTCGAATATATGGATGCTACCCCTTTTAACCTAATCAAACCTTCTGAATTTATATCAGAACGTTCTAAACGAGCACTTCCATTGACTATGATATCATCTGTGGATACATCGTTGATATCGATGCCTGTATCAGCTGCATACGCCTGTTTGACCGACAGTTCGAATTCCTTAGCACTTTCATAATCTTTACCGAACATTTCATCAATTTCTTGAGTCATTGTTCTACCCTTACGACTATCTTTGCCTGTTACATGTTTTGGGTCGTTTCTGTGGTCACGAATTTCTATATCAGGCAACATCTTTGCGGCCTGTAGTTTTAATTCTGCGATAACTTCTTCTTCAGTTGCTAAATTCTTTAGACGAGACTTTGAACGTGTGGATATTTTATTTATTACAGTTGGTTCGCCGTTTTCGTCTTGTTGAGAATCTGATACTTCCTGTTCAAATGCGGCTATGATATCTTCGTTTGATAAGTTTTCATTGTATAAATCTTCAACAGCGAATTTAACAGAAACGTCATTTTTGGAATTTTTTGATGTTCTGTCTGTGAACTCGTCACTCGTCTGTCTTTGTTCTAATGCATTAACTTGTTCTTCGCCCTTGGCTTTAATATATTCTTCGCGTCCTTCAGTTAATTCTGGATCACGGATGATAGCAGCTTCATTAGCTACATTTATGGTGGTTGCTTTGCGTAACCTTTCTCTAGCTTCTTTATCGCCTTCTCTTGTTTTAGTAGCTAAGTCTACTAATAGTTCATTGTCTTCTGTTCTTTCGTTACCAAACATATCAAACGCAAAATCATAGAACTCTTCATCAGAGAATACATTCTTAGATAAAGCTATGTCTTGGTCTTTCATACCCTTAACAGGGTCATAAAGTTCAATTAGTTTGTTACGTGTCTGTTGTTTTTTTTCTACTGATTGTCTATCTACAGCAGTAGCTTCAAAGAACCTTCCATACGCGTCTTTATCTCCACGACGAGCTTTCACTAGCAAATCAACTAACAGTTCGCCGTTATCTGTTTTACGCTCTCCAAATTCTTTATCAGCTTTGGTTTTTAAATCTTCTTCACTATAGGTATCTTGTAGACGATTTATTTCTTGGTCACTTACCAATGATAAAAATTTACGTTTGTCTGATCTATCTGTATAAGCTTCAGCACCTGTAGTTAATGTTGTAACACCACCACCGACAATAGAACCAATAGCAGCTTCATAGAAATATCCTTTAACGTCTTCCCATCCTACTTCTCTATCAGGGTCAAACACTTTAGCGAATTGGTCTTGTGAAGCGGCTTGTGTGAACTCTGTTCCACCTTCTGACAAACTACCTTTAACTATTTTTTGAAATGCTTTGCCTGTAATCTTCTCAGAACCATTGAAGAATCTGTTAAGGTTAGTAAGGCCCATAGCTTTCAAACCAAACCTTTCAACCCCAAGTGAGAACATAGAATAAGCACCAGCAGCAGCCATTACTTTAGCTCTGTCATTACCTTCCATGTCTTCATAATTAACGCCTGTTGTTTGTTCAGCGTCTCGTATCATTTCAGATACAGCTAATGGAACCGCAGTAACACCAGCGGTTACCGCCGTGTAAGGAAGTTGTCCAATAACTCTACCCAAGTCAGAACTTATTCTGTTACCTTCCACATTATATGCTTCATCTGAATACTCAGACATATCGAATGTTATATCATCAAGACTTCTTTGGATAACCTTACGTGTCTCGTCTACCTTATCTTTAAATTCTTGTGGAACCTCTGTTTTGTTAAATTGACCGCCCGGCATTCCGGAATTGAACACACCCTCTTTAAGTGATGCTGCGAACAATTCATTAGCAACAGTTCCTAATGTTCCCAATGTATCATAACCTAATTGTGAAACTCCTGATGGAATTGATTTAACAAAGTTTCCAACAGCACTATTTACAAAAGGATTATCTGATGAACCTAACTTTGGTTGATATCCGAGTCGATACATGCCTTTCAGCACAAGTTCTGTTTCACGATTCTTACTTTCTAACAATCCATCGTTAACAGATTTTAAATCACTTACTACATTACCGCTTAAACCAAGCTGTTCAGCTACTATGTCATAGTCGTTGATTGCTGTGTCGAAATTGATATCTGTTGTCTCTTCGATTTTGTCTGCGAGCTGAACTTGTTGTATTTCTTCATCTGTATATCCTAATTCGTATAAATCCTTCATGTATTATCTTCTTAGTAGTTTACGTAAAGTTTGTAGTCTGACAGGTTTAGTAACCTCTTTGATAAACTCTTTTGTTTGTTCAGGCGTAGCATTAGGATTAAGCTTAATCCATTCCTGAACTTTGTTAGATGTGGATATAACAGATGTGTTATCATCTTCTATATATTCACCCGTATGTTCGTTTTGAGTTTCGTAAACTTTAGTTAAGGCTTTGTAGATTGTTATTTCATTATCAGTTAAATCTTTATTAGTAACCCAAGGTTTCCAGAATGACATGTCCTTAACCATCTGATTATCTTCCAACCCAATCGTAAGAGACTTAACCAATTCACGTTGTAATTGGCGATGAACAGGAGCAGATACTTTGTTATCTTTTAACCAACCATCGTATTTCTTTATACGTTCATCGAATTCTTGTAACTGTATGTTTCCTTTTAATTGGAAATTTAAAAGTTCTTGATGTTCTTCGTATACGGTATCTATTCCGCCATTGTCTGCTTTTTTGGAAGCCTTTTTATATTCTGTTGCGTCTGTTGTTCTTACGGCGTCCGCTTTTGTAATGTTTTGGATAGCAATTAACCGTTTTTCAGCAGCTTCACGATTACCACCATCATAAATACCCGTAACCGTTTTATCGTCTTTAGATTTATCCCACACAGATAAATCTAATTCTCCTTTTTCTGCTTCAATAAGTAGTTCTTTGTAGTTACGCTTCTGTTGTTTGATAATAGAATTTTCGGCTGCAAGAACACGGTTGCTCAATATCGACTTATGTTTGTCCTCTGACATATAAACGTCATCTTCTAACTTCTTTCTGTATTCTTCTACATCCTCTAAAGAACGTATATCATTAACCATTGTATTGAATCGGTTGAAAGTAGAACTGCCGAATATCCGATTTCTTTTAGATTCTTTATCATCAGATGTTACTAGCTCCGAATAGTTTTCCATCAACTGTTCAGCTTCTTCATAATTTCCATCAAACACTAAGTTTTCAACTTTAGTATCAGTTCTGTCATCTTGAAGTCTGTTTATATTATTAACTGTCTTTTCCGCAAGGATCGTCGCTTCGGCTTCTGTTTTTAAACCTGAGTTAACATAAGTGTTAGCAATCTGTTTAACCTTCTCTTTGTCACCTTTATCAATGGCGGTTGTCATTGATAGTTCTAACTTAGAATGATTTAATGATGTGTCGTATTCTATTTTTTTATTTTGTAAACTATCAGCAGAACGGTTTTCAAAACCTTTGCTTGCCTGATCCATTTCAAGACGAATGTTATTAAAGTCTTTGTTTCGAATGTTATCTTCTAAATAACCCTTATACATATTGTTATAACGGTCTGTGATTTCCTTGGACTTAACATCAAAGTCCACTCCTGATTTAACAGGTATCTTGGAAAGTTCATTATCCCTCTTGTCTTCGAATTCTTTAAACTTCGCTTCAGCAGCTAACATATCAACGTCAAACCCCATCATCTGTCTTCGAATAATATGGTCTTTAACTGAAAATGCTAATTTAGAAAGACCATCACTCATTCTACCTTTTGATGCTGCTTCTGATTGTAACGCCCGTATAGCTTGTCCGCTGCCTTGACTGGCATTCGGAACGGTAATGCGTCCAGTAATTTCTTGAGTTGGGTTATATGGTATTGTAGGCATATTTTAAGTTTTCCACACCCAACCGTTGTTTTTGGTATAGGTTCCTGAATCAAGAACTGTTGAACCAGCACCCATTATCCCACTAACAAGACTTCTACTAGCGTTTCTACGAGCAGCACCAGCTGAGTATTTCATATTAGCTACGTTGTTATCGGATGCCCATTTATCAAATCTTCGTTGTGTGTTTCCTGTGTAATGTGTTCGTTGAATATTCAGTTCATCGACTTCTCTTTGTCTTGTTAAAATATCTTCAGCAGAACCCTCAAGAACAACACCAGCGTTAGCATAAGATGCTTCTATTGATGCTCTCCGTCTTGCTTGTTGTTTTCGTTTAGCTAAGACTTCCTCTGTTTCTCTCGCAGAATCAATACGTGCCTGTTCTGCTTGTTGTAGTTGTTGTGATTCGGCTTGGGCTGACATTGCGGCAGCTTGTGCTTTTCCTGATTGGTTGGCTGAATATGCTCCATACAGACCACTTACAACCGACACTGCTAATGCTGATGCTACAAAACTCATGATGTTAATCTCTCCATTTCTTTATGTGCTATGAAAGTATGCGAAGGTTCAACTAAACGAGCTTCCAATTGTTCTATGTTTTCACAGTCATCTTCATTTACATGAATCGTCTGCCATACAGTGTCTTCCAACACATTCACAAGTTTACGAACACCAGCTTCTGATTCGAAGGTGCATGGTGCTACGATTTCTTTTACTTCATCGTTAGCAATAACTTTACAGCGACCTCTTAAAACAATATTTAAATGTCGTGTCTTGTGTTTGTGTCCTAAGACAACTGTTCCTGCGGGCATAAATATCTCTCTTGAATATATACCATCACTAAATCTGTGGGTTAACGGACACTCAATTTCAGCCTGTGCTGATAGCATTGATTGTTCTACTTTTTCTAATTTGGTATCCATTACCATAATTAAAGTATAGACTTAATCGGTTCTATATCCCAACCCTAACAAGTTCAGTGGTCTATGTCCTTTAGTGGATATTTTTACTTTTACATATGGTTGGTATCCACCACCTACCGTAAAGTCGTATGACCCATTTAATCGTGAACCTGAGTTAAGTAACAAACCATCTGTGAACTTTGCTGGTTGGTCGTTAACTTCTATATCAGCTTCACCGCTATGTCTAAGATACATTGACAATTTAGTGGAACGTTTCGTTAAACCATGTTCTCCGAAGTCTACAATATCAGTTGGTATAACCTCTGATTCAAATGGAATTCCTAAAACAATGTCGCCGCCTACATAATCAGGCATCGTCAAATTAGATGTAGTTAAAGTGTAGGCACTTGATGTTACTATCGTGTCATCGTTAACAACTACCAAGTTTTCTACATTATTATAATCCGTTAAAGCAATTCCTGTTGTTGTTATGTTAGTTGTGTCAACTTCTGGTATCACGATTTGATTATCCAAAAACACAGTTGTTTCATCGAATGTACCGAATGATTCTAAGTAATAGTCGTTACCTCTCTTAATAATACCAGCGATTATATCTCCTGTTTCACTGTAGTTACTAGCAGCTGATACAACAGAACCACTTGTATCAAATCTACTCCAACCTTTTACTTGCTGATCTTTTTCATAAGTAAATGAAACGGCATTGCCGTTGTTCAAAACAAAGAAGATAGAATTATAAGGATGTCTACGGAAACTCATTTCTTTAATCCCACTGTCTGTAATGTGGTGAGCAAAGATGCTCATTTCAGACGATAGATATTGGTCACTAGCAAAGTCGTATTGTGTTGAACGAACTCTTTCTGATTGTCCTTGAACAAAGAATACCAAGTCAGCAGTTGTTATTGCTTGTGTGTTATCAGAGCCAAAATATGTGTGTGTCCGAACATCAACGTTTGTAGGACTGATAGCAGACGTGTTATCTCTCGTTCCCATTGTGACTTCAGCATTCTCGGTTCCTATCATAAGGTTACGAGTGGATTTCAACCAACGTATAGCATCAAAACTATCGGTTTTAATCGAGAATTCATAAGAAGAAACATCCAAATCCCCTTTTAAGAAATTTCCCCAATCATTGATTGTTGATGACCAAACCGTTGTAGGTTTTATTCGATTTCCGCCAAACACCATTCTTTCATCGTGGATTGTTAATGCCCTTGGATATCCTGACTTTTCACTAAAAGCACCAAATGAATATCGAAAGTCTGATATGTTACGAAGTAATGGAGTTACAGGCGATACGGATACTGTTCTAGCATCTATAAATTGAGAAATTTTACCAACAAAGTTAACATTACTATCAAAAGTCATATGCCATAAGACTTTTTCAGTAGTATAAGTCGATAAAGGAAAATCGAATTCTGTTAATCTAACTCTGATTATTGATTTTACTCCGGGTATATAACGTGTAATTGAACCATTACTACCGCCATCGTCACTTCGTATGAATCCTATAGTCTTCCACGTTCCGCCACCGTTTCTTGATTCTTGAAGTTCTAACAAACCATCCCACGCCCCACCCTCTGTTGTAAGTGTAACGTTACCTTGTGCGTTGATACTTGGCGAAGTTGTGTCGGCTTCCCACGCACCGTGTAGAAGGTCACTATCGTCAAGTCTTACAGCAATAGAAGTACCAACATCTTCAACACTAAACATATCACTATTAGCAGTAACATTTACGTCACCTTGATACACCTCAATAGGTTCCCACCACGTTGTATTTGTAAGAAGGTTACCTGTATTCATAGCTCCTAAAGACCGATAAAAACCTAACAGAAAACCGATTTCGCTCATGAATGAACTTCCACCAGGAACAATATTCGGTACTGATGTTATAGATGTAACCAAGGTTTTATCTATTCGATAAGTACTGTTATCTGTTTTTGACTTTATTGTATAAGCTCCTGATATATTTTCATTATTCCTAGCACTATTATATGTATCCGACCAATAAGCAGACGTTGTAACAAGAGCACCTAAATGAAGATCATCGACGGATATCACATCACCAACAGAAAAATCGGCGGGTGTAGCTAAATTGATCTCTATATCGTAGTAATACCACCAGAAGTGACCGCCCCATGCTTTATGTGAATAAACAAAATTTGCTGATGATATGTCAGAACCAATTCCAGCAACACTAACTACATCACCTTCAGCATAAGTTTCAGCCACATCATAATTGTCTAACTGTATAGTAAGGATATCACTTTCGGATGTGTTTTCGTCTAACAATGGTTCAATAGTATATTCAAAATCTTCTATTGACCATCTGTTTTCATTTTCGACATCATCAAAAAATCTGTTAATTGATTGGACAGGATAATTTCCGCCACACGTCATATAAATGAAATCGTTTACTTGAACGTGGTGTAAATCATCTAAGTCTTCAGTTTGATATATAGTACTTAAGCTTTTCGTAGTAGTATCCTTCAAAGTTACTAAAGAACCTGTTTCATCAAATACAATAAAGTCAGCTGATGAAGAATTTTCTGATTCTGTTCCGCTGCCATCTGTAAATACGATATGGAACACTTCATTTAATGAGAAGCGGAATGGCATATATTTAACAGGAATTCCGTAACTTCCTGTATCGATTAACGATAATAATTGTGTTGGTGGTCTACGAGTAACCGCACCCCAAGGCGTTACCACCATGTTTCTTAAACTCTTACAAGACTTAGAATAAACATCTAATTCACTTCTATAATGTAATTCAGGTGCTATCTCTCCACCGTTAAAGTTCTTTCTTACTAATACTGTGTCGTTTGCCATTGGTTACTATAATGAAATAAATCCAGAAGGTAGATACCTTGAGTAGTTTGTTTTATACTTACTTTGTAATCGTTTAGCGTCTGAAGATGTTAACTGTTCATATTCTTTTATTAATTCTCGTCTAAACGCTTTATCTTCTAAGACCATCATACAAGAATCAGCAGCTGCCTTTTTCACAATACAATCCAATAGTTCACTAGTCCATTCACTCGGAATGTCTGAACGTCTTATATATACAAAATCAAATTTTGAATCGACGGTTAATAGATAATTAGATTCAACCGTGTAATTGTTTTTATCATCAAGTGTAAAGATTGTGCTTGGTAAATCTGTATTAGGCAAAGATTTTACGCCCATAGGTCTGATACAATCATTCGGTAATGAATATTTATTGAAAACCCCATCGTAATAATAAAAGTCAGGATTATGCGTTCCTACTACTGAAATATTAACACCAGTTTGGACAGTTTCCCAAGTTGCTGTTCTTCCATCAGGTATAGTTAGCTCAGTTACCGGTGAGTATGCTAAATAATCTCCTATAGACACTTCACCGAAATATTGTTTGCTATTAAGTTGCCACACGCTACCGTTATATTTTATATAATACGAAATGGTATCGGTTGCTTGATTTGTATATTCGTAATGTCCAGAATCGCCTATTGTTGCTATCCAACCATCAGGATCGACAGGCGGGTTTATAAGATTTCCAAATCCATGAAAGGAAGCGGGTATCATAGCATTATCAAACGATTTCTTTGTTATCAGTTCATGCCAAAAAAAGGAACGCTGCACATCATCGATTGTCTTTAATAAAACTCTACTTACCCTTTGGCCGTCGAATGTTTCTGGATGGATACCGATAGTCGGTTGCCATGAATTACATTCGTCTCTACCCAAAGTGGATAGACATAGATTAAGGACATCCAATAATGTGTCAGCTCTTCCTTGCATTTATATTCTTACTGTTGGTTACTTTGTTGCGTTAACTGTGCTCTTGGAACCATCCCATTTCGATTAACCATATTTTGGTCATTCGTTTTGTATCCAACTTGTATCAACTCCTGTGTAGGTTTGATAAAGGTTTCATACTTTTGGAATAACATGTTAATCAAGTTAGGGTCGTTGGTCACAGTATGTGCAGACATTACGGCTAAGTTGTAGTAAATACTACGTCCTAACTCTGATGACCAATTAGCAGGCAACACTTCTCTCTTAACATAAGAAAACTCAATTTCGTCAGCGATAGTATATAACTTATCACCAGCAATTGTGTATTTAACATTAGAGTCTTGTGGATGCCGACTTAATCGGTTTGCAGTCTGAACCCCTGTAACAGTGGTTGCGTTAACTGAAGTTGCCATAACACCCAATGGGCGGAGACAGTCTGTGAGCCCCGAAAGGTCATAGACTTCTCGCCCAAAGGTGTCATTTGTTACTTCTGGAGTTAATACAACTGATGTTATCAGCTCTTGCCAGAAGAACGACTGTTGAACCTCGTCAACTACTTCATTGTAGAACACAGACATTTTCTCACCTGCGGTTGTTTCAGGAACAATTCCCGTATCAGTATCGAATGAGTTAACGGCAACTTCACCGAGTAACCCAAGAGCGTGATTTAACACGTCTAGTTTTGTCTGTAGAGTAGTATTCATCTAATTAGTTGTTACTTAATTAATCCTTGAACCACACCATAGTCATCGTTTCTTACCGCGTTGACTACCTTATCGATATACAACTGTGTAGCGAATCTTGCCTCAGGCAGTTCATCAACAGATGTATCGATTGTTTGGAATGTATTAACAGTAACAGCGTCTTTAACAAAAGCGTAGAACTCTCCTGCTGGAACAAGTGGAGACACAATGATTGTGAATCCTTCTGCTTTTTCAATGTTACCATCTGCGAATGCTCCCATACGACCGATGAAATCAATTCCTTGGAAGTAATCACGGTTGTTCTTCTTCATTCCAGCAACTGCCGAAGGATTAACTACCAAATACTTTTCAGAAGCGATATACTGATCCCTAAAGAGAGCATCCATATCTGAAAGGTCATCTGGTGCAATGTATCCTATGTTTGCTGTAGTAATTTGCTGTGATCCTGTTGGGAAGGCAACCGAAGCAATAGTTCCGTTGTCTGTTTCACGTGTTACAACTGATGCACTAAGTGCGTTGATAACAAGTTGGTCTTCTTGGATACGAGTTACACGCATCAATGCTTCCATTGTAGGCGATGTAATATCTAATGCTCGAAGAACATCTTCGTTCTTACCAATATAGTCAGTTGCTGTAATTGTGTATGGTGACAATTTAGAACGTTGTTTAACGGTTCCAGTATAAGGAGTTCTTGTTGCCAAGTAATCCGCATATGCAGCAGTTCCGTCTTTACGGTTCTTGATAGTCTTTGTATCTTCAGTAACAGCAGCGTTACCTTTGATACCATCGATGTTTACTGTATCGCCCTTTTTGTTTTCCTGTGAAGGAACGTTAATAAGAACGGAACGGTCAGGAGAACCTGCCAATTGTTTGATGTTGTCGGAGAACATTTCTCTCCATAATTCTAATGCCATAATATTTTATGTCTTTCTAATTTGTTTATAGGTTTTGGTTTCGATATCATTTAAAGGCTGATACCAACTGCCTTGTTTCGTTTCATTGTCCCTATAAACGGGGTAAAACTAGAAAGTTACTAAGGTCGTTACCGATTGTCTTATTGGCGTTCTTATTCAAAGTATAGACCCACAAAAAAGGCATCCGTTTAAGAATGCCTTTGTAATTTAATGATTTAGTACTGTGTTATTTGTATAACTCTTGTAATCTCTTATAAACTTTCTCGTGGTCAACGTGTCCCCTATCAAGAAACGCCTTAGAATTTCTAAGTGTCTTTAGTTCATCTGCACGACTGTAACCACTATCAGGAGTTTTAACTATTCCATCTTCATTCATACTATCACCGACCTTGTGTAACATTTGGATTACAGGCAGATGATTAATCAAACCACTTTCCATTAGTTGTTCTTTGATACCGAATTTTTCAGCTGCTTTTGCTGCTGTCTTAATGTTAGCATCATACTTGTTACCCCACTCTTCTTGCAAAGATGCTTCTGTATCTCTAACCACTTGTTTTTCGTTTTGAATAAATGATTCTTCGATTCTACCGAATTCCTCTGCATACATTGACATGATACCGTCATACTGATTTTGGTTTAATCCGAGATCGTGTAACGCCTTGTTACGTCCAACTAACAGTTCTGAATCTATATCTAAATCGATATCTTCAGGCATTTTATATTCCGCAGGGTCTTCTGGTCTTCCCAATTCGTTATAAAGACTATCCCAATCACTTTTTTCTGAATCTTTGGTAGGAAGTGATTTTGCGTCTGTCTTTTTACCAATCAACTTTTGAGCATTAACATATGCTAATGCTACATCATCCATTGACTTAAATTTATCTTTAATTCCGTCAAAACCTTCTGTTTTCAGAGTTTCTTCGTTCAAACCATCATACCAGTTCGCTTGTTCGCTTGTTGTAGGTGTCTCAGTTGTTGTAGAAGACGCTTCTGTGGTTGTTGTAGGTGTTACCCCTACTTCGTTGGTTTCTGTCGCTGTAGCTTCACTTGTTGTATCTAATATTGATGTCATAATTTATTTTCTTTGTTCAGGTTCTTGTGTTTCTAGTTTCTTTAGGAAATTTGCTATATGCTGTTTTCCCAAGTTAAAGTCTGTTTGGTCTGAACGACCACTTACGAACACGTCTTTTCCGTATCCACAGTATTCGCACAAATCATCGATGAATTGTTTTCCGTCCACAGTTTTCATTACTGTGTTCAACGCATAATACATACGTTCTGCTCTTTCGTTTAGTTTTTTGCTCATTTACAATAGGTTTGTACCTACAGCATCAGCTAGACTGCCATTCTCAGGCTCTTTATTTGGGTCTATCTTACCCATTTTCTCTAAGACTTGTTGTTGCTGTAGTTGTTCTTGTTCTGCCTGTGCGGCTTCTTGTTCTTGTTCGGCAATGCGTTGTCTTTCTACTTCTGATACCAATAGTTCATAATCAACATTGGATGCTTCTAAATGACGCTTTGCGGCTAGTTCTGTTTTAAATACTTTATCTAAGTTAACTGTTTGTTGACCAATCATTAGAATTTGAGCAGCACCTTGTAATGCCATCATTGTCTTTTGTGCTGAAATTAGATCGAGTCTAGCATCCAACTGTGACACATATTCGATTCTATATTTGATTCCTTGTAAATCTTGTTCAGGTGCCTCTATAACTTGATTGTCCATTAACAAATAAATTACTCTTTCTACCATTGTTTGCCAAAACTCACTTCGTAGGTTAGCAACTAATGGTGTTAATGAATGTAATTTCTCGGATTGTACTGCTTCAATCTCTGTAGCGGTTTTTGAACCTCCATTCATGCTAGTCAATGAAAGGAATACATGATTAAAGAAACTCTTTGAAATCTGTTCTGTGAGTTGTCTGATACGTTCCATGATAACTTCTGGCTTAGCATGAATCTGTAATTGGAAAGGTTGTGCTTGTGACAGATCAGTATAAACAACCGAATTTGGTTTGATTTCTTCAATCTCAGTTACTCCGTCATCATTAACGAATACTGGCGGTCTTGCTTGTATAGCAAACGCATCATGTAACTGAAACTCTGATTCATTAATCTTTCTAACAGCTGGTAAAGCAACTGCCCCACTACCGATGCCATAAGGTGAACCATCATACGATTTAATCCAACGAGCCACAATATATGGAAATGTCTTATAGCCAGACTTCTTAACAATTCGTTTGTCTTGAACACATACATATTCAGAAACATACTTAGCATTCTTAATGTTTATGCTGTCTTTCTTATAATCAGGATTAGACTGAACACTAAGAATGTAATCATACTTTTGATTAACCAATGATAAGTCTGATAATGCGTTCTTTGCTTCGTCACATAAACCATCGTGACCAAACATTTGTAATGCTTGGCGTGAACTTAGTTGTAGTTTCCTCATTATACCATCAACTCTACCATCGATGCCTTCAATGATGTAAACTTCTCCTGTAATCGGGTGATGTTTAAATATTAGTTCGCCTCTGTCAGTATCGTATTCGACAGATGCAACTGCTGTTCCAAATGTTGTTAATGACTGACAGAACTCGCCATATACAGATGTCAGATTAGATGTTTGTAAAAATCGTGATGCTATATCTGATGCTTGTTGTAACCATTCTTTAGTCTTTTCTTTAGAACTAGGTTCATTAGTTCGTAACACAAAGTTACGGTCTGTTGTTGAAAAAGTATAACTGTAAAGGTTAGCTCCTAACATAATAGCTGCTTCTGTAGCTATATTAGATTCAGGTCGTTTATTTTGACCTTCATAGGAATCACTTTTGCGATCAGAACCTTGATAGTTAGGTAACACCAACCGTTCAATGTCTCTGTAAACAGTGTCTACTTTACTTCTCTGTGATTTCAAAGAATCGAAACCAGAAAGAATATCTTCTGCTCTATTCTCCATTAACCAAGTATCGAGTTACCACGTTGACTTGTTACGGTCTTTTTACGACCCATAAGAGCGGCTATACGTCGTCTTTCGTTCTTTCCAGATGCCTTTACAGACTCGTCTTCAGGTTTAACAGGCGGTGCGGCCATTGGAACTGGTTCAATCTTAGGTATTTTCGGTGTGCTTCCCATAATTCAAAGTATAGACCCATTCATTTTCTATTTCTTTGAATCCCATATGTTTTGCTAGTTTCTGTGTTGTCTTGTCATCAGATTCAGCATATATTTGTTTAATGTCTCTTCGACGCGAGTAATTTAAGATGATATCGAAACTTGCCATAATGTTTCGTAATAATTGTTTCTTAGTTACGGAACCAAAGTGAATGTATTGTTTATTTCCTTCTGCTTCGAATAGACACACATAACCAACAAAGTCTTCTTTTCTAAACACTAAGAAGAAATTGGCATACTTCGCTATATATTCTCCACGTTCAGTTGAAGGCAACCAACCATGTAATTCTTTATCTATGTGGAACTCTTCAGTTAACTGTAATGCTAGTTCTATCGTGTGAGGTTCTATCTCATAGTATAATGTAATCGGAACTGTTGAATTAAAATTTATGACTATAACCTCCTGCAACTTTGTTTCTTTTTGTTTTTCGACGTTCAACCATTGGATTTACTTTCAGTTCTTGTGATGCCCAATACCTTGCCCCATCGAGCAAGTGGTTAAACTTATCAATTGGTTTGTCTGTAAATACGTTGTGACCTGTCTTTGCCCAAGTATACTGACTTAATTCTACTTTGAGATTCTGTGAACTACTTTGAACGAACATGGGATACTCTCTGAGTATGTTAATTCCGCTTAAAACTGAACCTGCACCCTTAACCGATGGCATTATACTATAACCACCATTTCTTAACGCCTGAATGATTTCTGGCCTAGCATTATCAGCATATATTCTAACATCCTTTTGTATTCCTAATTCATCAAGTCTTCCTTCAACTGATGGAATGTTAGGCGTAGTTGGATTGTGTGATGCTACTAACTCTTTTTCATACAGTCTTTCACGCATATAAAGATTACCCTGAAATAAACCCATTTCGATTAACGCTGTAGGGTCATTACTATATCCAAAGTCTAACCCATAACCGTATCTATCACAGTATTGTCTTTCAGGAAAAAATTCACCTTCTCTCCAACCATCATAGATAACACCAGCTTGTTTACCGATGACGCCATTAGCGTATACGTCCCACAGATAAGAATCAGCTGTTCCGTTCTGTTTGTTTACTGTTGTTGGCTCCCATGATAGTATTGTTTGTTTTACGGTTGGAGGCAAATCTGGATTCTGTCTGAAAGTTGACCGAATGTAATGTGTTGAATCATCTTTTTCTAAATCATAAAAGTAACCGACGCTGACACATGGGTTAAAATCCAATATCATCAATTCCTTGGTTCTAGCTTTTATTTGGTCATAACTATCCTTTGGAATTTCTGTAGTTTCATTTAGAAATGCTATGTCTTGTCGTGGTCCTCTTAATTTTGATGGATCACTAGCACCTTTAAATATTATTCGAGACCCGTTATTGAATGTGAATATCGATTCAACTTTGTTCCATTGGCCTGAATCGTATAAATCATAATAAGTTGCTCCTATTAGTGTAAGGAAATCAGACATAACAGAGTCTCTACATGTTGCTCTATCATATCTAAATACAGCGACAGTCTTGTTATGGTTTTCGGTGCAGTATTGTATTAATCGTTGTAATACCGCATAAGTTTTACCGCTACTTGATGAACCTTGTAATACGGCGACTTGTTTATGTGGGTTTCTAAATGCCTTGTCTAACTCCACATAGTTGTAACCAACCTTAATGCTTATTTGTTTCATCGGCGGTTACTTCAATCGATTCTTCCTCTGGATTCTTATACTCTAACTTGTATGATATCGAATGATTAACATTCGCTTCCATTTCAGCCTGTATCTGATGTGGAATTAGTTTTGAAGCGATTATCGCAAATGTTCTAGGGTCATCTCTTTTGAGTTTTATCCAAAAGTCTACTGCTCCCTTTCCCGCATTTAATGCTTCTTCCAAACTGTCTTTAACAGCCTTTGTTATTTTGTTTTTTGCTCCTTTTGGTCTACCCATTCCAGCAGCTGGCGGTTTTTTTCGATTAGGATGCATATGGTTTACGTGTTTTTATACTTTTTTTTCACTAATTTAGTGTACAATTTAAGTATAGACTTATCTTAACTCTATCTTCTGACCGTCGAAGTCCGTAATAGATGTATGATGTTCTGTTGTTAAGTCGCGTATGTCTGCGATTTCAGCAACATCCTCTAATCTATGTTTCTTTTTTAATCTTAATTTAAGAGCACGATACTGTTCTGATTCTCTAAACCGTATTGCTCCTATTAAGTATGCTGATATGTTTTCATCTACTTTTATTTTAACCCAATTGTAATTCAGTTTATAAAGAAATGCTGACCTAATTTCAGTTTTCATTTCTTCATCTGCTCTCCATTTAGATTTACCGTTTAACCACCAAAGACATATTCTATTAGCATAATCAGCGAACTTGTTGGTTAATTGTTTATTTTCTATACATACAAGTAACTCTTCTTTTAACATTTCATTAGTTACTGTATTATTCTTCATTCGTATTATACGCAGCGAATGAACTACTAAATCTTCGTTCTGCGTTTGTTAGTGTGGTTGAGGGCGTGTTTTCATAAAACCATCTGTAGAATTGTAGGTTTAGTTTTAATTTCTTTATTGAATTACAACAATTAGCTTCATCTTCTAATGTTGGATGAATATCAATTAACTGTTGTCGTAGGTTCTTTATTGTTTCCTTCATTGATTTGATTAAGATATCGACTTGTTCGGCAGAGAATCCATTGAGCATCGCGCAAAGTGCCAGACTGACCTTCCAGACAGCTCGATGTCCTTGGCATGTTTCAGCATCCATGCGCCGCGTTCTTGCGTGATCTTCTTGATTCG
>Ga0136556_1000871_pt1 | contig 16568 bp, 13 predicted proteins | sample AntRauTorckE6831_FD_104780 | JGI IMG/M metagenome (GOLD analysis project Ga0136556, IMG submission 104780) | Saline lake microbial communities from Rauer Islands, Antarctica - Metagenome Torckler E6 #831 | ecosystem: Environmental > Aquatic > Non-marine Saline and Alkaline > Saline | place... | reverse complement strand
GACGGCGGAAGTCCAGAGGACACTTAATTCATGACAGGACACGCATCGGACGCGATTCGGTCGCTCCGCGGCAACGCTCAACAGGCGGTTGATGGTCCTGGCGTCGAAGCCTTCCACGGGGAAATCGAGACGTTCTACCCCGTGACGAACACCTCTGACGACCGATCAACAGCGCTGGCTGACGTCCGAGACTCGGCCACCGGCGGCCTTCACACACACTGCGAGGTACTCTCGACTTCGTTTGGCGATGTCTCGTATTTGCCGGAAGAGACGCCGGTAGTCGTCGCTCGCCTCGGATCGCTTGGCGAGTGCGTCATTCATGTTCGATACACCGAGGAGAGCCCTTCCCCGACTATCGAAGCGGGCGAGCGTCGGATACGTGTTGGCGAGATGACTTTAGAATTCACGACCGATAGCGAGGGTCGTCAAGTCATTCGCCACGGCCACCAACTCACTGACGGAGAGGGGTACGACGCGAGTTACATCGTTCGCGGCGATGGGTCGATCGAGGGGCACGCCGGCACCGTGGGCTTTTGCTTTCATTCCGATGGGTCGTACTACTACTCTGGCCTCGGCTCCTATATCGTCGGCGGGACGCCCGGCGAGGGGGCTCCTGAAACAGCGGCTGGCGATCAAGAGACGACGGGTATCGCTACCGACGGGAGCACTACTAGCCTAGCACAATCTACTACCGCGGAGGCCAACTAGTGTCGACCGACAACACCGAAGACACGACCGACGACAACCGGCCGTCGGGACCGCACCCACGCTTTGAGTCAGTTCGATTCTTCCGGGCCGATCAGTCGTCTAACGACGAGTCGTTGACGCCATCCGAGCGGTTGAACGCCGCCCGCGACGGGTCGGGCGGCAGTTACGAATCCACGATCCATCGTCCCTCCACAGCGGCCGATCAGAGCACCGTCCAGTTCGACGTCCGGAAAGGTGACGACACGCTTGCGGAGCGAGTCGAAGTCGATGTATCGAATTCCACCACCGATCCGATATCCGATACGGTTTCGATCGCTCTCTTTACTGTCGAAACGGCTGCAGACGGAACTGAGACCACGACGCCGCTGTGGTCGCTCGAAACCGGGGCGGACGGCGATACCACGACCGCCGATCACGACATCACACTCGCGCCGGATGGCGTGACTACTGTGGCGGTATCCGGGAACGGAGCGGGAACCACCTCCGACTACGTCAACTCCGACGACGACACGCTCGATGCGGCCGGTGGTGGCTTACTCCCCCTCCCTCTCGGAACGACCGTTCGCGTGACGGTTAAGACGACGAACGAGAGTAGTGCCGATCCAGCCCTCTCTGTTGATCGGACGCGTTTCGCCGTCTCTCCAACGCCGTGGGAGCAGTGGTGGCGCGACGACGGCGCACTCCTCCTGCGGGGCCCACAAGGTGCCGACGACATCCGCGTCTTTTACCCACCGGCAGAGGACTTCGCACTCTTCCCTGGTGGGCTTCGAGGAACAAATCAAACGTACGACGCCGACGAAACAGGTACTGTTGACGATGCCGACGCGCTCGGTGGCAACACGGCGAGCCAATATCTTCGCTCCGATACGGACGACGAAATGGGCGGTGTCCTCACCCACACGGGGAGCGACGATTCCGATTCTACGACCCCGCGCGGCGATGGTGAACGCGAACGGTGGTCGTCGAGTCTAGGAGGCTTCGCGCTCTCTGTGACAGGCGGTCACGGGCGGGTGAATCAGGGCTGGAACTGTATTTACGATGGGTCTACTTCGACGTGGCGCTACGCCGTCGGCAACGAACCAGCTATGGCTGTCGATATTAATGGGGGGTCAATCACGCTCCAAACCGCCCCTCCCGGAACGGCCGGCGACCCCATCACCTGGAACGAAGTCGAGTTCAACGGACAGGTGGGCGAGGTCCGATTCAACGGTGCCACGCTCACTGACGCGACGATTCCCTCCGGCCCGACGGCCGACCGCCCCACGTCTCAACAAGGCGTTATCCAGTATTTCGATACCGATCTAAACAAGCCGATTTGGTTCAATGGGACAGACTGGGTCGACGCACAAGGGACGGTGGTGTAAGTGTCCGCGACGAACACCCTCATTGACCCAGGCCGGATCGACGTCACGCCCTCGTCCCCGCTCGAAAACGTCACCATAGCGGGCGAATATCACATCGTTCAGCGAGGGGGGAGGGTCGAAAACGTCGGTTTCGACGGTGGAAAACCAACCAATTCTGACTGGGTTGTGCGGTGTGAAGAGGGCCAGTCAGCGACGATCCGCCACGTTTACGGCGGCGACGGCGATGCGAACACCGGTGGCGACCCTCATGCATTCATCTTCGTCGAAGCAGCTCACGCGGGCGACCTCATCCTTAGTGAGGTAAACGTCCAAGGATATCTAGACAACGGAGTCTATGCCTCGGCTCCTGGAAACGGCCAGTCGTGGCCGAACAAAATTCCTGGTGGAGGTGGCACCGTCCGGATAGAAAACTCCTACGGTGGCAACTGTGTCAGCGCCGTCTTTCGTCTTGGCACTACCGGTTCGACGTGTCGGGGCTGTGTCATCGACGACACGGCCGCGGGTGGGTCGTCAGACAGGGCGTGTTGGAGTTACACCGAACGCACGGGTTGGGAGAACGTCCGCGCCCGTGTCGGCGGGACAGTTATGCAGGTGTCGACCGGCGTATGGGGCGACCGGAAGGGATCGACGGCTGTCGTCAATAACTCGTCCTACGACGGCGGTGCGCCGACCCTCTCGACGAACGGCTCCATCACCGGCGACGGATGGTTACAAGACACAGTTAGCACCGCGTCGTCAGATGTGAGCGGTGTCGAAGTCGTCGCACTCGACGATGCTGATAGCGACGACCCGAACGACCAACTCGTTTACCAGCAGGTCTACGACCCTTCCGAGGAGCAGTACTACACTCTCGCACTCGATCTCCGACCGCCGACGGGCGTCCCGATGTCTGCTGCCGAAGCGGAGAACGGGACGTCAACAGCCGAGGGTACAATCGTTCCGCCAGGATCGCCGCCGACGGACGACGGCACGACTCCGACCACAGTTCAAGGGGGGTTCGCCCCCGCAGAGTGCGAGGTCGTCGAATATTCGGCTGCGATTTCGGCCACCGATCCGAACGCTATTGACGGTGGATTCACAACGGGTGGCGGTAGCGGCCCGGTCCCTGCTGGCGCGGGCGACATCGGTGGCGGTGCGGGTTACACCGACATCCTTTCAGCCACCGACGCCGACACGGTTGTTCCAGCGGACGATGGCCCGGCAGCTGCTCGTGCAATCGGCAACGCTAGCTCGGGCGAAACGATCTTTCTCGAAGGAGGTAACTACCAGTTCGACCGTGCGTCACTCACGAGCGATAACGTCACTATCGCCGGGAATCGCGGCGCAACGACGACGGCGTCACTCATCACTGACGGTGGATCGGGGGCTCTCGGCCCGACGATCGTCGCGGGCGGTCCCGAAGGCCGTCCGATCCGTGTGAAAGCCTCCGGGTGTCGAATAACTGGTCTCCGATTCGAGGGGCCTGATACGACGTGGAACGGCGAAGCCGGCAGCAATGACCACCACCCGGTCGGTGTCGAACACCGGGGCGGCACCGCGCTCACCATCGACAACTGTGAGGCATACGGATGGGAGGCGGTTGCATTCGCCATGCGCGGCGATGGTCCTGGCACAGTGGCCTATTCGTATATTCACGACAACCCTGGCGCGTCACAAGGATATGGGGTGGCATCTAGCCCATCGAGCGGCCGGACCCTCATCGTCAAAAACTACTTCGCCAACAACCGCCACAGCATAGCCGCGAATCCCTCGAATGCCGGGTACGAAGTTATAGATAATATCTTCGCGCCAGCATATTATAACCACGCGCTCGATCAACATGGCCCAGATCCAGCCGGCGGGAAATTGATTGTGAGGTACAACACTTTTACCGTTCCCGGAAAGGCCCAGTGCATTCGCATTCGAGGACGTCCCCGCGAGACGGCGGAGTTCACAAATAATCTTTTCTATACATCAGATCGAGACTATGCGGTGCAACAGACGGGCGAGATAAAGCTCGGCCAGAAAAACAAGTACAGCAACACGGCTGCCAACCCAGAGTCGTTCGTCAATATGATTTTCGACCAGAGCAACGTGTTCGGCCAGCAAAGCGCACCGAACGCCGGGGCACGGACGGGCGGCGAGACAACCACCCAGTCGTTCGGTAGGCAGGTGGCGTAGCCGTGTCCACGAGTTCTACCGGGGCTCTCGACGACCCGGAGGAGTCGGGTTCGCTTGACAACGTAGATATCGTCGTCGACATCGTTGATGATCTCGACGCCGATCCGACTGGTGAGACAGACAGCGACAACGCCCTCGCGTCTATTCCTGGCTTTACTCACTCGGTCGCGATACGCGTCCCACCGGGGATATACGCGTTTTCGGGACGGCGTCACCCGGTCGGTCGTGATATCGCCACCGACGCGAGCGGCCCTGCCGAAGTCCACTTCGTCGCGGCGGACGAGGGAGTCGCGCCGCCCGAAACCGAGGGAACACCCGCCGAGCATCTGAGCCGGCCACGCTTCGTCGCGCCCCAGGGGTTCTCTGACGTGTGGCTCGACATCGCCGCCCGCGAGGTCACGTTCGACGGGATCGACATCGACAGGAACGGGTACAAGGCGGGGCCACAACTCCGCTTTCGCTGCTCTGACTCGCTCCTCATCCGAGATTGCCGTGTCCTCGACCGAGACGACACCGCTGTCGCGACTGGCGCGACATTCGACGTGTCTGGCACTCGACGGTCGACACTCGACATCGACCACCTATCGATGCCACACGGTGCGTGGTGGCCCACCAACCACTTCGCCCGTCGGACAGATTCCGAAGTGCCCCAGTACGGCCGTGCGGGCCTTCTGATCGGGTCGTCGAACCAGGGTCATGTTAAAATCACCGACTGCGAGATTGCAGAGTGTTCTGGCCACGGGATCGACGTGGCTAGTTCGGAGAACGTCGTCACAATCTCTGGCGGAGACTATCGTAATAATAATGGCGCACAAGTTCGGCTGACAGGGTCGGACCACGAGATCAGAAACGCGACAGTCGACATCGATTTCGAAGGGCTAGACCAGTCACGCACCGACGCCGTCGGCCGGGTCGTTTCGGGCATCGATTCGAGTGCGTACTCCGAGGTTGCTGGCGTCGCGTTCGCCCGCTCCGCAACGCTCTCCACGACAGATCCTACAACTCGAACGGGCACGATCCGCGACAGCAGGGTTGCGGTTGATTCGGTGGCTGGCGAGACAGACGAGACGAGCGCGAACGGAGGGGCCGGATCGCCGATCGCACGTGGAGCGGTGGTCGTCGGTTCGGATGCTGGTGGCCCGACTGTGGAACGATGCGACCTTCTCGTAGCCGTAGATGAGGTGGCAGGCTTTCGCGCCGACGCACCGGAAATAGTCGATGCAGGCTCCGAGACAGCTTACGACGTGACGGTCCGCCAAACTAGTGTCGATGGGGCTGCTCAATCCGGAGTCGCGTTCGTCGTGACTGGCCGGCAGGGAACATTTCGTGGCTGTATCGCCCGGCCGGGGACTAGAGTACCTGCCGATGCCGACGGCGTGACGATCCAGGCGGCACTTCGGGGAATGTGTCCTCGTCGGGTGGACGTTAATGCGACAAACGAGTGATTACTGATGGCACGAGGACAATACGGCGGGTTTAGCTACGGTGGCCGACAGCCACCGACACCGCCACGACGAGACGACCGAGGCCGGCCCGAAGATGGTTTGGATACGGTAGACGAAGCGCTCGTGTTCGGCGCAGGCTTCGCACTGAATAGCAACGCCGATCCGGGCGCGACATTCGACCTGAGTGTCGATCCTCAAACCGGGTCGCTACGGCGGTCGGACGGGCTCGAACACTTCAGCGGCGACTTCGCACTCAAACTCGCGACGCTCGCCGACCGGCTGTTAGGAACACTCGCGTCCGTCGAAGACATCTCGGATTTCCGGTCGAAAGTCGTGCGAGTCGCCGAGTCCGAAGACCGGGTCAAACGCGTTGACTACCTCCGTGTGTTTCGCGCCCGCGACGATACGAACGCGGTCGTCGTAGACATGACGTTCACTGCCATCGACGACACACGCCACACCCAAGAGATACCGATCCCGCTCGCGAGCGGGGCGGCCGGTGCCGGCGCGGCGCTTCCCTAACTGTCGGTACAGAGAGCGTGTCCTGCGAGGTCCGTCTTCGATCCAATGCGTTCGCCCTTCTCCCCACCTCAATAAAAATGTCACTCCGATCAGCCGACGATATCTTCGAGACGATTAAGCGGCGAATTACGGCAGCGTCTTCACGCTTACCGGACGATAAACGCCCCATTCTGGGGTGGTCGGCCACGCCCGTCCCGGACCTCGAATACGCTCTCTTTCGACTCGGACAGGCGGGTATCGCTGAAGAACTCTACTATCAAATATTCGCGTCAAAACTCGCCGGTTTTGCAGAGTGGACGGGCAAACCACTTACCCAGGACGACGTCCCGGGTCTCGGCGATACCTTTCGCGAGGTCGATCCCGAGACGTTTGATGTCGGGCGTTACAATCAGTACGTCTATTCGGCTGACTTAGAGGAGTGGGCGAGAGGACAGGGTAAGACGCGAATCCCAGCCACGAGAGCGACCGGCGAAGTGCGTGTATTCGTCCGGAACGACAGTATTACTGTTGCGGACGGGACATTGTTCGAAACAGGTGGCGGGAGCGGCGGGCAAAGCGTCACGACGGACACTGGAAGCGAACCGCTCCGCTACGAGGCGATCGGAGACCACCAACCGGCCGTCGGCGAGTCGGCAGTCACCGTCCCGATCCGGGGTGTCTCAGGAGGGATCGCGTGGAATGTCGTCGCCGGGGCGATTGACCACGTCCCTGCCCAGCGAGCACCAACGGGCGACATCGAAGGGGTACTAAACAACAACCCAGTCACCGGCGGGGAAGCCGCTGAGACGGACCCCGAACTCCGCGAACGTGCCCGACGGACGCTCGAATACAACGCCGACGGAGTCACGGAACAGGCCTTCGTCGCAAAGGTCTATCACACGTATCGGGAGGAATACAGCATCGATACCGACGATCTCGCCATAGTACCCTATCGCGACCCGGCCGACCCGGACAGCGAGCGGGCGTATCCCTACGCCGACTTCTACGTGGATGGCGGACCACCGACCGCAGACGTCCAAGCTCTGGCCGACGACTGGGCGTTCCCGCTCGAAATAAACGTGAAGGCACCCACTCGGCACCCGCTTGCTGTCGAAGCAACACTCCGGACCACCAAAGAGTCCACGACGGCAGATATTGCTGTCGAGCGGGCCGAGAACGCAACTATCCGATTCCTCTCGGAGTTCGGTATCGGCGAGGGGCTGTCGATCCAACGACTGACGGCGACGATTATGAATGCCGACTTCGAGGATATCGGCGACATCGACGACCTGTCTGTCACTGACCAAGCCACCGGCACGACGGTTCCGCCCGGAACCGATATCGAGGCCGAGATCGGCCCCTACGATAAGATCGTGAGTGGTGGCGTTACGTTCTCTGTGGGTGAGCGGTAGCCGTGTCCGAATCGTCGTCTACGAGTTCCGATACCGAGATAGGAGAGGGTAGCACCAACAGTAGTACCAGCAGTAGTACCAACCCACCACTCCGTAAAACGGTCGCCGACGAACTCGCAAAGGCCCTCCCACCGCTTCAAGACGCTCTCGATCCGTCGCGCCACTATCTCGGCGTTATCGTTCGCGGCGCTCAACAGGCGTGGGATCAGGTATCTAAAGAGGCAGAGGCCGATAAGAACCAGAAGTTTATCGGCCACGCCGAGGACGAACACCTCACCGAATGGGGCACACGCTACAAAACACTCGGGAAGCACCGAGGACGGGGCGAAGAAACGTATCGACGTTACCTCGAAGGGCTCCCGGTCGCGTACTCCGGTGAGGGGCGCGCCCAAGACATCCGGGCGGCGATCGCGAGCGGGCTCCTCACCCAGGACGCGCCACATCCGTATGACCCGCACTACGACTCGGAGAAACACGGCGACGGGGGTGCGATCCAACTTACTAGCTATCCCGAAACGCTACAGTACGACGTCACGGTCCACGACCACGCTTGGGCGTCTCATCCTGGCGGACTCGTTCGTGAGTTAGCCGAGTACGCCGACGCCCTCGTGGTCGAAATGCGTGGGCTGGAGTTCGTCTCGGAGGAGAATCATATTGAACTGGATACACGCCCACACACTGAGACGGTCGCGAGCGGGTCCGTAATGGAAGTCGAAACGAGCGCTCACACCGACCACACCTACTACGGGCGGCTGGAAGGCCAGGAATCGTTCGAAGGCGACGACGCGTTTGGAGAGTCCGACGCGCCACCGGGGTGATTCGGCGAGGGGTGGCTTCGTCGAGGGGTGACTTCGGCGGCGAATAGCAGGGAGAACAAGTCACAGAACACCGGCGCTGTCGGCACCACGGCCAAATCGATTGATATAGCAACATGGCATTTACCAAGTACGGCGAGAGGTATTTCTCGGGGGCGTTCTACGGCATCGTCTCCGAGGCAGAACAGTTGACGGTCGGCAACGCCGATACTGTGGCGGTCGGGACGGGCGACCAACCCATACCGACACAGGAATTGACGCCAGAGGCCAACCAACTCACTGAAGAGGTGTTTCGACGCTCGATGCCCAACCAAAACATCTACCACGAGCGTGTCGAAGCGGAGCCGACCGTCACGCGGATAGGGATCGACTTTCCCCACGGCCAACTCCTGCCCTTCGGGACACCCATCACCGAGCGAGCACTCATCGTTACGAACCCTGACGGGATAACCGATCCCGACGGCGTCCCGCTCGACGAAATTATCGTTGCCTACCACTACGGCCCGGCCGTCCCGCTCGGCCCGGAGGGTGGTCCGCCCGACGAACAAGGTACCCTCCCGTCGAGTACGAAGATCGGTATTGCGCTCGACTTCCGCTATCTAAACGCGACGAGCGCGTAGTTTCCTCGAAGACCACTTCACCCCGCCAAAAATGGAAGACCAACTTTATATCCAAACAGGAGAACTAGACTCGGCACAGTACATCGGCGCGCTCGCAGGACACGCGAACATCGCGGATTACGCGGCGTCGGGTCTGGCGATCAACAACGTCACACCATCCGAAGGCGTGAACGGGACGATCGACATCTCCGAAGGAGTTGCCTATCGGCTCTTACCGGAGATGTTCGCACCGAGTCCGAAACCGGACGGATCGGCCACCCTCAAACTCGTCATGCTCTGCGCGCAGGTGCCGGTTCAGAACACCGTCTCACTCACGACGGTCGGAACGAACGAAGTGTGGGTGTGGTGCAACCTCTTCGACGAGGGTGATGGCACGCGCGAGATTCACGTTACCGACGCCGACGATCTAGCGGATACGCCACCGACGTCTACCGATCCAACCACGGGCCAGGTGTATTCGGACTATCTAAAGATTGCCGAGGTCAGACCCCAACAACAACAGTCAGACGACCCGCCCCAGGTCACGCCATTCAACCGCTACCCGGACGCCCAATACGAAGATCTCGAAACTGACGATTTCGCGGTCAACAACACGGTGACGTGGCAGGATGGTACGGTCACATACGGTCCACCGCTGACGGTCGGTGCGGTCTTGAACAACGAGAACACCTTCTACCACCGCAACGACGCGAACCCACCGGGCGGGGAAGTCCACTTCGCGAAGATCGCCCGGATCGCTGAGTGGGCGACCGAAGCCGACTACGCCGATATGGCTGGCGAGGCCGAGAACGCCGAACACTCCGATAGCTCGACCGAGTCCCGCTACCTCACGTACAAAGGCGATCGGTATGATGTCGACGAGATCATCGAGCGTGCGGCGTCGGGCGTGACTGGCCGGGGGGCGCGGATCGCGTACTACGAGCATCGCAACCCGAACAAGAAGTTCGACTTCCGTCTCGATATCCCGAACAACTACAATCAGGTGACGCTCCGGATTCAGACCGAAAATCACGGCCCTGACGGACGGGGGAACTCGCTCGACTTCCGGTTGAACAGAGAAAGTGGCGACCGCTACGTCGACGCCCACTACGACTACGACTTTTATGGAAATCTCACCGAAGAAGACGAAATAGGGTCGGTTCGCCAGCCAGAGTTCTCAGTCTACTACTCGGCACCGTCGGACTACTGGCGTATCGCCCGCGCACCCGGCCAGGAAGTTTCAGTATCTGAATATACACTCACAGTCCCGAATGCGGCCAGTCAAACGCCGAAGAACTACCCCGTAATGGCACGAACGATGCACGCTGTTAGCCCCGATATCGACAATTCATTCAGTCACGGCACGTTCCTAAAGGATCAAACAGACCTCAATCATATCCGTCTCTTTCGCGACGACGGGCCAGATCTGACTGGGAAAGCGGCTGTCTATGGCCGAAACACCTACGCACCGCCACTATTCCCTGACGGGTCCGTGGAGGTGGTTGAGTAGTGGCCCCCGACCCGACGCCCGAAGGATTCCGCCGCGACGACCGGGACGCGAATCACGCGATCGACGAAAACTCACTCGTCGACACACTCACGCACGGCTACGGATGGGTGTCCGGTGGTGAGGCGAGCGTCGGTGTCGATGACGACTTCCAGCTCGTTATCGACCCTGTCACAATCTTCACCGGCGGAGAAATCCATCAGATCGGCGTGGCAACCCGCTCGCTCGAAGCGTGGTACGTCGGCGAGAAAGCAGCCGACGAAGAACGAAAACTCCTCATTTGCGTTTCGCCGAGCGGGGTGATCGAAGTTTATGGAGGGGTCGCAGAGCCGTTCGAGCCCGGACTCGAAGACAGTCGTGTGGCAGACCCTGCTGAAGGAGGCTATTTCGACACTCACCGGCCGGCCCCGCCCGATCTCTACGATCTCGAAGCGCTCGACAGTAGTCTGAGTGGCCCGCCAATAGTCCTACACGAGGTCTGTGTGCCGGAATCGGCGCTCAAACTCCGATCCGAACACATCGACGACCGGCGTCGAAAGTCACAGGTCCGCGTCAAGGACGTCTACGGCCACGAGGTTGAAGCGGGAAAGACACTCACACTCCCGAGCGGGACGACGGTCACGAAGAATACAACGCTCGCGACGAGTGAATCGATTCCAACCGACGCGGAGATCCTCTCGATCGTCGCCCCTGCCCATTTTTCGGGCTCTCATCAAGACCTCACTGGATTGGGGGCGTCCGACCACCACTCCGGCCCTGGGACACAGGGATTTATCGATGCTGTGCGAGCGGAGGATGCCTCCGACCTCGCATCGGGGAAAGCGGCTGTCGGCCAGGCCCTCTACGAAGACGGTTGGAGAGATCCTGCCCAACAGGAAGCACCCGTTGTCGCAGCATCGACTGACACGGGGCGCTCGGCGCTCACGCTGCCCGGCGATCAACAGTCCGTTCCGGTGACGATCACCGGTGCGTTTACGGGGCAGGGAACGCAGTTCTCCGGCGCGTTCGGCGAAGCCGCCGGCCAGGTAGGCATCGACCACGAGTGGTCGGTGTCTGACGAACCTATCCGGACGTATGTCGCTGCGCGAAACGAGACCGATCTAACCTACGTTCTCACGTGGGAGTCCGCCACGCTTCCTGGAGCGGGCAACGATCTCGACGTCTCGTGGACGCTATTCGAGACGCTTCCGGCGATCGTCAAGGGGGCCTGGAACACGGCGAAGACGCTCGAAGCGATCGTCGGTGAAGCCATAGAACCGGCGGCCGTCAGGCCTACGGCGGCGTCCAGTGTTGCTATCTACGACGATCTCGCAAACTACCCCGCCGAATACCTTGGCGAGGGTGCTGAGGCGCGAACCACTGGAAATGATCCGAGCGGCAACTGGGTCAAAGGAAAATACTCCTATACAGGGACGGAGTGGGATGGTCCGTTCGGCGAGGGAATATCGACAGTCTCGCAGCTCACGATCGACGCGGACAAGGACTGGAACAACAAGAAGATTATCAACCTCGGCGAGCCCACCGGCTCGAAGCACGTCACGCGCCTGGTAGACCTCAACAGTGCCACGGTCCCGATCGAACAGGACCTCGCCGGCCATATACAGTCACCGACCGCCCACCAAGACACGATCGCGGTCGAGAGTCGGCGTCGAGAGATCGATACAGTAGATGTCGACCCCGGTGGAGGGATCGGTGCGGGAGAGTCGAGCACGATCGCACTCCGAGACAGCGTTCCGAACGGTGCGTCACTCGCCGTCTACCACCTTCGCGTCGCGGAATCCGACGGACAGACCCCTCCGGCCACACTCATCACCGAGTTCGCTGTGTTCGACGGGCTGGGCGGAGTCAACCGCGTTGACGATCAAGGGCCGAGCGCTGGGCCAAATCTTTTGAACAGTAATCCGAGTACGACGGCCGAGGAGAGATCCATCGGCCCGTTCGCACCCGACACCGCACTCGCACAACTGCCACATCACACGAACACGTCTGGCGGGCCACAGCACATCGGCGTCATCGTCGATAACGGCGACCAGGAACCGGGTACTGGCATCGCACTCGGGCTCTCGATCGACGGGCATATCGAGGTCGTTGGGCCGTGACGGGGGTGCTTTCTGGATTCGCGTATACCGACGGGTCGTTTTTCGATCCGCGAGGCAGTGTCTCGTACGTCGTCGACGACTACTCCGACGGCGGCCTCTTCGAGTACGAGCGGGCCGACGAACCGTGGTCGGTTGACGACACTTCAGATACGCTCGTCGGCGATGGTCCCGGAACGAACTCGGGGGGGTTGCTCGTCTCGCGGTTGCCCGGAGACGGCGGCCCGCTCGCCGTCCCACAGCGCGGCGATACGATCACTGTCGAATGGGAGACCGGCCCCGATGTGAGTTCGACGGGGTTTTACTTTTTCTTCGGCGCGCAAACGACCGGCTTCGACGATCGGTACCAGGTTTCATTCCGGCTTGCTGATGGCGAAGTTCGGTTCACCGTCGATGCGGCCGACGGCAGTGGCGGCACCCTCGCTACCGAATCAGTCACAAGCCCGTATCGCACAAATGCCAGGTATCGAACGACGATCCAGTGGCGTGACGACCGTGCCTTCGAAATCGTGACGGTTGACGTCGAGCGAGGAGAGGCGATCGCGAACTTCATCACCGCACCTGATACGAGCACAGGTGGTCGCTGGGATAGCGGCCGTACCGGGTTCTACGTAAAACCTGACACGGCGTTTCGCGTCCATCGGGTCCGTGTCTTACGTCCCGTGAGCCAGGTTGTCGTTGACGACTTCGACGATGGTCTCGAACCACGATGGCACGCTCCCACGCAGGGCGCGCTCGCCCCTGCGATCGACCGGGCGTATCGCGGCGCGGGATCGGCGTTCACGGCCGACCCGCAGATCAGCCAGCCACAAGCCGCATACGCCTTCGACACCGCCGAACGGTTCTCGTGGCTGACCGTCGCGTTCAACGAGACTATGGAGTCGACCGGCGGCGGCCTCCGATTTCGCAACTCCAACGGCGACTACGAGATCGGGTTCGGGACCGACAATCCACAGTGGATCGTCGATGATGCCGATGGCGCTCGCGTCGTTTCCGACCCAAACAATGGCTACGACCACTGGGTCGTCGTGACCATCATGTTCGACTGGCAGACGGAGGAGGCTGTTGTAGCGTTCGAATCCGTTTCCGACGGTGTCGAGCACGAGGGCACGTACTTTCTGAGGCATGGCGTCGACATCGCAACGGCCGAAGTCTGGGGGTACAACAGCGGGTTCTGGGGCGACGACACTGCTGTTGTACTGTGGGTCGACGAACTAGAGTACGGCAGCGGCCAGCAGACGGCCAACACGCGCCCACAGTCACTATCCGTTACTGACCGCGACTTCCGGACTCTCCTCGTGACGTGTAACGCGGTCGGGCCGTTCACCGACTTCTATCAGTCGCTCGATGCTGGGGCGGCCATAAACGACTACAGTCGCGTGAGACACGGTGACGAAAACACAGCCTATCGGGCGTCAGGGTTGCGCGAAGGGCAGCGCTACCACTTCCGAGCCTCGAATTCGAACAGTTCGCAGCTGTCGAACGAAGCGAGTGCTGTCACCGCCCTCCACGCGTCCACGAACGTAGCCGCCACGGGCGACGGATCGGTACCGAAGGTCGACCTCTTATGGACGAAGGCCGATAACAACCCGGCGGGCAATCACGAGATTCTCCGAAACGGCACTATTGTCGACCAGATAGGGGCCGACAGAGAAGGCTACACCGACCAGTCAGTCACCGAAGATCGGACGTATGACTACACGATCCGCCGGAATACTCCCGACGCGGCGGTCGATTCCGCGAAGGTGTCGGCCGATACGGAGACGACGACGCTCGTCGAATCCTTCGAGGGCGGGCGGGCCGACCTCTCGCCGTGGGATATTTCGACGGTGACGTGGGATGTCACTACTAGGAACGCGACGGACGGCTCCCGCGCGCTCAACTTTATCGGACAGTCCCAGAACAATCCAGCGGGTCACGATGGCGTCCTCCAGAGTCCTGTCGATCGGTTCCCTGGAGCGGGCGATACGGTCGCGTTCGACTGGACGATCCACAACGACGACGTGAATTACGAGTTCTGGTTCGGTTTCCAGAACTACGACCGGTACAACTACGTCGGCTACAATGGTTCGGATAAGACCCTCGCGGTCGGTGTCCGCGATGGCGGAACGCGATTCATCGAACACGAAGTAAGCTATGACGTCGTCCAAGGACAGACGCTGACCGGTCGGATTCCGTGGCAATCGAACGGTCATTTCTTCTTCGAATACGACGGCCGCACGCTCGATTCGCGGAACAAAGGCAGGACGCACGAGACAGGAAGTGGAAAAGTCGGCCTTCGGGCGAAAAGTAACGGCGATGCAGACATCGACTGGATCAGGATCGAAAAGTAAGAAGTAAGAAGGTTATTTCAAAAATGGCAGACTACCCATACAAATCGACAGGACGGACGTGGATCAAAGAATCGCGAGCGTTCGCTGACCGTGACAGCGACGAGGGGCTCCCGAAGAATCAGATCGAAACGAAGATCGACGAACAGGCCACTTCTTCCGAAGAAATCCAGGATGTTGTAGGCACACTCCTCGTCGGTAGTGGGGCAACCACTGTTACGTACGATGACGCGGCAGGAACGCTCACAATCGACTCAACAGACACGAACACTGATACGAATACACAGGCGTTCTCACTCGCTACCTCTGGGTCGGCAACGCTCTCGGCCGGGAGTGCGGTCGTCGATACCGGCGTTGCGACCGACACCGATCACTACTCGGTATCGTTCGATCCGGGCGCGGCTGATATCGCTGCCTCGCTCGACGGGTCGGGAACGAATTACCAACTTCACTTCGATGAAAACACCACGGCTGTCGGTACCCCAACAGTCGGATGGCAACTCCTTCGATCGGAGCTCTGAGGTCTGTATCATGACATTTCTTTCAGCCGGGATAATCAATCGACAGGCGGCAGTCATCGACGACTTCGAGACGGGTGATTTGAGCAATTGGACAACGACCAATGCGAACGTTACCGTCGTCTCTGACTTTGTGAACAGTGGGTCGTTTGCAGGACATGCGGGCGAGACGACCACTTCCCCGAGTGGGGTGATCAGTTTTAATAACCCTGGTCGAATAAAATCATTCGAGTATTACTATCGAGAAACATCGTCACAGTCTGGTGGTGGATTTCGAATATATGATTCTACCGGCAGTTACGTCATGGCAACAGGAACAGATAACCCACAGTGGGCGATCGAGGACTTGAACGGATATGCTCGAGTCCTCGGAGAGGAGGGGGCTTATGACACCTGGACTCGCGTTGAGACGGTATTCGACTGGGGTGCAGGGACGGCAGATGTCAAATTTCAGCGATTGGACACAGGGGTAGATGTTTTGACAACTGACTGCCCGCTGATAACTATATCCGATGTAGCGACGATTGAGTGGTGGGCACAAACCGCCGGGGACTGGGGTGCAGGGGGAGCCCAGTCGCTCATGAATATGTGGACCGATGATATAACAGAAATATCATAAAACTGTAGCCACACGGGGACCTACTCACGCGTGCCATACAGGGCAAGCGCGACGAGACCACCATACAGAAACAGCGATTTTCGAGAGTACGATGCCAACAGACAAACCACAAATCAACGACGGTAGCGATAGTACCAACAGTTCGACCAATGAACTTCGGCTCGATGGCGACGACGATCTCGACCACGGGATCGGCTACGAATTCACCGTTACCAGCACACTCGAACAGATCTCAGGAAAGGGTGCGACGATCAACCCCGACGACACGGTTTCGGGCCGCACTGCCTTCGGAAACGTATGGGGCGGTATCGACGCCTTTCGGTTTACTGGCGAGATCGACGCCTTCGAGATCGACGATCCGGCGCGCGTGACGGTGACGCTTAACGGCGTAGAAGTCGATCCAGCCACGCTCGGAGATAAAGGCTCAGAACCGGAACCGGAACCGGAACCGGAACCGGAACCGGAACCGGAACCGGACGAAGAAGGAGGTAGTG
>Ga0136556_1000864_pt1 | contig 16661 bp, 29 predicted proteins | sample AntRauTorckE6831_FD_104780 | JGI IMG/M metagenome (GOLD analysis project Ga0136556, IMG submission 104780) | Saline lake microbial communities from Rauer Islands, Antarctica - Metagenome Torckler E6 #831 | ecosystem: Environmental > Aquatic > Non-marine Saline and Alkaline > Saline | place... | reverse complement strand
CACCGACGTGACGGGGGCTTGTACGCTGCCCGACGGAGTGGAAATGGTTATGCCCGGCGACAATGTGACCATGGAGGTGACGTTGATCCAGCCGGTAGCCATGGAAGAGGGCCTGCGCTTTGCGATCCGCGAGGGCGGCCGCACGGTGGGAGCCGGCGTGGTAACCGATATTATTGAATAAATTAACTTAAGTGATAGCATCACTCCGGGTGATGCCATCACTGAAAAAAGAAATCATTTACTGTGGCAACACAACAAAAAATTAGAATAAAATTAAAGTCTTACGATCATAACCTGATTGATAAGTCGGCAGAGAAAATTATACAGACGGTAAAATCAACCGGTGCTGTTGTATCGGGACCGATACCGCTTCCGACAAAGAAAAATATCATCACGGTTAATCGTTCAGTGCATGTAAACAGTAAATCGCGCGAGCAGTTTGAGTACCGCTCACACAAGCGCTTGATTGATATTTTATCAACCGGTTCGCAAACGGTTGATGCACTGATGAAGCTGGAGCTTCCCTCCGGTGTAGATGTTGAAATTAAGGTTTAACTTTTAGCAGAACGGAATAATGAAGAGTGGATTAATAGGAGAAAAAGTAGGGATGACCAACATCTTTGATGATGAAGGCAGAAACTATGCCGTCACCGTCATTGAAATTGCCCCTTGTGTTATATCACAGATTAAAACCAACGAGAATGATGGCTATGAAGCAGTACAGCTGGCTTCTTTCGACAAGAGAGAGGCATCCACAGCGAAAGCGCAGCGTGGCCATTTTGATGCGGCCGATAGCGGTTCTAAAAAATATATCTGTGAGTTTAAGGGCTTTGAATTAGATGAGCTTGAACTTGGAGATGAAATTAAAATTGAAGACGTTTTTGAAACTGGCAGTAATGTAGATGTGGTTGGTGTATCAAAAGGAAAAGGATTTACCGGTGTCATAAAACGCCACAATTTCCATGGAGTTGGCGATGCTACGCACGGCCAGTACGATCGCCAGCGACACGGTGGTTCCATTGGCCAGGCATCTGATCCCTCGCGTGTTTTTAAAGGTGTGGGAATGCCCGGCCGTTCTGGAAATGAACGTACAAAAATCAAGAATTTGACCATTGCCAAGATCTTTGACAAATCAAACTTGATGATGGTTACCGGTGCAGTACCCGGGCCGAACGGCGGAATGGTAGAAATTTACAATCGATAGCATTAGAACAGCATGAAACTTCCAATTTTTACACGAGAAGGGAAAAAAGGTGATTCAAAACTGGATCTCCGTGATTCTATCTTCGAAATAGAACCGAATGAAACGGTTCTGTATGAAGATGTGCGGCGGTTTATGGCCAATAAACGGCAGGGAACATCCAATACAAAAGAACGCGGCGAAGTTCGCGGCGGTGGCCGAAAAGCGTACCGCCAAAAAGGAACCGGTCAGGCACGACGCGGCAGCATTCGCTCTCCACTGTTGAAAGGCGGAGGAACCGTATTTGGACCAAGTCCGCGTACCTATTCGGTGCGGATGACGAAGAAAATGCGTCGGTTAGCCCGAAAATCTGCGTTATCATTGAAAGCCGGTGAGGATGCCATTATCATTACCGATGATTTTACCTTTAATGAACCTAAAACCCGTAAAGTGGTTGATATTTTATCATCACTTGATATCACCGGTAAAAAAGTTTTAATACTTACGGCCGAAACCGACTTAATGGTGTATAAATCTGCACGAAATATGCCGAAGGTAAATGTATTGGAGGCAAATAAGCCTAATAGTTATCAAATTTTAGATGCCGATGTAATCCTTATTCAGGAAAGCGGCGTTGAAGTATTACAAAATTCAATTGAACCTACTTCTGAGGAGGCAGCAGCATGAAAAACGTTTTGCAAAAACCTTTAATTACGGAAAAACTTTCTCGGTTGCAGGCTGAAGGAAAGTATGCATTCAAAGTTGATATTGAAGCTAATAAGCCGGCGATCAAGCGCGCTATACTGGAACGATACCCGGACGTAAAAGTAAAGAAAGTCAACACAATGATTATGCCTTCAAAGCCCAAGGGTCAGTTTACCCGCAGTGGATATGTTGAAGGACGCAAGCAGGTGTGGAAGAAAGCAATTGTTACCATAAGCGAAGGAGAAATAGACTTTTTCAGCGACATTTAGAAATCGATTAGTACCATGGCTACAAAAAAGAATAAACCAAATACGCCCGGCACGCGCCATCGCACGGCTCCTGTGTTTGATAAAATTACAACAGGCAAGCCGTCGGTTAAAAGCCTTTTAAAGGGTAAAAAGCAATCCGGTGGCCGCAATAAGCAGGGCCGTAAAACATCACGCCATCGCGGCGGGGGCCATAAGCGGCGATACCGCTATATAGATTTTAAAAGAAATAAGCATGATGTACCGGCAAACGTTCAGGCTATTGAATATGACCCAAACAGGTCGGCCCGCATTGCGCTTGTTGCTTATGTAGATGGCGAAAAACGATACATCATCGCGCCCGATAAGTTGGAGGTGGGTGATAAAGTAATTAGCGGAGATAAGGTTGATCCCAATACGGGCAATGCCATGGCAATGAAGAATATGCCTCCGGGTACTTTTATTCATAATATTGAGATGCATCCCGGAAAAGGAGCACAGCTTTGCAGAAGTGCCGGAACAAGTGCACAACTGCTGGCCAAAACCGACCGGTTTGTAACGGTAGAGCTGCCATCCGGAGAAGTGCGCATGATATTGGGCACCTGCTTTGCAACGGTTGGAACCACCAGCAACCCTGATCATTTTAATACCACAATTGGAAAGGCCGGCCGTAACCGCTGGAAAGGCCGCCGACCGCAAACACGCGGTGTTGCAATGAACCCGGTAGATCACCCCATGGGCGGTGGAGAAGGAAAATCATCAGGCGGACATCCGCGTTCACCCTGGGGGCAATCATCCAAAGGTAAAATTACACGCAAACGTAAAAAACTTTCGAATCGCTACATTGTTCGTAGCCGCAAAAAGTCTAAATAGTATTAGTTATGCCAAGATCGCTTAAAAAAGGACCTTTCGTCTATTACAAATTGCGGCGCAAGGTTGAAAAAATGAATAACAGCGGAAAGAAAAACGTGATCAAAACGTGGTCGCGCAGCTCAATGATAACGCCTGATTTTGTGGGCCTGACGCTGGCTGTTCACAATGGAAAACAATTTATACCGGTTTACATCACCGAAAATATGGTGGGTCATAAACTGGGTGAATTTGCTCCTACTCGTACATTCCGCGGCCATCCAATTAAGAAAGCTGAACCGACACGTAGAAAACCAGGTCAATAATTATGTCAGAAGAGAATTTCGAAGCACGAGCTATTCAAAAACATCTGCGAAAATCGGCCCGAAAAGTACGTTTAGTGGCTGATTCAGTGCGTGATAAAAACGTCGCTAAAGCATTGCAGCTTTTGGTGTTCACCAATAAATCATCGGCCTCTGAAGTAGCAAAAGTTATAAAGTCGGCCGCTGCAAATATTCGTGACAAGTTTCAGGAAGAACGGCTTGATGACGAAGATTTACACATTAAAGAAATATTCGTAAACGAAGGTGCCACATTGAAACGAATTCAACCCCGAGCCATGGGCCGGGCAAATGAAATTCGCAAGCGCAGCTGCCACATCAATGTAGTGGTTGAAAAACAGCAAGAATTAATTAATCAATAAAACGACACACTTTTGGGACAGAAATCACATCCAGTAGGTTTAAGACTTGGAATAATTCGCGGTTGGGACTCCAACTGGTATTCCGAAAATAATGAACCGGAACTTTTATATGAAGACACCAAGCTGCGTGAATATTTGCATACGCGTTTGGAAAATGGTGGCCTTTCGCGGGTGATCATTGAGCGTACGCCAAAACGAATTTTATTGACGCTAAAAACCAGCCGCCCCGGTGTGATTATTGGAAAAGGCGGAGAGCAGATTGAACTGCTTCGCGAAGAGCTTAAAACCATTACGGATAAAGAAGTCCAAATTAACGTAAGTGAAATTAAACGTCCGGAAACAGATGCGAGCCTAGTGGCTCAAAATATAACACAGCAGTTGATGGCGCGCATATCCTTTCGCCGCGCGATGAAAACAGCCATTTCATCCGCCATGCGAATGGGTGCCAAAGGTATTAAAATTCGCTGCGCCGGTCGCCTGAATGGGGCCGAAATGGCACGAACCGAGCAGTATCAGGAAGGGCGTGTGCCTTTGCATACACTAAGAGCCGATATTGATTACTATTGCACTACCGCAAACACCATTTATGGTTCTATTGGCGTTAAAGTTTGGATTTTTAAAGGTGAAGTGTTGGGTGATGTAGAATTGACGCCTGGCCCTGCTCATAATAATCAAAAGGATGAAACGCGAAATCGCCGCGGTGGACGCGGAGGCGGAAACCGACGCTCGCGTAGCCGTAATCGAAGAAATTAATTAACGAATAATTTTACAGCATTATGTTAGAACCAAAACAGGTACGCCGCCGCAAGCAGCATCGTCGAAGTTTGAAAGGAACGGCGCAGCGCGGACATACGCTTGAATTTGGCGATTTTGGAATGAAAGCATTAGAATCCAAATATATCACCTCGCGGCAAATTGAATCATGCCGTGTTGCTATTGCACGTCAGCTTCAGCGCGACGGGCAGACGTGGATTCGGATATTCCCGGACATGCCTAAAACGTCGAAACCGGCTGAAACACGCATGGGAAAAGGAAAAGGCGCGCTCGACCATTTTGTAGCCGTCGTCAAGCCCGGGCGCATTTTATTTGAAGTAGCAGGTGTACCCAAAGATCTCGCCTATAAGGCACTATTGAGAGCATCACACAAGCTGCCTATTAAAACGAAATTTGTGGTTCGCCGCGATTACGATGGAGCATAATCTAACTTAGAAATTTTATATCAATGAAGGCCAAAGAACTTCGAGATTTAACATTAACTGAACTGAAAGCGCGACGGACAGACGAAAAGGACGCCCTGCAGGATATGACATTCAATCATGCCGTTGCAGGCCAGCTCGAAAATCCCGCCCGCATTTCGATGACAAGGCGAGAAATTGCCCGGTTAAACACCATCATCCACGAAAAAGAAAACCAAGAAGGTGCTGAATAAAATTATGGCACAACCCGAACGAGCACAACGACAACAACGAAAAGGAAAAGTAGTAAGTAACCGCATGGACAAAACGATTTCCGTTGCGGTTGATCGCCAGATCAAACATCCTATTTACGGAAAATACATCACCAAAACCACGAAGTACATGGCCCACGATGAAGAAAACACGGCCAACGAAGGTGATGTTGTTCAAATTACATCAACCCGGCCATTGTCAAAGCGTAAAAGCTGGCGCCTGGACGAAATCTTAGAACGCGCTAAATAATTAACACAGCAAATATTTAAGCAATGATTCAGATACAAAGTAAGCTAAATGTTGCAGATAACAGCGGTGCCCGACAGGTGCAGTGCATAAAAGTACTTGGCGATTCCCGCCGGCGCTATGCCCACTTGGGTGATTTAATTTCGTGTGCCGTAAAAAATGCAATCCCGGGCGGTAACGTAAAAAAAGGCGAAGTTGTGAATGCCGTTATTGTACGCACAAAAAAAGAATTACGTAGAAATGATGGCAGCTATATTCGGTTTGATGAGAATGCTGCTGTAATAATAAATGAAGAGGCGGAGCCGGTTGGTACCCGTATTTTTGGACCGGTAGCGCGCGAATTGCGCGAACGCAATTATATGCGCATCGTTTCTCTGGCTCCCGAAGTACTTTAAACGAATTATTACCATGTCAAAAAGAAAATTAAACATAAAAAAGGGTGATGATGTTAAAATCATTGCCGGTAACGACAAAGGCCTCGAAGGCCGCGTGTTGGCAGTATTTCCCAAAAAAGAACGCGTATTGGTTGAAGGAATTAACATGCGTGTTCACCACGATAAACCCACGCAGGATAATCCGCAGGGTGGGCGTATTGAACGCGAAGCCGCCGTTCACGTTTCAAACGTGATGCTTATTGATCCCACAACGGGAGAGCCCACGCGAACAGGCCGTAAACGCATTAAAGAAGACGGCGACAACAAGGGCCGGTGGGTACGATATTCAAAAAACAGCGGCGAAACTATAGATAATTAAACGGATTTTTAAGAATGGCAGAAGCAAGACTTTATACTAATTATAAAGATGACATCACCTCAAAGATGGACGAGCAGTTTGAGTATGATAACATCATGGCTGTACCAAAATTGCAGAAGATTGTAATCAATGCCGGCGTAGGCGAAGCAACAGAGAATGAAAAGTTGCTCGAGACCGTAACCGAAAACATGGCACGCATTGCGGGACAGAAGCCCGTGCAAACCAAGGCTACAAAATCGATCTCAAATTTTAAGTTGCGTGAGGGCACGCCCGTGGGCTGCAAAGTTACACTTCGCAGTAAAATAATGTATGAGTTTTTAGATCGGTTGATTAACCTTGCGCTGCCCCGAAGCCGCGATTTTCAAGGTATTCCCGACAAAAGCTTTGATGGGCGCGGAAATTACACGCTTGGAGTGAAAGAGCACACCATTTTCCCTGAAATTAAAACCGACGAAGTGGAAACGGTACATGGGCTGGATATCACATTTGTGACCAGCGCTCAAACCGATGAAGAAGCATACACGCTGTTGAAGCATTTTGGTATGCCATTTGTCAAACGAAATCAATAAAAATAAGAAGCTTCTATTATGGCTAAAAAAGCTTGGATAGCACGTAACAAGAAACGAAAAGAAACAGTAAAAAAATACGCTGAAAAGCGGCGTAAACTGAAAGAAGAAGGCAAGTGGGAAGAGCTACAAAAGCTGCCCCGCGATGCCAGCCCCACACGTTTGAATAACCGTTGCAGTTTAACGGGGCGTTCACGTGGGTATATCCGTAAATATGGCGTTTCACGCATTAAATTTCGGGAATTAGCCCTCGATGGCAAAATACCCGGCATACGTAAAGCAAGTTGGTAATTATTTAATACAGAATATATGTTTGACCCGATATCAGATTATTTAACACGCATTCGCAATGCACAGCAAGCCGGCCATCGCCGGGTTGATATCCCGGCTTCAAAATTGAAGCGGGCAATGACCAAAATCCTTTTAGACAAAGGCTATATCAATAAATTTATTAATATTGATGATGGAAAACAGGGGATGCTTCGCCTGTTTCTAAAGTATGATTCATACGGTCAGCCGGTCATTAAAAATCTACAGCGCGAATCAAAGCCCGGCCTGCGCATTTATTGCAGCTCGGATGAAATTCCGCGTTCGCTTAATGGGCTGGGCATCGTAATGCTGTCGACCTCAAGCGGCGTTTTAACCGACAAAGAAGCTCGCAAAATGAAGGTGGGTGGCGAAGTTCTATGCAAAGTACACTAATTTAACAGAAAGGAAATTATGTCTCGTATTGGAAAACAACCGGTTACGCTCAACGACAATGTTGAGTTCAGCATCAATGCTGATAATGTAGTGACCCTAAAGGGTGATAAAGGGAGTGATTCTCTTAAGATTGATCCCAGCATAAGTATTGAAAAAGAAGACGGAGAGCTGGTCATCAAACGTAGTTCTGATGCCAAACAGGATCGATCGCTGCACGGGCTGTATCGTTCACTAATCAATAATATGGTTGAGGGCGTAACCAACGGTTACAAAAAAGAACTTGAACTAATAGGCGTGGGATACCGCGCTTCGCTCAATGGTGATGTCCTTGAGTTAACCCTTGGGTTTTCGCATCCTATATATTTTGTTCCACCGGATGACATAGATGTAGAAGTGGATACAAAATCACGCAAAAACCCGATGGTTATTGTAAGTGGAATTAATAAAGAATTAGTAGGTCAGGTTTCGGCAAAGATCCGATCGCTGCGCCCCCCAGAGCCGTACAAAGGCAAAGGCATCCGCTATGTGGGTGAATGGGTACGCCGCAAGGCCGGAAAATCTGCTGCTAAAGCATAAAAATTTAGATCATGAACAAAGATATAAAGAAAAAAGAACGCAGAAATAAAATCCGGCGGCGCATCCGTTCTTCTATAAGAGGAACTTCCGAGCGCCCGCGGCTCTGTGTTTATAAGAGTAATAAACATGTGTATGCGCAGCTCGTCAATGATCTTGACGCTGTTACGCTGGCTGCAATATCTACCAACAGCGACGATATGAAGGATAAGTTGGATGATAAAAGCAAGACCGAATCAGCCCGAGAAATCGGAGAAATTCTGGCCGATAATGCACAAGATAAAGGAATTGATAAAGCAGTGTTCGACCGAAGCGGCTACAAATATCACGGCGTGGTTAAAGCGCTGGCCGAAGGTGCACGAGAAGGTGGATTAGACTTTTAAAAAATAGATTATGCCTAAAATAAGACGACGACATAACGTAACAGCTTCAAATTTGAACCTCGAAGAAAAACTGGTTCATATCAACCGGGTTTCTACCGTGGTAAAAGGCGGGCGGCGCTTCAGCTTTAACGCCATTGTAGTGGTTGGAAATAAAGATGGTATTGCAGGTCACGGCCTTGGGAAAGCGAATGAAGTTTCTGACGCTATTCAGAAAGGCTTTGATAATGCAAAGAAAAACCTCATCAAAGTGCCAATGACTGATACCGGAAGCATTTATCATAAAATTACCGGTAAAGAAGGAGCTGGGAAAGTGCTGCTCCGTCCCGCCTCAGAAGGGACCGGCGTTATTGCCGGCGGTCCGGTTAAAGCGTTGCTTGATATTGCCGGCATACAAAATATTTTAACGAAATCGCTGGGATCATCAAACCCGCATAACATGGTGAAGGCCAGTTATAATGCATTGAAGGGGCTGGTTGATCCGATAGAAGTAGCTCAGCGACGCGATGTTTCTCTCAACAAGGTTTTTGAAGGATAGTTTTACGAACGTAAAAATTAGACAATTATGGATTTAAGTAATTTAAAAGCACCAAAGCCTAACCAAAAAAATCGCAAGCGTGTTGGGCGCGGACAAGGTTCCGGTCGCGGCGAACAATCCGGTCGTGGCCATAACGGGCAGCGCTCACGAAGTGGTTTCAGTGAACGACCTTGGTTTGAAGGTGGTCAAATGCCGCTGCAGCGCAGAATTCCTAAGTTTGGATTTACCAGTCCGTTCCGGCAGGCGCACGTACCGCTAAATTTAGACAAATTGAACGCTTTTATATCTGACGATAAACTCGACAAATCGCTCGATATTAATGCATTGCGTAATGCAGGCATTATTGGCAAAACAAAGACTGTAAAACTTTTGGGCCGTGGCGATATAGATCAAGAAGTTGATATTGAAGTGCATGCATGCAGTAACTCAGCCCGTAAAAAGGTGGAAGATGCAGGCGGATCTGTAACTATCGTCAATAACTAATTTTTTAGAACTGATTTTTTAATGAGTTTAGTTGAAAACTTTCGCAACATATTTAAAATAGAGGAACTCAAGAATCGCATCCTCTATGTGGTAGGCATCTTAATGGTATATCGCATCGGAAGTTTTGTAACCATTCCGGGCGTTGACGCCACACAGCTGACGGCACAGGCAGGAAATGCGTCCAGTATTCTGGGTCTTTTTGATATGTTTGTAGGGGGTGCATTTTCAAGGGCCGGTGTATTTGCGCTCGGCATTATGCCCTACATTACGGCCTCTATTATTATACAGTTGATGGGAGCCGTGGTACCTTACTTTCAAAAACTTCAGCGCGAGGGCGAAGAAGGGCGCCGAAAAATCAATCGCCTCACCCGTTACGGAACGGTTGGTATTACATTGATTCAATCCATCGGTTTTGCCATTAACTTAATGTCGCAATCACCCGGCGCCATTATTGTATCTACGTGGGTATTTGTTCTTACAAGTATGATTGTTTGTACGGCCGGAACTGCATTTGTGATGTGGCTGGGCGAACGAATTACAGAGCGCGGCATTGGAAACGGAATTTCCATTATCATTATGGTTGGTATTATAGCCCAACTGCCGGCCGGTTTGATTAATGAAGTTTCCACCAAAGGAAATATGATTATTGTCATTATTGAATTAGCGGCGCTTATACTTGTTATCGCAGCTTCGGTGATGCTTACACAAGGGGTTCGCAAAATTCCGGTGCAATATGCCAAGCGGGTTGTGGGACGAAAAGTATATGGCGGAACCACACAGTATTTACCGCTTAAAGTTAATGCAGCCGGCGTGATGCCGATTATTTTTGCGCAGTCTATCATGTTTATTCCAAGCACATTTGGTACGTTCTTCCCGGATAATCAAACAGTACAGATGTTGACCGCATGGTCAAGCGACTTTACCGGCATAACGTACTCTATTATTTTTGGAATCATTGTGATGTTCTTTACTTATTTCTATACGGCTATTACAGTCAATCCGCGTGAAATGGCCGATACCATGAAACGACAGGGCGGGTTTATTCCCGGCGTGCGTCCCGGCAATCAAACAGTAGAATTTATCGATAACATTTTGACCAAAGTAACCCTGCCGGGCTCTGTATTTTTGGCCATTATTGCTATTATGCCAGCTATTGCAGCACGCATGGGGGTCACACCGGGATTTGCACTCTTTTACGGAGGTACCAGCCTGCTTATTATTGTAGGAGTGGCTCTTGATACACTACAGCAAATTGAAAGTCATTTGATGATGCGTCACTACGATGGATTTATGAAGACGGGTAAAATGAAAGGCCGTCGCCGATCGTGATGATTTATCTGAAGAGTGAATCAGAAATAGACAAAATGCGTGAAAGTGCGCAGATTGTTTCCCGAACACTGGGTAAAGTATCAAAGCACATTGAACCCGGCGTAAGCACAGCGAAGCTTAATCAAATCGCTGAAGAATATATTGAAAGCCAGGGTGGAACTCCGGCATTTAAAGGGTATGGACCACAACAAAATCCATTCCCGGCCACGCTCTGTATTTCTATTAATGAGGAAGTTGTTCATGGTATTCCCAGCGAGCAGCGAACGTTAAAAGAAGGCGACATTGTATCCGTCGACTGTGGCGTGGAAAAAGATGGATATTTTGGCGACCACGCGTACACGTTTGCCGTTGGAGAGTGCGATGAAGAAGTTCTGAAATTATTACAGGTGACCTTAGAATCATTGCAAAAAGGAATTGAACAAGCCATACATGGAAATAAAATTGGCGACATTTCTAATGCAGTTCAAACCCATTGCGAGAAAGAAGGGTTTGGCGTGGTGCGCGATTTAGTAGGACACGGCATTGGGAAATCGATGCATGAAGATCCGAGTGTTCCAAATTTTGGGAAAGCCGGCCGCGGCGAACGATTGCGTTCGGGAATGGCCCTGGCTATTGAACCCATGATTACCTTAGGGTCCCCCGAAGTGAACACGCTTGACGATGGCTGGACCGTTATTACGGCTGATAAAAGCATCGCAGCTCATTTTGAGCATGATGTAATTATTCGAGAAGGAAGGGCTGAAATTCTCAGTACTTTTGATTATATTGACGACATAGTTACGAACCGAATTAAAGCATAAAAAAACAATGGCTAAAGAAGAGCCAATTAAACAAGACGGAGAAATTGTAGAGGCACTACCGAATGCACAATTTCGTGTAGAGCTTGAAAATGGACATAAAATTCTGGCCCATGTTTCCGGAAAGATGAGAATGCACTATATTAAAATTCTTCCGGGAGATCGTGTGGCCGTTGAAATGTCTCCTTATGATCTAAGCAAAGGTCGCATCACGTATCGTTATAAATAATTTTAATTCATAAACTGTTTAGTGTTATGAAAACAAAATCATCAGTAAAAAAACGAAGTCCGGACGACAAAATCGTACGTCGCAACGGACGCTTATATGTAATTAATAAAAAGAATCCTCGCCACAAGCAGCGGCAAGGATAAAGAATAAAATAGTCTTATGGCAAGAATTGCTGGAATTGATTTACCGAAAGAAAAACGTGGCGTTATAGGGTTAACCTATGTATTTGGTATCGGCCGTAGTACGGCTCATCAGATTCTCGATGAGCTTGAAATAGATCATGATACCAAAGTGAAAGACTGGTCAGATGATCAGGTTTCTGAGCTCCGCCAGATGATAGATAACGATTATAAGGTTGAGGGTACGCTTCGCAGTGAAGTGAAAGCGAATATACGCCGTCTTATTGAGATTGGCTCGTATCGTGGGACCCGTCACCGAAAAGGGTTGCCTGTTCGTGGGCAAAATACCCAGACAAATGCCCGAACCCGAAAAGGGAAACGGAAAACAGTAGCCGGCAAAAAGACAGCTCCTAAAACATAATTATTACCTACAATGGCAAAACGCAAGAAACGACCCGGATCAAGAAAGAAAAATAAGAAAAGACAATTGTCTGATCCCAACGGTATGGTTTTTATTAAAGCCACATTTAACAATGTGCTGGTAACTATCACCGATAAAAATGGAAATGCTATTTCATGGTCATCAGCCGGAAAAGAAGGGTTCAAAGGATCACGAAAAAATACGCCTTATGCAGCACAACTGAGTTCTGAAACGGCGGCTACGGCGGCCTACGAAATGGGGCTGCGCCGGGTTGAAGTTTTTGTGAAGGGACCCGGTTCGGGGCGTGAAGCAGCCGTACGGGCGTTAGCCTCAAATGGATTGGAAGTGACATCCATTAAAGACCGAACGGCAATACCGCATAATGGTTGCCGCCCCCCGAAAAGACGACGAGTATAAATAATTTTAATTTCAAGTTCCGAATGTTGAATTGTGCACGAATAATTCATCATTTATAATTAATAATTTTAAAAATGGCACGATACAGAGGTCCCAAACAGAAAAAAGCGCGACGATTCCGAGAACCAATATTTGGCCCAAGTAAAGCATTAGAACGTAAACCATATGGGCCTGGTCAACATGGCCGGTCTCGTTACTCGCGAAAATCGGAGTATGCAATTCAGCTTGAAGAAAAGCAGAAAGCCAAATACACTTATGGCCTGTTGGAAAAACAATTTTCCAACCTTTTTGAGAAGGCCAATGCCAAAGATGGAGTAACAGGCGAAATTCTACTTCAGTATCTGGAGAGTAGATTAGACAATACGGTATTCCGCTTAGGATTTGCGCGCACTCGTCGTCAGGCTCGTCAATTAGTCAGCCATAAACATATGGTTGTAAACGGGCAGGTTGTTAATATCCCGTCTTACCAATTAGAATCCGGTGATGTTGTTCAGGTACGCCCTAAATCCAAGGGACTTGAAATAATAAATGATTCGCTGGAATATGCGCCAACTCAGAAATATAACTGGTTAGAAGTAGATAAAAACAGCAAAAAAGGAAAGTTTTTGAATTTTCCAGTTATGGATGAAATTCCTGAAAATATAAATGTACAGCTCATTGTTGAGCTCTATTCGAAGTAAATTTAATCACAGTTACGCTAATTACAGATCATTATGAGCAATTACAGCATTCAAATGCCTGAACCTCTTGAGGTCGAAGAATCAAAAGACACATTTGGTACGTTTATTCTTCAGCCCCTGGAACGCGGCTTTGGGGTTACCATTGGAAATTCATTTCGCAGAATATTGCTTTCATCTCTTCCGGGTATTGCAATTAACGCGGTAAAAATTGATGGCGTTGAGCATGAATATTCCAGCATTGAGGGGGTTAAAGAAGACGTTTACGAAATTATACTTAATCTCAAAGAGGTCCGCTTTAAGCAGGTTGAACAAAGCAGCGGCGTGATTCATGTCACGAAGAAAGGAAAAGGCGTATTCACTGCCAAAGATATTGCGGAAGCCACGGCAGATTATGACGTTTTGAATACCGATCAGGTTATTGCCAATCTTTCCGACGATACCGAAATTGATATCGAGCTTAAAGTAGGACGCGGACGCGGCTACGTCCCGGCAGAAGAACAAAGCGTAGATACCGAAGAAGATGTAACCATTATTCCCATTGATGCCATTTATACGCCCATCAAACAAGTACAGTTTGATGTGGAAAATGTTAGAGTGGGGCAACGCACCGATTATGAAAAATTAATTATGGACGTTACCACGGATGGTTCGGTGAATGCAAAAGAAGCACTTACCATAGCCGGTAAAATTCTCAATGAACATGTCGAGAAATTTATTACCGAAAAAATTGATGAGCCGTTTACCCAAGAAGAGGAAGAAGTTGATGCTGAGAAGCAGCGCATCACTAACTTGCTTAAAACAAGCATTGAGGATCTAAACTTAAGTGTGCGTTCATACAATTGTCTTAAGTCAGCAAACATCAACACCATCGGTGAACTTGTACAGCGTGATGAACAAGACTTACTCAAGTTCAGAAACTTTGGAAAAAAATCACTCGCTGAATTGGTTGAAGTGATTGAAGATAAAAATCTTCACTTTGGTATGGATACCTCAAAATATTTAGATAAATCATAAAGATTTTTTGTAATGCGTCATTTAGTAAAAGGAAAAAAACTTAGTCGTACCTCATCGCACCGAAAGGCAACACTCCAAGCTTTATCGGTAGCTTTGATAAAACACCACAGAATTAAAACGACTGTAGCCAAGGCAAAAGCTCTGCGTCCATACGTTGAGCCTATAATTACACGAGCTAAAAAAGATAATTCTCACAACAGGCGAAAAGTATTCTCCAAATTGAAAGATAAAGCAATCATTTCTTCGTTGTTTGAAGAGGTTGCCGTCAAAGCTAAAAACCGCCCCGGTGGTTATACACGTATTATTAAAATGGGAAGACGTCAAGGTGATGGTGCTGAAATGGCTGTAATTGAGCTCGTCGACTATAACGATATCTCACCTGAGAATAAGAAGTCCAAATCTCGCACACGCCGTTCGGGTTGATGGTTGCATTTTATTAAAGACGAAGTATTATTTATATAAAAATTGTAGATAATATGAGTCTTTCAGAATTCAACAAATGTTTTGCCCACGCCTGTTGCATGTATACCTTTTTTTTTAGGTTTAGTAAAAAAATGCACATTGTTTTTTACCAGTATTTCCATTGAGGTACCGGTAAAAAACAAAGGGAATTTATTGGGAATATTTAGTTCTAACCCTTACCTTTGTAATCCGTTTTGGCGGGGTTGATCAGCGATTGACCGTTGGCCAAAATGGGAACGAGTTCTTTCATTTACTGTGGAATATTTAGACGATCGCAATCGAGTCCTTGTCGTCTTGCCCCGCCGGTATTGGGGGGCCGGGGCGACAAGAATTATTTAATAATTGGAAAGCGAGTCGGGGCCAAACAATTTATTGGTGTTTATTACCATGGAGAGTTTGATCCTGGCTCAGGACGAACGCTGGCGGCGGGCCTGACACATGCAAGTCGCGGGAGAGGCGGTTCCTTCGGGAACCGCGGAGACCGGCGGATGGGTGAGTAAGGCGCAGGTAACCTGCCTTGGTCACGGGGATAACCCACCGAAAGGTGAGCTAATACCCGATAATGCAGCGGCCCCGCATGGGGCGCGTTGTTAAAGCCCCGACATTAGTCGGGTGCGGATCAAGAGGGGCCTGCGTGCCATTAGCTAGTTGGTGGGGTAACAGCCTACCAAGGCAATGATGGCTAGGGGGTCTGAGAGGATGATCCCCCACACCGGGACTGAGACACGGCCCGGACTCCTACGGGAGGCAGCAGTGAGGAATCTTGCGCAATGGAGGAAACTCTGACGCAGCCACGCCGCGTGCCGGAAGACGGCCCTATGGGTTGTAAACGGCTTTTGGGTAGGAAGAACCTCCCGGTTTCGACCGGGACTGACGGTACTACCAGAATAAGCACCGGCTAACTCCGTGCCAGCAGCCGCGGTAATACGGAGGGTGCAAGCGTTGTCCGAAATTATTGGGTGTAAAGGGTGCGCAGGCGGAAGCCTAAGTCGAGGGTGAAATACGGCCGCTCAACGGTCGCAGTGCCCCCGATACTGGGTTTCTTGAGTCCGGAAGAGGCTAGTGGAACTGGTGGTGTAGCGGTGAAATGCATAGAGATCACCAGGAACACCGGTGGCGAAGGCGACTAGCTGGTCCGGCACTGACGCTGAGGCACGAAAGCGTGGGGAGCGAACAGGATTAGATACCCTGGTAGTCCACGCTGTAAACGATGTATGCTAGTTGTTGTCCCTTTGGGGGCAGTGACGCAGTTAACGCCCTAAGCATACCACCTGGGGAGTACGTTCGCAAGAATGAAACTCAAAGGAATTGACGGGGGCCCGCACAAGCGGTGGAGCATGTGGCTTAATTCGATGCAACGCGAAGAACCTTACCTGGGCTAAATCTATGGCGACAGGCCGGGAAACCGGTCCTCCCTTCGGGGCGCCATAGAAGGTGCTGCATGGCTGTCGTCAGCTCGTGCCGTGAGGTGTTGCCTTAAGTGGCGCAACGAGCGCAACCCCTGTGGTTAGTTACCAGCGCGTAATGGCGGGGACTCTAGCCAGACTGCCTACGCAAGTAGTGAGGAAGGTGGGGACGACGTCAAGTCATCATGGCCCTTACGTCCAGGGCTGCACACGTGCTACAATGGATGGTCCAATGGGAAGCGACCGCGCGAGCGGCAGCCAATCCCCAAAACCATTCCCAGTTCGGATTGGAGTCTGCAACTCGACTCCATGAAGGTGGAATCGCTAGTAATCGCGTATCAGCAATGGCGCGGTGAATACGTTCCCGGGCCTTGTACACACCGCCCGTCAAGCGATGGAAGCCGGGAGTACCTGAT
>Ga0136556_1000861_pt1 | contig 16702 bp, 19 predicted proteins | sample AntRauTorckE6831_FD_104780 | JGI IMG/M metagenome (GOLD analysis project Ga0136556, IMG submission 104780) | Saline lake microbial communities from Rauer Islands, Antarctica - Metagenome Torckler E6 #831 | ecosystem: Environmental > Aquatic > Non-marine Saline and Alkaline > Saline | place... | reverse complement strand
CCGTCTCCGGAGGAACGGGCGGCGGCCCCTCATCGGCTGATCGATATCTGCGATCCGACAGAAACTTACTCAGTGGCTGATTTCCGGCGTGACGCCCTGGCCGAAATGGCCGTTATCCGCGACAAGGGCCGGATCCCGCTGCTCGTCGGTGGCACCATGATGTATTTCAAAGGGTTGCTGCAAGGCATGTCCGCCCTGCCATCGGCGGATCCCGCGCTTCGACAGGCGCTGGAGTCGCAGGCAAGTGAGCATGGCTGGGGATCGCTGTACCTTGAACTCGAGACGAAAGACCCTGTTGCGGCGAAACTGATCCACCCCAACAATCATCAGCGCCTTTTGCGTGCCATTGAAGTTATTCGCCTGACGGGCAAACCGATTTCCCGGCTCTGGGAAGAGACCAGTGAGGGTGAGGCGCCTGAAAGGGTTGAGGATTACACCTATTTCACCCGGTGGCAGGCAGACGAATCGCCGACTCTTCCGTATACTATAACTCAACTAGCAATAGCGCCCTCTGAACGGAAAATGCTTCACGACAGGATCGATCGGCGATTCCGGGCAATGCTCGATTCGGGTTTTCTTGACGAAGTCAGGATACTGATGGCCCGCGGTGATCTACACTCTGAATTGCCCTCTATGAGATGTGTGGGATATCGACAGGCCTGGGCGCATCTTGCGGGAGAATGCGATTGGCAGGAGCTGTATGGAAAGGGCGTGGCGTCGACCCGGCAGCTTGCGAAAAGACAGCTGACTTGGCTGCGAAAATGGTCCGGTTTGGACTGGTTGGACAGCGATGATCCGGAAGTGGTTGATTCGGCCTTGAAAATAATAGGATCGCGTACCACATTAACGTGTTAACTGACGATCTGCTTTCACTATAAACAGGAGAATGAACATGTCAAAAGGGCAGTCTTTACAAGACCCTTACCTCAATGCTTTACGCAAGGAACGCATTCCGGTTTCTATCTTTCTGGTCAACGGTATCAAGCTTCAGGGCCAGATTGAGTCATTCGACCAGTTTGTGATTCTGCTGAAGAATACGGTCAGCCAGATGGTCTACAAGCACGCGATTTCGACCGTTGTGCCGGCGCGTAACGTCCGTATCCCGCCACAGGCGCCTGGTGGTGAAGAATCCGAAGACTGATCTGGAGTTGATGCTACTTGTTTGAACGCCCCGATGTTGGTGAGCGAGCGATTATCGTTCACATCGAGTTCTCTGCCTATGACGACAAAGAAGACCTGAACGAATTCCGTGAATTGGTGAGGTCGGCAGGGGTAGAGCCGGTTGGAGTGGTGACCGGAACCCGGAAACAGCCCAGCTCGAGGCTGTTTGTGGGCACCGGCAAGCTGGAAGAGATCCGGGATGCAGTCAGTGCCAACGAGGCAGACATTGTGCTGTTCAATCATTCGCTTACCCCAAGTCAGGAGCGAAACGTTGAACGCGAGCTTCAGTGCCGTGTGCTGGATCGTACCGGTGTCATTCTTGATATTTTTGCTCAACGAGCGCGAACCCACGAGGGTAAGCTGCAGGTTGAACTGGCTCAGCTCGAGCACATGTCGACGCGACTCATTCGTGGCTGGACCCACCTGGAACGCCAGAAGGGCGGTATCGGTTTGCGCGGGCCGGGTGAGACCCAGCTTGAAACTGACCGCCGGCTTTTGCGGGAACGAATCAAATCGATTCACAAACGCCGGGAGAAAGTCCGCAGACAGCGTAATCAGGGCCGGCGGGCGAGAACCCGTGCGGATATCCCCACTGTGTCATTGGTCGGCTACACCAACGCCGGTAAATCGACGCTGTTCAATCGTCTGACGACTTCCACGGTTTATGCCGCCGATCAATTGTTCGCAACCCTTGATCCCACGCTAAGACGATTGGAACTTCCGGACATTGGCCCTGTCGTTATGGCGGATACGGTCGGTTTTATCCGTCATTTGCCCCACAAACTCGTTGAGGCTTTCCGGGCAACGCTTGAAGAAACCACCCAGGCCTCGATCCTGCTCCACATTGTTGATTGCCATGATGATCGGCGCGAAGACAACATCGAACAGGTGGAAAATGTCCTGGCAGAAATCGGCGCGGACGATATTCCGGTTCTTCAGGTATTTAACAAAATTGACCTGTTAGAGAACTTTTCTCCGCGTACCGAACGTAATGAAGAGGGTGTGCCTGATCGCGTCTGGGTCTCGGCCGTGTCCGGTCAGGGCATGAATGAACTGTTTGATGCGGTTGTCGAGCGCCTCGCAGAAGATGTGGTGCATCACTTTGTTCGCCTCGGGCCTGTCGATGGCAAGTTGCGGGCGCTGCTTCATGACGCCGGATCGGTGATAGACGAAACCCATCGAGATAACGGTGATTCGGTGTTGGAGGTCAGGCTTCAGCAGCGGGACTGGCTGCAGTTGCTTAGCCGCGCCGAAATGAGCGAAAACGACGTAATTCTGGAACAGTAAGAGATACAGGCGGCTGTGCTATTGCCGGGGGACTTATAAATCCCTAGTATTTGCAGCCATTCGAACAGTCTGGAACGGAGAACGATATGGCCTGGAATGAACCGGGTGGAAACCGCAACGATAATGATCCCTGGGGAACCGGAGGACGTCGCGGCGGTAATGATCAGGGGCCGCCTGATCTGGACGAGGCGCTTAAAAAGGGCCTCGACAAGCTGAATAAGCTGTTGGGCGGTAAAGGCAAAGGCAATAATTCTGGCGGGAACGGTTCGTCTCCCGGCGGGAAGGGTGGCTTCGGCGCCGTGCTGGCGATTGCGGCCATAGTGTTTGTTGGCTATGTCGTTTTTCAGTCATTTTACACAGTTAACGAGCAGGAACGCGCAGTGGTCCTCCGTTTCGGTGAGTACAGCCGTACAGAGACCCCGGGTCTGCGTTTCAAGGTGCCGCTGATAGACAGCGTGACGCTGGTGCGTGTGACCAACGTTCGAAATGCCCAATCTTCGGGGCAGATGCTGACCCAAGACGAGAACCTGGTGTCTGTTGATCTTCAGGTTCAGTACCGGGTCAGTGATGCACAGGCTTATGTGCTCAATGTGCGGGACTCAAATCAGGCTTTGGCGTTTGCCACAGACAGTGCTTTGCGTCACGAAGTTGGTAGCGCCAGGCTTGACGAAGTGCTGACTGAGGGCCGGGCAGAGCTGGCCGTTCGGGTTGAGCAGCGGCTGCAAAATTTCCTGGCAGAGTATGGCACGGGCCTGGAACTGGTCCGGGTTAACGTTGAGAGCACCCAGCCGCCTGAACCGGTTCAGGACGCTTTCCGCGAGGTGCAGCGCGCCCGTGAGGATGAGCAGCAGGTCAAAGAGGAAGCCGAACGCTATCGGAACAAAGTCGTGCCGGAAGCACGAGGCCGAGCACAGCGTTTGACCGAAGAAGCGGCCGCCTACAGGGAGCAAGTTATTGAAAGGGCTCGCGGTGAAACATCACGTTTCCTTGCCGTGCTTGGTGTATACGAACAGGCCCCCGAGGTAACGCGTGAGCGCATGTACATTCAGGCACTGGAAACCGTGCTTTCCAATTCCAGTAAAATCATGGTGGACACCGAAAGCAGTGACAACATCATGTATCTGCCGCTGGATCGGCTGACCGGAGGTTCCATGGCCGGCTCGCGCGGTGGCAACACGAGTTCAGACAACAGCCAGACCGACATTCAGTCGTTGGCTGATCAGGTGATGCAGGAACTGCAGAGCCGTGACAACTCAGGCGTTCGGAGGAGTCGTTAATTATGGGAGCTAAAGGTGTAGTGGGCCTTGCGGGCGCCCTGATCGTTGTGCTGGTGGTACTGTCCAGCGTTTATATCATCCCGGAAACCCATCGCGGCGTGTTGCTGCGGTTCGGTGAGTTGATCGAGACTGACATAAAGGCAGGCCTGCATTTCAAGGTGCCGGTGATTGATCAGGTTCGTGAATTCGATGTGCGGTTGCTGACAACGGATTTGCCTTCGCGTCAGTACCTGACGATCGAAAAGAAGCCTCTGGATGTGGATTCTTACATTGCCTGGAAAATCCGTGACGTGGATCAGTTCTATCGTGCCACGGGTGGCGATGAACTCCGGGCGTCGTCACTGCTGTTGTCACGCGTTGATAACGGCCTGCGGGACGAGTTTGGCGTGCGCACCATGGTAGAGGTGGTTTCTGGTCAGCGGGATGAGCTGATGACAACGCTCACCCAACGTGTGAACGAGACGGCTCAGAAAGAATTCGGTATCGATGTGGTTGATATCCGGGTTAAAGCCATCGAGTTCCCGGGTCAGGTCAGTTCGAACGTTTTCCGCCGGATGGCGACGGAGCGTGAAGCACTGGCTCAGGAATTCCGCTCACGCGGTAACGAGCTGGCGGAAGGCATCCGTGCCGACGCCGATCGTCAGCGCACGGTGACGCTGGCTGAAGCTTTCTCAAAAGCTGAAGCCACGCGCGGTGAGGGTGACGCCCAGGCGGCTCGCATTTATGCCGATGCGTATGGCTCTAACAGTGAGTTTTATACGTTCTATCGAAGCCTTGAGGCGTATCAGAATACCTTCGCCGATAAGGGCGATATCATGGTGATCGACGCTGAGAGCGACTTCCTGAAGTATCTGAAGGACCCGATGGGCGCCCGGTGATACCGGAGTCAGTCGAGCGAAAACCGGAATGCTGCGGCATTCCGGTTTTTTTGTGCCTGCCAACAGTGTAAAATCTCGGCGGTTTTGGCCCGGGTTTTATTGGTTCCGGGTATCGCCCTCAATCCTGTGTACGGACAACCGACTCTCATGACAGTATCTGATCGCTGGCTATTGCCGGATGGCGTTGAAGACATTCTTCCGCCGCTGGCCGGACAGATCGAATCCCTGCGCCGGGATGTAATGGATACCTGCCAGCGCTGGGGTTATCAGCTGGTTATCCCGCCCCTGATCGAATATCTGGAATCGTTGTTCACGGGCACCGGCCATGATCTGGAACTGCAGACCTTTAAACTGACGGATCAACTGACCGGCAGAATGATGGGGCTGCGCGCGGACATGACGCCTCAGGCCGCCCGGATTGACGCCCACACTCTGCGTCAGGACGGGGTGACCCGACTGTGTTATGCCGGTCACGTGCTGCATACGCGCCCGCGGCATATGTTGACGGGTCGTACACCGATTCAGGCCGGGTGTGAGCTGTTTGGCAGCCGGTCCGAGTCGGCGGATATGGAAGTGATCAGCCTGATGTTGGAGGCCCTCAGAGTTTCCGGCCTGCCCCACGTGCATCTGGACCTGGCCCATGTGGCCATTTACGAAAACCTGGTGAGTGAGGCCGGTTTTGATCGCGCGGCCGGTGAGGCGATATTTGATGCTATGGCGCGCAAATCGGTCCCGGAGCTTGATAAATGGTTAGGGGATTGTCCGTCCGGTTCCGCCGGTGAAATGTTGCGCAAACTGGCGCGCGTCAGTGGTGGCATAGAAGCGCTGGCCGACGCAAAGCAGATTCTTGCGGGCGCTCCACCGGCGTTGCAGCAGGCGCTTGGCCAGTTGGAACGGGTTGCCGATATGTTGGGCAAGCGTTTTCCGGAAGTGAGCTTCGGTTTCGATTTCTGCGAGCTTCGTGGGTACAACTACCACACCGGGCTGGTCTTTTCGGCCTATGTGCCAGGTCACGATGACGCCGTGGGTAAAGGTGGTCGTTACGATGCCATTGGCAGTGATTTTGGCCGCGCGCGACCGGCCACCGGGTTCAGCCTGGACATTCGTTCGCTGGCGTCACTGGGGCATCGGGCGGGGCGTTCTACCGGACTGATCTGGGCGCCCTCGGACGATGACAATGCCCTGGAAGGTGTTATCTCCGGGCTGCGTCTGACAGATACCGTGATCCGCGCACTACCGGAGGACAGTAACGCCGATCCCCGGACCCGCGGATGCGACAGAGTACTTGTAAAAAAGGACGGCCAGTGGGTCGTGGACCACCTGGACTAACTGAGCTGGACGAATCGAGAGAGAATCATGGGTAAGAATGTTGTAGTACTTGGTACTCAATGGGGCGACGAAGGCAAAGGTAAGATCGTCGACCTTCTGACCGATAAAGTGTCGGCGGTTGTTCGTTTTCAGGGCGGTCACAATGCAGGGCATACGCTGGTTATCGATGGCAAGAAAACGGCACTACATCTTATTCCTTCGGGAATTCTCCGTAAAAGCGTCCTGTGTCTGATCGGTAACGGTGTGGTGCTCTCTCCGGAGGCCCTGCTCAAGGAAGTGCGTGAGCTGGAGTCCAACGGCGTGGCGGTCCGGGATCGGCTGAAAATCAGTCTGGCGTGCCCGATCATTCTCAAGACCCACGTGCGCATTGATCAGGCCCGGGAAAGAGCCCGTGGTGTCGACAAGATTGGCACCACGGGCCGCGGCATCGGGCCGGCCTATGAAGACAAGGTCAGCCGCCGGGGCGTCCGGCTGGGTGATTTGTTGGATCCTGCGAGTTTCGAGGAAAAACTCCGTGAGATCATGACGTATCATAATTTCGTACTGACCCAGTATTTCCATGAAGAAGCCGAAGACATTGATCAGGCTCTGGCTGAACTGATGTCTATGGGCGAGGAAATATTGCCGATGGCGGCAGACGTGACCGACATCCTGCACGATCTGCGCAAGCGGGGTGAACACATTCTGTTCGAGGGCGCGCAGGGGTCGCTGCTGGATATTGATCTCGGCACCTATCCCTATGTGACGTCCTCTAATACCACCGCCGGTGGCACCGCGACCGGAACCGGCTTCGGGCCTTTGTTTCTCGATTACGTGCTCGGTATCACCAAGGCTTACACGACTCGTGTGGGCTCAGGCCCGTTTCCCACGGAACTGTTTGACGATATGGGTCAGCACCTGGCCGTCAAAGGCAACGAGATTGGCACCACCACCGGCCGTTCCCGCCGCTGTGGCTGGTTTGATGCCGTGGCTTTGCGCCATGCCATTCAGATCAACAGTGTGTCTGGTATCTGTCTGACCAAACTGGACGTGCTGGATGGCATGGACACCGTCAAGGTGTGCATTGGCTACAAGACTCCGCAGGGAGAGATATTTCGCCCGCCGATTGGCTGCGACACTTACAAGGACATTGAGCCGGTGTTCGTGGAACTGCCCGGTTGGCAGGAAAGCACTTTTGGCCTGACGTCTCTGGAGCAGTTGCCGGAAAACGCCCGCTCGTACATCCGTTTTCTCGAAGAGCAGATTGAAGCCCCGATCGACATAATCTCTACGGGACCTGACAGAATTGAGACCGTCATCCTCCGCCATCCTTTTGGCGAATAGCGGCCTGCCAATAATGCCCTGCGGGTTCAGGGCTTGTTGGCAATGAGCATTGCCCGTTTCGGGCCGGGGTAACCTTCAATGGTTTTTCCCGGGTCGTCCGGGTCCAGAAAATCGCTTAGCGACTGGAATCGCATCCAGTCTGTCTGGCGCTGTTCCCCGGTCGTGGTAATGCTCACATCCACCACCCGCGCATTGCGGAATCCGGTTCTATCCAGCCATCTTAGAAGCGTGTCGCAACTGGGCAGAAACCAGACGTTGCGCATCTGGCCGTACCGGTCCTCCGGCATCAGGCTGTAGCCTTCCGGGCCTTCCACGACCAGTGTTTCCAGTATCAGTTCGCCACCCGGCCTCAGGGTGTCTTTCAGTTCCAGCAGATGATCCAGCGGTGACCGGCGATGATAGAGAACACCCATGGAAAAGGTGGTGTCGAAGGCGCCAAGCCGGGGCGGCAGGTCTTCCAGCTTTACGGGCAGCAAGTCGGCCGCGGGCGTTGGTGAAACGTAGCCTTTGACCGCCAGAAACTGAAACAGGAACAACAGGCCCGGGTCGACCCCGATCACCCGGCTGGCGCCCTCTCCAAGCATGCGCCAGAGGTGGTATCCAGAGCCGCAGCCAACGTCCAGAATCTGTCGGCCGTTCAGGTTCGAGAGGTGCGGCAGCACCCGATCCCATTTCCAGTCCGAGCGCCATTCGGTATCAATGCCGATGCCGAAAAAATCGAAGGGCCCTTTGCGCCAGGGCATCAGACCCCGCAGGCCGGACTCCACCTGTTGCCCGATGTCCTGCGGCAACGGACTCCTGGTAGCCAGTTTAATCGCAGACTGATTGAGGCTGCACTGAACCGCATTCAGCTCCGGTAAACTCTCCAGCGCAGCCATCCAGCGAACAATGTCCCCGTGAGGATGTTCCTCGAAACGACGGCGGAGCTGCCGGTCCAGCTGTTCACACCAGCGTTCCAGGCCTTGCTGGTTTAGCTCGTCAAATAATGAGGCGTAACAGGCTTGCCAGTTAAAACGGTTCATGTGGGCGACTTGATGGCCAGAATGGAAACAAAATTAAAGCACTGGTACCAGACCATGACCGTGGAGAATCCGGCATTGCGAAGGCGCATCTGATGCTCTGCCAGCGTTTCCGGCTGCAACACCTGTTCCAGCGCCGAGCGTTTCTGGCTGATTTCCAGGTCGGAGTAACCGTTTGCCCGTTTAAACTCATGGTGCAGGTCGGTCTGAGTCGTTTGTTCGGCCGCGGAGTCAAAGCGGATTTTTTCCGACAGAATCAGGACGCCACCGGGCAGGGTGGCGTCGGCGATGCGTTTCAGCAGGTCGGTGCGGTACTCCGGCGCCACAAATTGAAGCGTGAAATTGAGGGTGGTCACCGACGCCTGGTGCAGATCAGTTTTCAGAATGTCCTCACAGCGCAGCGAGACAGGCAGCGAGTGGTCATCCAGCGCAATGTAATGCTCGGCCCGTTCGATCATATCGGGCGAGTTATCCACGCCGACCAGCGTGCAGTCCCGAGCGCCGATGCCATGACGCATGGCAAGCGTCGATGCGCCAAGAGAGCAGCCCAGGTCATAGCAATGACTGCCGGGCAGGGCATATTGGTCGGTGATCACTTCAATCATTGGAATAATGGTGGTGTAGCCAGGCACCGAGCGCCGGATCATGTCCGGGAAAACACGCGCCACGGCGGCGTTGAAGCGAAACTCGCCGGATTCCTGTTCGCTGGCAAACAATCTGTCCCGGGCCTCGTCCGGTGTTTCTCGGCGGTTGGCCATCGGCTTATCCCTCGTCCTCACGGTCCTCAGCCGGGCGGGCGGGTACTGGCGCCGGGCCGCGGCTGCAGCGAACTCCCCGGTTTTTGTAGTCCACCAGAATGCCCCGGAAAGAGGGATCCACATCGGCCGCAATGGCCAAAAATCCCTGCTCGCAGACGGCGTGGAGCTCGGAGGCCTTTTGCGACATTCGGTAGGGTTCACCGGGCTGAAGCTGTACTGCTTCAAATTCGCCGACCGGAACATGATCTTTGTTGTCGGAGTGGTCAATTTTACCGCTGATCTCAAGTGCCATGATGGTCGCAATGAGGGTGCCAATGGCCGTGACGATCAGGCTGCGAATGGAAAATCTATTTTCTGTCTGGCTCACACTTATCTCCGAAAATCAGGGTGTTGGTCTAGAGCTGGCCCGGGATACTGATAGCAGGGCTTTGCAGAGAGGCGAGCTGCTCCCGAAGCGAAAGGATCTGATCTGACCAGAATCGCGGTTGGGCAAACCAGGGGAAAAACCGGGGGAAAGCGGGGTCATCCCAGCGTTTTGCCAGCCAGGCGCAATGGCCGATCTGGCGATAACAGCGCAGCGGCTCGATCAGGTGTCGCTCCCGCCGGTTAAAGTCCCGGAACATCTCATAGCCTTCCAGCAGCTCGCCGAATTGCTGGCCCCGCTCCACATCGTCGCCGTTCAGAAGCAGCCAAAGATCCTGGATGGCAGGCCCTGTGCGGCAATCATCCAGGTCCACAAACAGCATCTGTTCGTCGCGGCACAGAATGTTGCCGGCATGACAGTCGCCGTGGATCCGCAGGTGATGGACGCTTCCGGCGTCTTCCATGCGCCGTTTGCAGTGCTCGATCAGGTCGGGAATCAGTGAATCCCAGGCCGGTCGCAAGTCAGCAGGCACCCAGTTTTCGCGGACGAGGAATTCGGTATTCGCCGTGATTCCGCCGATCAGGTCCAGGGTCGGGCGTTCAGCAAAGCTCGCCGTGTCGCCGTGATTGTGCAGCTGGCCCAGCCATTGGCCCAGCCGGTAAAGAGTGTCGGTGACGCTGGTATCCGGCGCCTGTCCGCCCCGCTGCTGGAATACCGCAAACTGGAAATCGCCGCTGCGGGCCAGCGTGTCACCGGAGACGAGCTCCATAGGCGCAACGACGGGGATGTCGGCGTTCAGAAGCTGGCGGGTGAAGTTGTGCTCCTCGCGAATCTGCGCTTCGCTCCAGCGGCCTGGCCGATAGAACTTGGTGATAACCGGCGGCTGGTCCTGGATGCCAATCTGATAAACGCGGTTTTCATAACTGTTCAGCGCAAACAGCCGCCCGTTGACCACAAATCCGGCGTCTTCCATGCCGTCCAGAATGGTGTCCGGTTTCAGGGCGTCATAGGGGTGACTGCTGGTTTCTGGCATAAAAAGGTTTAGCGCCTGTCTTGCTGTCGGGCTTGCATATCGTTCAGATGATACCAGTTTTCGTCCAGTTCCCAGCGAATACGGTCAATACTGTCCTGGCTGAGAATAATGTCACCGGCCCGGGCCTGGACCTGCGCCAGTTCACGCTCTGCCTGCTGCCATTCGCGACTGGTGTCAGCCAGATTGCGCATGCTGGGAAAAATGGCGTTCAGGGCATCCCGCGTGGGGGTGTCCAGTGAACGCAGGGACGACATAATGGCGGTTCTGCCTTCGACCCTGACAACGCGGTGCTGATAGGGATAGTTAGCAACCGTATCATCGGCCTTCAGGGCATGATTGAGGCTGATGACCTCGAATCCGCGCCACCCGAGCCAACCCACGAATAGGGCGGCGACCAGCATTACGATGATGAATTGCTTCCTGTCAGACATTGCGTCTTGGCTCCCAGCACTTTTCCGATGCGGGAGTATACCGTTTTTAGGCCGTTCTCCGTAGTGCAATTGAGTGTGCGATTGAGTGTTTTGGTTCAACCGGGCGTGCGTGCCAACGCCCAGACCTCTACATCGTCTGCTCCCGCCTGTTTGAGGGCCTGGGCAAACAGGCGGGCGGTGGCGCCGGTTGTGATTACGTCGTCGATGATCGCAACCCGGGCGGGTGGTGTTTCAGTGACTTTGAAAATACCCGCGAGGTTCGTCAGCCGCCCGTGCCGGTCAAGTCCGCGCTGTGTTCTCGTTTTCCGGGTTCTGATGCTGACGCCGGATGACCAGGGCAGGCCTAGCGCCTGGCTGAGATGTTCCGCAATGTCCGAGGCCTGGTTGAAGCCCCGCGCCCGCCTCCTGGCAGGATGCATCGGGGTGGGAATGAGGAGGTCCGGCGCGCGTTCCGGGAAATGCAACAGGGTTTCCGACAGCTGTTGCTCCAGACCTTTTATCAGGGGTTTGGCATAAGATCGCTGGCCGGACGTTTTATAGCGATGAATCATGCGGTCAACTGGGAAGCGGTAATGCCAGGGGGCGACCACCCGGGTAAACGGCGGCGGCGCTGTCAGGCATTCGCCACAGGTCATCTGGTCGCTGGCAAACGCCAGGGGCAGCGCACATTGTCGGCACTGCCAACGGTTCCAGGGCAAATGCTCATGGCACTTTGCACAGAGCCCGAAGCTGGCTGCAGGATCCAGGCAGGCCACACAACTTCCTTTGCTGTTAACCTTTAGTGCAAGCAAGGTTGACAGCGCGTCCAGTCTCTTTATCATTTGCTCAATCGCTATCCATAGCCTGATCGATAAAAACGGTAAACTAACAGGACCGAATCATGACCGCCACTGCTCCCTCTTCCGAAGCCCGCCATAACTGGACCATGCAGGAAGCTCGCGCGCTGTTTGAGCTGCCCTTCAACGACTTGATGTTCCGGGCCCAGAGCGTTCACCGGGAGAACTTTAATCCCAATGAAGTTCAGGTCAGTACCCTGTTGTCCATCAAGACGGGCGCCTGTCCGGAAGACTGCAAATACTGCCCCCAGAGCGGCCATTACAACACCGGTCTGGAAAAGGAAAAGCTCCTGGAAATCGAAAAGGTGGTTGCCGAAGCCAAGGCTGCCAAGGCCAAGGGCGCGTCGCGATTCTGTATGGGCGCTGCCTGGCGCAGCCCGTCGAAAAAAGACATGGGTTACGTGGTGGATATGGTTCGCCAGGTTAAGTCACTGGGTCTTGAAACCTGCATGACTCTGGGCATGCTGAAGCAAGAGCAGGCCGACGAACTGGCGGGTGCCGGCCTGGATTATTACAACCATAATCTGGATACGTCCGAAAAGTATTACAGCCACATCATTACCACCCGCACCTATCAGGATCGGCTGGACACGCTGGATACGGTTCGTAAAGCGGGTATGAAAGTGTGTTGTGGCGGCATTGTCGGCATGGGCGAAGATCCGGACGACCGGGTTGGACTGCTGGTTCAGCTGGCGAACCTGCCGCAACAGCCTGAGAGCGTGCCGGTGAATATGCTGGTCAAGGTCCCGGGTACGCCAATGGAAGATGTTGAAGACCTGGACCCGTTCGAGTTCATCCGTACCATTGCTGTTGCACGCATCATGATGTCGAAATCCCACGTGCGTCTCTCCGCTGGGCGGGAAGACATGAACGAGCAAATGCAGTCACTCTGTTTCCTGGCAGGCGCCAACTCTATTTTCTATGGCGAGAGACTGCTGACCACGGCCAATCCGCAGGCAGACGCTGACATGGCGCTGTTTCGGCGCCTGGGTATTCGCCCGGAGCAACGCGAGCAGGCCCATCCTGAAGAAACCGAAGAAGAGGCGATTGTCGAAGCCGTCGAGTATGAGCAGAACCGCCATCTGTTCTACGACGCCACCCGAGAATCCGCCTGAGGCGTCAACGTCTGCACAACTGAAGACAAAAGCAAGGGCTAAGGTAAAGAACGATGCGCGATTTTGCGGCGGAGCTGGAACACAGAAAGCAGTCTGGGCTTTACCGGGTGCGCCGCCAGATCAGCGGGCCACAGCAGCCTTCATTGGTATCGGATGGCAAGGCGCTGCTGTCTTTCTGCAGTAATGATTACCTGGGAATGGCCGGCCGCGCCGAGCTTTCTCAAGCGGCCGCCGAATCTATGCGGTCCAATGGCTTGGGCGGTGCTGCCTCCCACTTGATCTGCGGCCATCACGATGCCCACCATCAGCTTGAACAACATTTGGCCGATTTCACAGGCCGCAGCTCCGCCCTGTTTTTTTCGACGGGGTATATGGCCAACATGGGCGTGATCTCCGCGCTGGCTGGTCGTGGCGATACCATTTTTTCGGACCGCTTGAACCATGCCTCGATCATAGACGGCTGCATCCTGAGCCGGGCCCGTGTGCGTCGCTATCCCCATGGCGACATGCATTCCCTTGAAGACATGCTGAGCAAAACCGACGGTCACAAGCTGGTCGTGACAGACGGCGTTTTCAGCATGGACGGTGACATTGCTCCGCTGGCGGACCTGGCCCGGTTGTGTAGCCTGTACGATGCCCTGCTGGTGGTGGACGATGCTCACGGTATTGGCGTTGTCGGACCAGAGGGTCGGGGAAGCATTGCCGAACTCGGCCTGACAGAAGACCAGGTGCCGGTGTTGATCGGGACTCTGGGCAAAGCCGTGGGGACCAGCGGGGCATTTGTCGCGGGGCCTGCATTTTTGATGGATTACCTGGTGCAGAAGGCCCGCACCTACATCTACACGACGGCGATGCCGCCGGCGATTGCCTCCGCAACCTGCGCCAGTCTGGATCTGATTCAGCGAGAGCAGCACCGTCGTGATCACCTTGATGACTTGATCAACGCTTTCCGTGAAAGTGTGTCGGCCATGGGGTATTCGCTGATGCCCTCGCGGACGCCCATCCAGCCTATTATGGTGGGCGATAACTGGACGGCACTGGCGTTAAGCCAGGCGCTGGAAGAGCGCGGGCTCCTGGTTACTGCGATTCGCCCGCCAACGGTGCCGGAAGGGCAGGCCCGCCTGCGAGTCACTTTGAGCGCTGCCCATACCGCGGATGATTTGCGGCAACTGCTTGAAGGGCTGGCGGCGTGTCGGCCAATCCTCACATCCTGCGACCTTCAGGCGGTATGACCCGGCAGGCTGGCTCGCAGCCGCTGGTGGTTGTGGGTGGCTGGGGTGTCGATGCCCGAATGCTGCAGACCGTGACAAGCGAGTGGCCCGGGCCTGTGCATTTCCAGTCACTGGATGACGATTTGCTGGCTTCGAACCGGTCGGTGTCTGAGGTGGCGAAGTCACTGATTGGTCAATACCCCCAACCCGCCGTTTGGCTGGGCTGGTCCCAGGGATCTCAGGTCGTGATGGCCGCCGCGGGTGCGCCCGGAACACCGGTTACAAAAGCCGTTACCCTGGCAGGCTTTCCCCGGTTTGTGGCGAGTGATGGCTGGCCTGCTGGCATGGCGCCAAAAACCTTTAAGGCTTTCCAGGTCGGGCTGGACGCTGATCCGAGTCGGGCCTGGCGACGGTTTCAGCAGCTTTTGATTCGGGGCGGTCCGGACGATCGGGCTTCAGATGCACGCAAAGCGCTGAAACCATGGATTACTCGTGGTCCAGTAGCGACTGGTAGCAGTTTGGAGCGCGGTCTTGACTGGTTGGAGCGGGAGGATCAGCGCAGGCTCTGGCAGCATTCCGGGTTGCCAGCGTTGCATTTACTGGCGGAGGCAGACGCGCTGATCGGCCCCTGGGGTCCGAATTTCACGGTCGCGGATTCCGCAACCGTAAAGGTCGTTTCCAACATGACCCACTGGCCGACCGGCCGTGAAGCCCTCGAGTGCGGTCGGGCTCTGAGTGAATTTGCTGTGCGGGGAGAGCGTTATGAGTGAGTCCGCCCATTACCAGGCACGCGTTGCGCCGGACAAATCGTCCATTGCACGGGATTTCGGTGCTGCGTCTGAAACCTATAACCCCGCGGCCAGACTTCAGCGTTACATGGGGCAGGTGATGCTTGACCAGATTGCTGAGGGTCCAGCCGATCGTGATATTCCGACGGTGGCGCTGGACCTGGGCTGCGGCACCGGCTGGTTTACCGGGGAGTTGGGGGCTCGCTCGAATTCAGCGCAGACGCTTGGCGTCGACCTTGCGCCCGGCATGATCAAGTTCGCCCGCTCGGCCAGTCCATCAGATCTGAAATGGCTCACGGCCGACGCGGAAGCGCTGCCTTTGGCCGATAACAGTGTCGATCTGGTTTTCAGCAATCTGATGATCCAGTGGGCTGAAAGTCCCCAGCGGGTGCTTGCGGAATGCCGGCGGGTTTTACGACCCGGAGGGCAGCTCATGATGTCGACACTGCTTGATGGCACCCTCGCTGAACTCAGGGAGGCCTGGCGGCAGGCGGACCCTGAGCATGAACACGTGAACCGGTTTGATTCGGTAGAGCGTTATCGGCAGTGGGCCGCCGCCGTCCTGCCGGAGGCCACCCTGACGCAGGAGACGGTGCGACTGGATTACCCGTCGCCCATGGCTCTGCTGGCTGAATTGAAAGCCATTGGCGCTGGATTCAAAGGGGACTCCCGGCGTTCCAGCGCAACCGCCCCGGGGCGGCTGCGTTCCATGTGCCGTCATTATACGGTATCCGATGATGGGCGAGTTTACGCAACTTATCAGGCGGCCTGGCTAATCGGTCGCTTCACTCGCTGATCAAGGGCTGGTCAACGGTTTTTAAAGGGGGATCGCCCGATGGCGAAGAAAAGTTTTTTTGTCACCGGCACGGATACCGGTGTCGGTAAGACCCTTGTGTCTGCCGCGATTCTGAAGCCGCTGCAGCGAGAGGCCTGCGAACTCTGGGCATGAAGCCCATTGCTTCGGGGTGTGATTCGACGCCGGACGGCCTGAGAAACGAAGACGCGTTGGCATTGATGAAATCCATGACCGAGCCGCTGAGTTATGAACAGGTCAACCCGATTGCCCTGGAACCGGCTGTCGCCCCCCATGTGGCAGCAGCTCAGGCAGGGCGCCAGGTCACCGCAGAGCGGCTTGTAGGGTTTTGCCGGGGGCTGCAGATGCGACCGGCGGACCTGTTGCTGGTTGAGGGCGCCGGTGGCTGGCGGGTACCGTTGAACGATCGGGAAACCTATTCCGTCGTGTCGATGTTGCTTCAGATGCCGGTGATTCTGGTGGTCCCGCTCAGGCTGGGTTGCATTAATCACGCACTGCTGACGGCTGAGGCGATCCGCCGGGATGGCCTCGTGGTTGCTGGTTGGGTAGCCAATCGCCCCGATGAGCGGCCCATGGAGTCTGAAAACGAAACCCTCGCCTATCTGCGCAGCCACCTCGGGGCCCGGTGTCTGGGGGTGTTGCCGTGGCAGTCCGAGCCGGATCCCGTCGCGCTGGCGGACAGCTTGTCTCTGGATGTTTTGTTTGAAAAGTGATCAGTTTTGTGGCTTACTAAAGTCTGTCACAGGTCTTGGAATGAGTCGTTATGATCAGTAACACGCTCGGAATCGGTATCCAGGGAGTTCAGGAAGGTCTTCAGGGTATGGAGGCTTCGGCTCGCAAAATCGCCCGTGGTGGCGTCGAGGGGCCTCAGGGCAGCGCGGCTGGCGCTGGAGGATTGATCGAGCCCATTATCGATCTTAAGCTATACGAGCGTAGCGTTCAGGCCTCAGCTCAGGTGGTTAAAACAGCGGATGAGACTCTTGGAACATTGCTGGATATCACCGCCTGATCGAATCACCGGTTTAACTGGTGGGCCCCCCGAATACCTCTGTCTGTCATGAATATTGCCAGCTCTCTT
>Ga0136556_1000857_pt1 | contig 16747 bp, 13 predicted proteins | sample AntRauTorckE6831_FD_104780 | JGI IMG/M metagenome (GOLD analysis project Ga0136556, IMG submission 104780) | Saline lake microbial communities from Rauer Islands, Antarctica - Metagenome Torckler E6 #831 | ecosystem: Environmental > Aquatic > Non-marine Saline and Alkaline > Saline | place... | reverse complement strand
TTCGCGAGCCAGTACGTCAACGACCGCATCGACGCCGTCGGCCGCGCGACGACGCTCAGCGCGATGTCGATGGTGAGTGGGCTGGCGGTGATCCCGTTCCAACTCGGCAGCGGCCTGCTCTCCGACGCCGTCTCGCCGGGCGCCGCGCTGGCCGCTGCTGGCGGGGTGCTGGTTGTCGGTGCAGTGCTCGTCCACCTCGTATCCACGCCCGTCGACGCCGAGACCGCCAGCTAACACGGAGTCGGAGGTCCCACCGGCCCGAAGCCGGCGAACCCGGCGGGATGGGTAAGCCTCTTCGCAGTCCGGGCAGAAGCCCCGACGAGTGTCCCGCACCGCAGACGTCCTCCGCCTGCCGATCCTCTACATCGGGCTCGCGCTGGCCCGGTTCGGCCTGATCGACCGCCAGCGGGCGATCGAGACGGCCGACCTGGCCTGGCCCCGGATCGTCACCGGCGTCGCCCGGATGTCGAAAAACGCCGCCGACGTGGCGATGGTCGGCGCCGTGCTGGGGGCCGACGCCATCGCCGGGGTCGGCGTCGCCGGGCCGTTCTGGGGGCTCGCGTTCGCCATCGGCGGCGGCGTCGCCGGCGGCACGATCGCGCTGGTCTCCCAACGCTACGGCGCCGAGGCCTACGAGGAGTTGGGGCTGGCCGTGCGCTCGAGCGTGCTACTCGTCGTCGTCGTCTCGGCGCCCGTGAGCGCCGCCTTCTGGTTCTTCCCCAGAGAGCTGATAACGCTGATCAACAGCAACCCCGCCCAGATCGAGTTCGGCGCGAACTACCTGAGAGTCGTCGGACTCGGCATCCCCTTTGCCGGCCTGAACCTCGTCGGGAGCCGCGTCCTCGTCGGCGCCGACGACGCCTACACCGCGATGCAGGTCCGGGCCGGCGGCGCGTTCGTCAACATCGCGCTCAACGCCGTGTTCATCTTCGGCCTCGGCTGGGGCGTTGCGGGCGCGGCGATGGGCACCGTGCTCTCGAACATTTTCGCCGTCACCGCGTTCGCGGTCGGTATCTCCCGCGGGGGTATCCCGGGCTTCGGCGACTTCCCCGTCGAAATCGATCCGTTCGGCACCTACGTCGACCCCGCGACGCTCAAGGACCTCGTCCGGATCGGTACCCCCGTCGGCGCCCGGAACCTCGTCTGGACCGTCGCCGAGTTCCCGATGCTGGCTATCCTTGGCACCTACCGCGACGGCACGCTGGCGGCGTTCGTCGTCGCCCGGCGCATCTGGGGGATCATGAACACGCCCGGGTGGGGGTTCGGCCTCGCCTCCTCCAGCCTCACGGGCCAAGCGCTCGGCAAGGGCGAAGAAGCACTCGCGGAGGCGTACGGCCGGGACATCATCCGGTTCTCCGTCGCGACGTACGCCGTCTCGGCGCTCGTGGCCGCGATACTCGCGGAGCCGATGGTGGGACTGTTCATCAACCCCGACTCGCCGCCGGCGACCCAACCCATCGCGGTGAACCTGATCTACGCGGCCTGTGTGGCGATGCTGTTCCGCGGTATCTCCGGGTCGTCGATCGGTCCGCTCGACGCCAGCGGCGACACCCGAGTGCCGTTCCTGAGTCAGCTACTGGGAATGTTCGGCGGATCGATCCCGCTGGCGTACGTCGGTTCCGTGACGGCGCTCGGGATCTGGGCCATCTACCTCGCCTTCATGGCCGAGACGCTGATCCCCGCGGCGATCAACTACTGGCGCTTCAACAGCGGGAAGTGGAAGGAGATCAGTCGCGAGATCCGCCCGGAGCAGGCGGAGGGCGTGGCGGTGGACTGACTGTCGGGACGGGTGTGCGAACGCTTAACTCCCAGCCAGCCCCCGCGCCGGTATGACCGAACTGCTCGTTCACGGGGGGACCGTCCACACCCTCGACGACGACCGGACGACCGTCGAGGCGGTGCTGTTCCGCGACGGCCGCGTCGCCGCCGTCGGCGACACCGCGGACGTCGAAGCCGCGGCCACCCATCCCGAAACTGTCGACCTCGACGGTCGAACCGTCCTGCCAGGGTTCAACGACGCCCACACGCACGTCTTCTCGGTCGGTATTGGCCTGCTAGAGACCGACCTCTCCGCGGCCGACAACCGCGAGGAAGCGCTCGAACTGTTGGCGGAGAACGCCGAATCGACGCCGGAAGGTGCGTGGGTGCTGGGCTTCCAGTACGACGAGAGCACCTGGCCACCTGGTGGGCGCGACTACCTGACGAAGGCCGAACTCGATTCGGTCTCCGAGGAGCATCCAATCGTCGCCGTGCGCGTCGACGGCCACTCCGCGACGCTGAACAGCCGCGCCATCGAGAAAGTCGACTTCGCCGGCGTCGAACACGACGTGCGAACCGAGAACGGCGAGCCGACCGGCCGGGTCGTCGAGGACGCCACGGGCCGTGTCCGGGCGGCCTCCTACCCGGACGTCCCGAAAGCCCGCGAAGCGCTCGACGCCGCCATCGACCACTACCACGAACTCGGCGTCACGTCGATTCAGACCGTCGCGGGGCTCACCCGGGTTCGGGACCACGGCTACGTCCAGCAGGAGGCGCTGTTCGCCCACTGGCGCGACGACAACCTGAATCTTCGGACGACGTTCTACGTCCCGCAGTGGCAGGCCGAATCGCTCTCGGATCTGGAAATCGCCTCCGGGTTCGGTGACGACTGGCTCCGCCTCGGCGGCCTCAAGACGTTCTCCGACGGCTCGATCGGCTCCGAGACGGCCAAAACCCATCGCGAGTTCGCCGGCGGCGGCTTCGGCGAGATGGTCAACGACCGCGAACAGCTACGTGAGTGGTTCGCCCACGCCGCGCGCACGAACCAACAGATCGCGACCCACGCCATCGGCGGCGAGGCCATCGACGTCGTCATCGACGAGTACGAGCGAGCGCTCGAGAAGTACGACGACGGTTTCGACCCACGCCTGAGAATCGAACACGTCGAACTCGCGACCGACGAGGCCATCGAGCGCATGGCGGAGGCGGGCATCGTCGCGTCGATGCAGCCGAACTTCCTCCAGTGGAACGGCGAGGACGGCCTCTACGAGAACCGCCTCGGCGCCGACGTGCGCCCCGAGAACAACCGCTACCGCGACGTGCTCGACGCCGGCATCACGCTCGCGTTCGGGAGCGACAAGATGCCGCCGGGGCCGCTCTACGGCATGGGGTTCGCAGTCGAGTCGCCACACGAGAGCCAGCGACTCTCGGTCGACGAGGCGCTGACTGCGTACACCCGCGACGCCGCCTACGCGGAGTTTCAGGGGGACGAGAAAGGCACGCTCGAACCCGGTCGCCTCGCCGACGCCGTGGTCCTCGACGCCGACCCGTACGAGCAGCCGGAACCGTTCGACGACATCGGGGTCGATCTCACGATCGTCGACGGCGAGATCGTCTTCGACGGGCGCTGAACCATGCAGGATCTCACCCACCCTATCGAGTCCGGGATGCCGACCTACCCCGGCGATCCCGAAGTGGCGGTCTGTGCCGCCGATACGTTCGCCGAAGACGGCTGCCGCGTCACCGAACTCGCCGTCGGGAGCCACAGCGGGACACACGTCGACGCCCCCTCCCACACCGAGGAAGACGGGGCGAGACTCGGCGACTACCCCCTCTCGGCGTTCGTCCGCGACGCCGTCGTCGTCGACTGTACGGATCTGGGCGCGCGTGAACCGATCCCCGCCGAGCGAGTCCCCGAGAGCGACGCCGACTGCGCCCTGTTCCGAACTGGCTGGGATCGCCACTGGGGGAGCGAGCGCTACCGGGATCACCCCTACCTCTCCGTCGCCGCGGCCGAGCGCTGCGTCGAAGCCGAATACGCCGTCGGTATCGACGGGTTCAGCCCCGATCCGACGCCGCCCGTCGAGGGCGACGTCGACGTGCCCGCCGGTCGTGACAAGTTCGCTGCCCACCACGCGGTGCTCGGCGCTGGACTACTCGTGTTCGAGAACCTCACGAACCTCGATGCGGTTCCGACGCGGTTTGAACTCCGCGCGCTCCCGATTTCGCTCGACGGGGACGGGGCGCCGGTGCGTGCAGTCGGCGTCGACGCCGACTGAGCGGGTAGTAACATCGATGTCACCTGGTTACCTACGGGTCAAGAACCGCTTAAGGGTCGCGCGCGCATACGAATGAATGTGCAAATCGACCACCTGCGGCGAGCGACCCCGGCGGCGACGGACGCCCACCCGTCCACGACCACCCGCGGAGCGGGGGTCCGACTGTGAGCGAAGCCGCGTCGGAGGCGGAGATGGCGGATCTCCCGCCGAGCGCGAAGCTCGTGCATCTGGTGCTCCAGGAGAACGATCGAATGACGCAGAGCCAGGTCACCGAGGAGACCCAGTTGGCCGGGCGGACGGTTCGTGACGCGCTGGGCCGACTCGAGTCGGCCGGTCTCGTCACCGAGGAGATCTGCCTGAAGGACGCTCGTAAGCGCGTCTACACCGCGAACGGCCCCGAGCCGTCGGAGTCCGAGTCCGGTGAGTCCGAACCTAGCGAGTCCGAGCCCGGTGAGTCCGAACCGAACGGGACTGACCCGGCCGAGCAGACGGCCACCTGCGACTGAACTCTCCGACCGGGGGTCGCTACTTCTCCGGAGAATCGGTTTCCCGTCGCTACGCCGAGTCGCGTTCCTCGAGCACCTGTTCGACGACTTCGTCGGCGTGCTCGGCGGCGACCTGTACCGCGGCGTCGTGGAACTCCCGGCCGGTTACGTCGCGGATATCGTGCTCGCGGCGCAGCAGCATCTCGACCTCGAACTCCGCGTCCTCGAGCGTCTCGAGGGTCCCCGGCCGAACGTAGATACTCTTGGCCGTCGTCGCGTCGAACTCGAAGGCGGGGCCGCCAGTCGCCTCGTCGTCGCCGTCCCCGGTCGCCGATTCCTCCTCGGGGTCGTCGGCGTCGAGTTCCTCCTTCTCGGCGTCCGAGAGGCCGGCAAAGCGGTTGTCGTCAGGCATCGTCCTCCACGATCTCGGCGAGTTGGTCGAGTCTATCGAGCATGTCGTTCTGTGGGTCGTACTCCCGGAGCGTCTCTCCGTCCCGCCACGCGCGACTGAACGCGATCCGGTGACGGATCCCCGGCCCGGGAGAGCCGGGGGTGTCGAACTCGCCTGAGCGACAGAACTCGGGCAGGCTGTCGACGAACGGCGAGTCCTCCAGATCCTCGATGATGCGCCGCTCCTCGTTGTTGCCCGAGAGGTTGTTCGGGACGATCGCCAGCAGTTCGAGGTCGACCTCGTCGCGGATGGGGAGGATCTGCTGTTCCCACATGCGCTCGAACCCGCTGACGCTCGGTTCGCTCATCAGGAGCGGGACGATCACGTGGCCGGTGCCGATCAGCGCCGCGTCCGAGAGCGGCCCCAGACTCGGCGGCGAGTCGATGACGACGTAGTCGTACGCCCCGTCGAGCAGCGGTTCGACGATCCGGCGGCGTACCAACAGCATCCCGAACGTCGCGTTGCGGATCTGATCCTCGATCTCGTCGAGGTCGACGTGGGCCGGCAGGACGTCGAACCCGTCGCGGGAGACGACGACGTCGGTGGGATCGACGGGGTCGTCCTCGGTCAGCACGTCGCCGACGTGGGGAGAGCCCCGTTCGTACTCGTCTCTCAGCCCCACCCCTTCTGTCGCGTTCCCCTGCTGGTCCAGATCGACGAGCAGTACGTCGTGACCGCGAACCGCGAGGGCGTCCGCGAGATTGATCGCGATGGTGGTCTTGCCCACCCCGCCCTTCTGGAGGGAGACGCTGACGGCGCGACCCATCAGGCGGCCACCCCGCGTGGACGGGCCGGTGCGGACGGGCCGGGACCGCCCGCGCGTAGGACCACTGCCTCGGGTTGCATACGTCGGGAGTTCTCCGGCCAACACTTAAGAGTTCTTACGAACTGTGCGCCGCCGATGCATTCCGGACCTTTTACGAACTCTAGAAATTGTGAACTGTTTACCGGTGTTGAGGTCGAGCGAGGCCGAACCGCTCGTTAGCCCCAGTACTTCCGTATTTCGGTCGCTTCAAGCGTGCTCACCCGGACATAGGGGTCGACGCGGGAATCCGCATGAACGGCCGGGAGAGCCGCGCTGTAGCGACCGGGCGCCGACATCGGCGTTATCCTGTGGTTTTTACCGGCCACGCTGTTCGCTTGAGGCAGACAGACGGACATGAACACGAGAAAACAGGTCGTACTCGTCGCCGCAGCGCTACTAACCGCCCCGTGGTTGGGGAGTTGGCTCATGGGCTCCGCTGGGGGGTTCTCCCCGGGACTGACCGTCGTTGTCGCCGGTGTGGGGATCCTCGGCGCCTCCTTCCTGCTGACCTGGGGGGCCGAGACCGCCGAGAAGGACGTTCCGCGCGCGTTCGCCATCGCCGTGCTCGCGGTGCTCGCCGTCGCACCCGAGTACGCCGTCGACGCCCTCTACGCCTGGCAGGCCGGAGTTCTCGCGGGCACACCCGAAGGGGCCGAAGCCGGCAACCTCGCGGTCGCGAACATGACCGGCGCGAACCGCATCCTGATCGGTATCGGTTGGGCCGGCATCGCGCTGTTCACCGTCTTCCGCTCGGGTGCCGCCGACGACCCCGCAGTGAAGGACCGCGCGGGCTTCCTCAAAGACGCCGTCTCGCTCGACCGGGACATCAGCCTCGAGATCGCGTTCCTGATGGCCGCGACGCTCTGGGCGTTCCTCGTCCCGCTCGGCGGCGGGATCGACATCTTCGACATGACGTTCCTGGTGGGGCTCTACGTCCTCTACATCGGCGTCGTTCTCCGGGGCGAACCCGAGGAGGATATCGACCACGTCGGCGTGCCGGCGATGTTGGAGAAGATCCCACACCCCTACCGGGCGCTGACGGTTATCGGACTGTTCGCCTTCTCCGGACTGATCATCTTCACCGCCGTCGAACCGTTCGCCCACAGCCTGGAACTGATGGGCGAAGCAATCGGCGTCCCCTCCTTCTTCATGATCCAGTGGATCGCGCCGCTGGCCTCCGAGTCGCCGGAACTCATCGTCGTCGTCGTGCTGGTTCGGAAGGCCCGCTCGACGGCCGGCTTCAACGCGCTGGTCTCCTCGAAGCTGAACCAGTGGACGCTGCTGATCGGGACGCTCGTGGTCGTCCACTCGATCGCACTCGGGCAGTACGGCGCGCTGGAGTTCGACGCCAAGCAGGCCGCCGAGATCTGGATCACGGCCGCCCAGTCGCTGTTCGCCATCGCGTTGATCATCAACTTCGAGATCGACGTGCGCGAGGCCCTCGTCCTGTTCACCCTGTTCATCTCGCAGGTGGTCATGGAGTTCCTCGTCCTGCGCGATATCCTCCACCTGCCGATCGGCGACATCGAACTGCTGTACGCGTTCACGGCGGTCTACCTCGTGCTCGCGCTGGGCCTGCTAGCGTCGCGCCGGGACGCGCTGGTCCGTCTCGTGGCTGACACCCGACGGATCATCTGTCGCGCGATCCGGGGCGACGCCGAAAACTAGGAAAGCACGCAGAACGGCCGCGAGCCGTACCCTTTTGTGGGATCCACCCACACCGCCGTCGTGGAAGAACTCCAACCAGAGCGGTTCTACGACTTCTCCATCGCGACGGGCGCCGCCGTCTCCCCGAACGGCGAGCGCGTGGCGTTCCTCGTCAGCGAGTTCGACAGCGAGGAGGACGACCGCCACACGTCGCTGTTCGTCGCCCCCACCGACGGCTCCGCCGCCCCGTACCGACTCACCCGCGCCTCCAACGCGTCCGCCCCCAAGTGGTCGCCCGACGGCGACCGCCTGGCGTTCGTCGCCGCCCGCGACACCGACGCCGGCCTCGCCGTCGAGAACGGCGCCGATGTCGATGACGACGAGGACGAGGAAGAAGCGAGCGAACCAGTCGGCGACGGGCCCAAGCCACAAGTCTGGTCGTTCGACATGGCCCGCGGCGGCGACGCCCGCCAGATCACCGACCGCGACTACGGCGTCAACGAGTTCGACTGGGCCCCCGACGGCGAGCGTCTCGTCGTCGCCGCCAGCGATCCGACCGAGGAGGACGAGGAGTACCTCCGCCAGCGCGAGGACGACGGTCCGATCGAGATCGATCGCCTTCAGCACAAATCCGACGGCGCCGGCTGGCTGGACGAAGTGTCGGCCTACCTGTTCGTCGTCGACGTCGACAGCCGCGAGGCGGTCCGTCTGGATGGGGCGTACGACGACGACCAGAAGGGCGACCGCTACGGCCTCCAGCCATCCTGGTCGCCCGACGGCGACCGCATCGCCTTCGTCGCCCAGCACGAGGAGGACCCCGACGACACCCACGTTCGGAACGTCTACACGATCCGACCCGACGGTACAGGGTACGAGCAACTGACCGACGCCGGCCTCCGGATCAGCGCCCCCGAGTGGTCGCCGGACGGCAGCCGGCTCGCGCTCAGCGGCGGCGACCCGTACAACTGGTACAAGCCGACCGAGGCGTACGTCCTCGACGTGGATACGGGCGAGTTCGAGTCCGTCTCGGCGTCGCTGGACCGAACCATCTCCTTCGGCGGCAACCCGCAGTGGCTCGACGACGACACACTGGTCGGGCTGGTCGGCGACGAGGGGAACACCCGGATGGTTCGCCTCGACGCCGAGGCGGACGACCCCGAACGCGTGTTCGTCGCACAGGGCCGCAACCGCTCGATATCGGGGCTCTCAGTCAGCGACGGCGGCGATACGCTCGCGTTCCGAGTGGACGACCCGACCGAAGGCGGCGACATCTACGCGATGGGTCGTGAGGGGCTCGATGCCGAGCAGGACGCCGAAGCCGACGAAGCCGGGTTGACGCGGGTCAGCGAGGTCAACGCCGACCTCGTCGACGAGCCCCACGACTGCGTGCGCGTCTCCTGGGAGAACTCCGAGGGCGTCGAGATCCACGGGTTGGCGTACCTCCCGCCGGATTTCGACCCCGAAGGTTCCGAGCCCCACCCGGTCGTCGCGTCGGTCCACGGCGGGCCGATGGCGTACGACTCGCCCTCCTTCGGCTTCGATCAACTCTTCTGGGTGAGTCAGGGCTACATCGTCCTGCGGACGAACTACCGGGGCTCGACCTCCTACGGTCGGGAGTTCGCCGAGCGCCTGCGGGGGACTCGCGGCGACAAGGAGGTCGACGACGTGGTCACTGGCGTCGAACACCTCGTCGACGAGGCCTGGGCCGACGAGGATCGGCTCTACCTCACAGGGTTCTCCTACGGCGGGATCACCACCGCCGCGGCGGTGACCAAGACCGACATCTTCGCCGGCGCCGCCGCCGAACACGGGATCTACGACTTCTACGCGACGTTCGGCACCGACGACAACCACCTCTGGCACGAGGACGAGTTCGGCCTCCCGTGGGAGAACGCCGACACCTACCGGGAGATATCCTCGATCACCGACATCGGCAACGTCGACACGCCGCTGTTGATCACGGCCGGCGAGAACGACTGGCGCTGCCCGCCGACGCAGGCCGAACAGCTGTTCGTCTCGGTCCGCAAGCAGGGCGTCGACTCCCGGCTGGTGATCTACCCGAACGAACACCACAACATCGGCGACCCCGACCGCGCGGTCCACCGCCTCGAAGAGCTCTCGACCTGGTTCGACAACCACTGATCGCGGCGGTACGATTAAGCCGCCGTTGGCCATCCTTCGTGTATGAGCGATCCTCCCGACGAGCGGACGCCACCGGATCCGGACCCCAGCGACGAGTCGGTACCGGACGGCGTCGATACCGCTGTGGATCCAGCGCCGAGCGACCAGTCCACCGTCGCGGCCGCCGCGGGCATCGACGAGGCTGTCCTCGATACCCCGCGTGAGTTAGCGTCGACGGTTCGACTCCAGTGGATCGTCCGATCGGCCATCGGCGCCGCCGTTATCGGCGCCGTCGTCACCGTTATCGCCTACGGCATCGGCTCGTGGACGGCGTTCCTCGGAGCGGGGCTCGGGAGTGCTGGGACCATCGGCGGCGCCGCCTTCGCGCTGTTCGTCCTCGTCGGCGTCCTCCGGGCCGCGCTACTGTACCGGTCGTGGACGTACGTCGTCCGCGCGGACTCGCTGTTTCTCAGCCGCGGCGTGCTGACTCGCGTGCGGACGGTCGTCCCCTACGTCCGTGTCCAGCACATCGACACGCGGCGGAGCCCCCTCGAACGCGTCCTCGGCCTGTCGACGCTCGTCGTCTACACCGCCGGCTCCCGGGGCGCCGACGTGACGATTCCGGGGCTGACGCCCGACCGGGCGTCGACGCTCCAGCGCCGCCTCGAACGGCTCACCACCGGGTCCGAGGAGGCCGACGCGGTATGAGCGAGGGCGATTCGACCGCAGCCGAACCGGCGCTCACTGACCGGTCGTTCCGCCTCCACCCGCTGTCGGTGCCGTACCGGATCGCCGAACGGGGGCTGGGACTCGTCGTTTTCGCGGTGTTCGTCGGCCCGCCCGCGTTCCGGGCGCTCGCGGGGACCGTCGGCGCCACCGTCGCCGTCGCGCTCGCGGGCCTGATCGCCGTCGGGGTCGTCGGCTACGCGGTCGCCGCCTACCGCCGGTTCGAGTACGAACTCACGGCGGACACGTTCGACATCCGCTCGGGCGTGTTCGCCCGGCGGGACCGCGAGATCCCCCTCCACCGGATCCAGAACGTGGACATCAGTCAGAACGTCGTCCAGCGCGCCCTCGGCATCGCCGCGGTTCGCCTTGAAACCGCGGGTGCGAGCGGCGCCGAGGCCCACCTCAAGTTCGTGGGCCGCGGCCGGGCCGACGCGCTCCAACGGGCGATCAGCCGCCTGAGCCGGGCCGAGGACGGCGAGCCAGCCGACGAAGCGGAGACGGAGTCGCTGTTCGAGATCAGCGACCGGGAACTGGGCGTGCTCGCGCTGGTTTCGGCGGACATCCAACTCGTCTCGATCCTGTTCGTCGTCGGGTCGGTGTTCCTCCCGGCGCTGGGCACGCTGGCCCACAGCGGCTGGCTCGTCGGCCTCGATCGGGGGCTCGGCGGGCTGTTCGGACCGCTGGTCACGCTCGTGGGAATCGTCGTCCTGGGGCTGGCCTACGGCCTGATCAACGCGACGCTCTACTACGGCTTCAAGCTCTCCCGTGGCCCCGAGGAACTCCGGTACGAGCGCGGTCTCGTCCAGCGATTCAGTGGGACGATCCCGCTCTCGAAGGTGCAGTCGCTCACCATCACCGAGAACGTGCTCGCGCGGGCGCTGGGCTACGCGTCGCTGGATATCGAGACCGCCGGACAGAGCGGCGGCGAGGGGAATCAGGGCGGCTCCCAGTCGGCTGTGCCGATCGCCCAGCGCGACCGCGTGATCGAACTCGCGAACTCCATCGAGCCAGTCGGTGATCTGACGTTCGAACGGCCGCCAAAACGGGCGCGTCAGCGCTACGCCGTTCGCTACGCCGGCGCACTCACGGTTCTCGCCGGCCTCGGCTTCCTCCTCCAAACGGCCATCAGCATATCGCTCTCCTGGTGGGCGCCGCTGGTTGCGCTTCCCCTCGTCCCACTCGGCGCCCACCTGAAGTGGAAGCACCGCGGCTACCACGTCGGTGAGGACCACGTCGTGACCCGAAACGGGTTCTGGGTCCAGCGGCTCAAAGTCGTCCCCTACTACCGGGTCCAGACGGTGCTGAGTTCCGAGACAGTGTTCCAGCGGCGTCGGCGCCTCGGGACCGTGACCATCGACACCGCGGGCGCACGCAGCCTCGTCGGCGACGACGCGAAGGCGGTCGACGTCGACGCCGAAACCACCCAACGGCTCCGGGAGCAGGTTGCCGACGCGCTGTACGACTCGCTGTGGCGACGGCGTGAACCGAAGACGAACGACTGAGACCGGATCGATATCTCACGATATCGGTTCCGAGGCCAGTTTGGACGAGCAGTTCTGTCGGTGACGGTTCCGGTTACTCGCCGAACGCCGACCCGAGATCCTGCCCAACCCGAGCAGCCACGGCCTCGGCGGCGTCGATCCGCATCGTCGCGAAGCCGTGGACCTGGGCGCGGTAGTTCTCGTACCCGACGTCGACGCCGTCGCCGACGAGTCGATCTGCGTAGGCTTTCGCGCCGTCCCGGAGCGGGTCGAACCCCGCCGTGATCACCGTCGCCGGCGGAACCGCGGAGAGGTCGTCCGCCTGCGCGGGATCGGCGTAGGGGTTGCGCCCGTGGACCTCGCTCTCGAGGTAGCAGTCCCGGAAGAAGCGCAGATCCGCCTCGTCGAGCACGATACCCGCGTTCTCCCGTACCGATTCCTGCTGCTCGTCGATGCCGATACCGGGGTAGAGGAGTGCTTGGTGCTCGATTTCGGGGCCGTCCTGCTCGGCAGCCATCAGGGAGACGATGGCCGCGAGCGTCCCGCCGGCGCTGTCGCCGGCGACAGCGATGCCGGGTGCGCCGCCGAGTTGGTCGGGGTGCCCAGCGGCCCACTCGGTCGCTGCGTGGCAGTCCTCGACGGCCGCCGGGAACGGGTTCTCGGGTGCCAGCCGGTAGGCCACGGAGAGGACTGCACAGCCACTCTCCCGCGCGAGTCGGCGACAGAGCACGTCGTGCGTCTCGAGACCGCCGAAAACGTAGCCGCCGCCGTGGAAGAACACGACCGTCGGCACGTCGCCGTCCACGTGGGGAACGTACCGCCGCATCGCCACGTCGCCGCCGGGGCCGGGGAGCGTGAGGTCCGCTACGTCGGCGACTTCGGGTCGATCGCGGATGCCGTACTTGCTGGCGAGGCGCGCGACGGTCCGGACGGCTTTGAGGGCGTAGCGATTGTGCGGGATGGAGATCCGACGGCGCTCGAGCGCCGCCTTCGCCTGCGGATCGATAGCGTCTGTACGCATAGCTTCGGGGTCGGTCGGCAGGGTGAAAAGCGCCCCTTCTCCCCCGGTCGGAGCGGAAAATTCACACCGTTCCAGCGTCGAAGGGGAACTATGGCCCAGATCGAGGTCGACCTACCCGACCGTATCACCGGCGAACTGAACCGACTCGTCGAGTCCGGGGAGTTCCTGAACCGCGAGCGCGCCGTCGAGGACCTGCTCCAGCGCGGCGTCTCGGCGTACGACATCGAGGAGGAACCCGGCGAAGAACTCGAGAGCGACCTGTTCACCCAGACTGTCGAGGACCAGCAGGACCCCGCGATGCAGGAGGGTGGCGGCGACGACGAACCGACGTTCTAACGCAGCGACTTTTGTAGCGTCGTTTTCGTCCGAAGCGCGTCGCGTCGCAGTGCAAAAACGAGAGACGAAACGCGGCCCCGCGCGCGCTTACTCGAGGTCGAAGCGGTCGAGACGCATGACCTTGTGCCACGCCTCCACGAAGTCCTGGACGAACTTCGCTTCGGCGTCGTCCGCGCCGTACGCTTCCGCGACGGCTCGAAGTCGGGAGTTCGATCCGAAGATGAGGTCGGCGCGGGTCGCCGTCCACTCGACGTCGCCCGTCTCACGGTCGCGCAGTTCGAAGACCTCCTTCTCCTCGGAAACCGGCTCCCACTCAGTCCGCATGTCGAGCAGGTTCACGAAGAAGTCGTTTGTCAAGGTGCCCGGTCGGTCGGTGAGTACGCCGAGGTCGGATCCCTCGTAGGTCGCACCCAGCGCGCGCATCCCGCCGACCAGCACCGTCATCTCCGGGACGGAGAGGTCCAGCAGTTCGGCTTTGTCGACGAGGAGCTCCTCGGCCCGCTCGTCGGCATCGTCGCTGTGGTAGTTCCGGAACCCGTCGGCGTACGGTTTGAGCGCCTCGAACGACTCCACGTCTGTCTGCTCCTGAGACGCGTCCGTTCGACCCGGCTCGAACGGGACGTCGACGTCGTAGCCCGCCGCTTCGGCCGCGTGTTCGACGGCCGCGTTGCCGCCCAGCACGATGAGGTCGGCGAGCGAGACTTTCGTGTTGTCGTCCCGCGCGTCGTTGAACTCCGCCTGGATCCCTTCGAGCGTCTCCAGGACCTCGGCCAGCTCCGCCGGCTCGTTGACTTCCCAGCTTCGCTGGGGCTCCAGCCGGATGCGGGCGCCGTTGGCACCACCGCGCTTGTCGCTGTCGCGGTACGTCGATGCCGCCGCCCAGGCGGTCTTCGCCAGTTGCGAAACCGTGAGCTCCGAGTCCAGGATCTCCGCTTTCAGCTCCGCGATGTCGTTCTCGTCGACGAGGTCGTACTCCGCGTCGGGGATCGGATCCTGCCACAGCATCTCCTCGTCGGGAACCTCCGGCCCGAGGAGCCGCTCGGGCGGACCCATGTCGCGGTGCGTGAGCTTGTACCAGGCCTTCGCGAAGTTCATCCCGAACTCCATCGGGTTGTCCTGGAAGCGCTCGACGATCTCCCGGTACTCCGGGTCACGCTTCAGCGCGATGTCCGTCGTCAGCATCATCGGCGTCACCTGCGCGTCGTCGTCGGTGACGTCGGGTGCGGCGTCTTGCAGTTCCTCGTCGACCGGGGTCCACTGCCAGGCGCCGCCGGGGCCCTTCTGGGCCGCCCACTCGTAGTCGAGCAGGTTGTCGAGGTAGCCCATGTCCCACTCGGTCGGTGCCTGGGTCCACGGCCCCTCGATACCGCTGGTGATGGTGTCCTTGCCCTTGCCGGTGCCGTGGGAGTTCTCCCAGCCCAGGCCCTGCTGCTCGATGGCGGCAGCCTCGGGCTCCGGGCCGACGTGTTCCTCGGGGTCGGCGGCGCCGTGGACCTTCCCGAACGTGTGCCCACCGGCGATGAGCGCGACCGTCTCCTCGTCGTTCATCGCCATCCGACTGAACGACTCGCGGATGTTCTCCGCCGACGCCTCCGGATCCGGGTTCCCGTCGGGGCCTTCGGGGTTCACGTAGATGAGGCCCATGACGGTCGCGCCGAGACCCTCGTGGAGCTCGCCGGTGTCGTCGAACCGGTTCTGCGTGTCCATCTCGTCCTCCGGGCCCCAGTCGACCTCGTCGGGGGCGAAGGCGTCCTCGCGACCGCCGCCGAAGCCGAACGTCTTTGCGCCCATCGACTCGATGGCGACGTTCCCGGCGAGGATCATCAGGTCCGCCCAGGAGAGCTTCCGGCCGTACTCCTGCTTGACGGGCCAGAGCAGGCGGCGTGCCTTGTCGAGGTTCGCGTTGTCCGGCCAACTGTTCAACGGCGCCAGCCGCTGGGCGCCCTCGGACGCGCCACCGCGGCCGTCGCTCGTTCGGTACGTACCGGCGCTGTGCCACGCCATCCGGATGAACAGCGGCCCGTAGTTGCCGTAGTCCGCGGGCCACCAGTCCTGGGACGTCGTCATGACCTCCTCGATGTCCGCCTTGACCGCGTCGAGGTCGAGTTGCTGGAACGCCTCGGCGTAGTCGAACGTCTCCTCGTACGGGGAGACGTGCTCGACGTTCTGGTCGAGAGAGTCCAGGTTCAACTGGTTCGGCCACCAGTCCTTGTTGGTCTTAGTCATCAGTATGGAATTCTCTTCTCGACATATAATCTTGTCCAAGTAGGAAAGGAAACCTCCGGATCGTGCCAAGAGTTCTAGCGGTTTTGCTAACTACCGGGGGATCAGCGACCACACGTTCCCGTCCCACTACCGGCGGGTGGCACCCGGCTAACTGGGCGTATTGGGCAATTAACGGCCGAGAGGGTCGCACGTCGTGCGGGGGGCGCTGTCGAGATCTATCGAATCGCCGGGAAACGGGATGCGGGTCGCCCTCCTACGCCTCGGGCGTCGTCGTCGCCTCCGGGAGGCGTCGCTGCAGGAAGTCGTCCAGCGTCCGCAGCATCCGGATCTTCTGGTCGATGTCCGAGGAGGCGTGGCCCTCCTCGCCGAGTTCGACGTACTCGTAGTCGCCGGCGGCTTCGCCGCCTTCCGGAGACGCCTTCTGCGTCTCCCCTTCCTCGTAGCCGGCTTCCTCGAGCGCGTCCCGGAAGATTCGGGCCTGCGAGACGGGCACCCGGCGGTCGTTGACGCCGTGGACCATCAGCAGCGGCGCCGCGAGGTTCTCGACGTGCGTGACCGGCGAGCGCTCGCGGTAGCGGTCGGGGTTCTCCTCCGGCGTCCCGAGATACTTCTCCAGGAGTTCGGTCCGGAAGTGCGGCATCGTGTTCTCGAACATGTCTTCCAGATCGGTGACGCCGATCCAGGCGATGCCCGCGGCGTACAGTTCGGGGTACTGGACCATCTGCCAGTAGGCCGAGTAACCGCCGTAGGAGCCGCCGAACACGACGACGCGGTCCTCGTCGACCCAGTCCTCGGCAGTGACCTGTCGGACCGCCTCGGCGATGTCCGCTTGTTCGCCGCCGCCCCAGTCGTCGTGGAGGCGTTCGACGAACTCCCGACCCCGGCCCGTAGAGCCGCGGTAGTTCACCTGCAGCACCGAGTAGCCCCGGGAGAGCAGAAACTGGGTGTACATGCCGAAACTCCGGTAGTCCGCCGCGCGCGGGCCGCCGTGGGGGTTGACCACCAGCGGCGACGGGCGCTCGCCGGAGTCGTACAGCAGCGCGCCGATCTCGAGGCCGTCGTGGCTCTCGAACGTGAAGTAGTCGGCGTCGACGAACCGCTCGGGGTCGAGGTCGCCGTAGTCGGCCGCCAGCAGCGTCTCGGTCTCGCCGCTCTCGAGGTCGTGAGCCAGGAGATCCGGCCTGCGGTCCGGCGTGGTGTGGCTCACGAGCACGCGGTCGTCCTCGAGCATCGGCGACCCCGAACCGGAGAAGGCGGCGACGCCCTCGGGAACGTCGAGTTCGCGTCCCTCGCCCGACTCGATGTCGTAGACCAGTGGAACCACGGCAGCGTCCCGCGTTCGCAGCGCGAGGAACCGGTCGCCGTCGGGAGTGAAAGCGACAGGGCTCTCCTCGGCGGTCAGATCGCC
>Ga0136556_1000856_pt1 | contig 16758 bp, 21 predicted proteins | sample AntRauTorckE6831_FD_104780 | JGI IMG/M metagenome (GOLD analysis project Ga0136556, IMG submission 104780) | Saline lake microbial communities from Rauer Islands, Antarctica - Metagenome Torckler E6 #831 | ecosystem: Environmental > Aquatic > Non-marine Saline and Alkaline > Saline | place... | reverse complement strand
GGTAGAACCCCTCGAAGTAGGCGCGCTCCTCGGCCGGGAGTGGCTCGCCGATCTGGCCGGCTTTCGACTCCTGATCGAGGCGGCCCGAGACGACCATGCAGGTGTCCTGCTCGAAGCAGTACTGACAGCGGGCGTCGGCCTCGAACCCCGTCGGGACCGAAGCGTCGAACTCCATCGCCGCCAGTTCGTTTCTGGTGCGGACGACGAACTTCAGCAGCCCCGGACCGACCGAGAACTCCTTCGCGGGGGCGAGGTCACCAGTCTCCTCGGCGCGTTCGAGCGCGGTGTTTTTGGTGTAGAGGAGAGTTCCAGTATCGGCTTCGACGCCCTGCTCCTCCAGCATCAGCGCGTAGCAGGCCGCCTGCATCTTGTCCTGGAACCGTGGCTCGCGTTTGGTGTTCTTCCCCGTCTTGAGTTCGACGGGCATCCCGCGGCGCAGTGCGTCGGCGCGGCCCTTGATGCCGAACGTCGGCGAGATCAGGGTGTACTCCGAGCGCCAGGTGTCATCCTCGGTGAGGGTGCCCTGCCGGAGCCACCCCTCGACGGCGGCGGCGTTCCGGCGCACCTCGTCCTCGACCTCCTCGCGGTCGTAGCCAAGCGCCCCGAGTTCGAGGCCGGCCTCGGCGACGCGATTGTCGATGGATTCCTCGAGATCGCGGCCCCGGAGCAGGTCGCCGAACACCTCGTGGACGACGGTCCCCTTCACGACTGGGTACTTCAGCGGCACCCCGGAGAGCTTGTTGAGATAGTACATTCGCGGGCACTGCACCCACGAGCGCACGGAAGTCACGTCGACGAGGAAGTCGGGTTCGAGGACGACCCACGAGTCGGGGGTGGTCTCGTATCCCACCTCGCCCTGAAACTCCGACTCGTCGGCCTCGGTGACGAGGAGTTCCATCCCCGCCTCGGCGTAGTCGGCGGTTTCGCTCCACTTGTTCCAGAGCGTCACCCGCACGGGGTCGGCGGCGCCGCGTTCGGGCCGGATCGTGATCTCGACGAGGTCGGTGCCGCCGCCGACGGTCCGTGGCTCGCCGACGTCGACGATGGGGCCCCGAATTCGCATTGTGGGAGGCAGTGGTCGGTCGGGGTAAACGGTGTCGGTGCCGGGACTCAGCGGTTGGCTGTGAGCCACTCGGCGCCGAAGTCGAGGAGCGCTGGCTGGTCGATCAGTTTCGCCGTCCCCGCACCCACGGCTCCCTCGACTACCCCGTCGGGACGCTTCCGCTCGAACGCCGCGCCGAGTTCGGGGAAGTCCTCGCTGCTGAGTTCGATATCCTCCCACTCGACCCACGTTCGCTCCCCGTCTCGAAGCACCGGCGCGCCAGCGGTCGTGTCGTCGGCGTCGATATCGGCGCGGTACTCTGCCAGATGGACCGAGGTGTTCGACTCGTGGCCCGTGCCGAGCAGCAGCACCGAGCCGTCGCGTTCGTACACCTTCGCGAGCGGGGAGTCCTCGCCCATCCCGTGCTCGAAGCTGTGGTCGCCGACGATCGCCTGGGCGTCGGCGCCCCACGCCGCAAAGGAATAGAGGGGGTGGCGGCTCCGGACAGTTTCCGGATAGTCACGGAAGCACTCCGGCACTGCACCCATCGAGCGCGTCGGTGTCACCCCCGGCCGGTACGGTGGCATCGACTTCCGGATCTGGGGCACCCAGTCGTCCGGAACCGGCGGACTCGTCCAGACCGATGGATCGCTGTACTGGGTCGAGTGGGTCGGCATAACCAGCGTCCCGGACTCGGTCACCACGCGCTGAAGCGCGTCGACGACGGCCTGGGGCCCGCCGGCGACCCAGCCGAGTTCCGAGAGCGCGCTGTGAACCAGAAGTGTCCCGCCCGCTTCGACGCCCAGATCGCGGAGGTCGGCGGCGATGTCGTCGACCGTGACGGGCGCGTCGACGGTCTCGACCGCGCTGCGTTCGCTCATAGGCGGAGCGCGAGCGCCGGGGATAGATGTCTTGTGGGAACCGTCGTGTTCAAACCCCCGAGCGCCCACTATCGAACTATGCAACGGAGGCGAGCGCGATGAGCGGTGACGGCTTCGGTTCGCTGGCGCTGAAAGTCGGGTTCGTCCTCATCATCGGCCTGTCGGTCGCGCTGGTGTCGCTCCAGGCGGGCGCCGACACACGCTTCGTCCTGCTGGCGGGCGCTGGTGGTCTGGTCCTCGGCGTCGTCGTCACGTGGTTCGTCGTCCGGAACCTCAGAGAAGTGATGCCGGATACGCCCGACATGTCCGACCGCGAGTGGTAGCTACTCGATCCGGGCGAGCCAGCGTCTCGGGTCGTCGAGTTCCTCGTCGGTCGGCAGGTTCTCGGGCCGCTCCCACACTTTCGCGGCCGTATCGAGGCCCGCTGTGTCGGCGACGTCGTTGAAGAACGCCGCGCCGCGCTCGTACTGCCGGCGTTTGATTCCGAGACCGAGCAGTCGCCGGATCAGCTGATCTACTGGCCCACCGCCGCCCCGGCGGGCGTCGATCTTCCGGCGCAGGTCGTCGTACTCCTCGTCGAACGCGCGATCCATCAGCAGTTCGGCGTACCCCTCGACGGCGGTCATCGCCGCGTCGAGTTCCGAGAACGCCTCGCGGTTGAGGGCGCCCGCGGAGAGTTCGGTGACGGTGTCGCGCATCCGGGACTCCAGGTACGCGGGCAGCCAGTCGGCGGCGCCGAACTCCGCGGCGTGAGTGACCTCGTGGAACGCGATCCAGCGCCGGAATCGCGGGAAGTCGACGTCGAGTTCGCGGGCCGTCTGCTCGATGTTCGGGTGGACGAAGTAGAGTTCGTGGTCCGGGCCGTCACCCGCTTCCGCCAGCAGGAGGGGGTCGTACTGGCCCAGTACGTGCCGCGCGAGGAAGGCCAGCGAGAACGTCAGCGACCCCGTGTTGGCGACGCGGGAGGCGCCCGGGAACAGTGGCTGGTCCAGTTCCTCGGTCATCGGTTCGATCAGTCGCTGGAACGTGTCGACGTTGGCGTCGATCCAGTGGTGGCGGTTCTGGAGGGCGATCTTCTCGGGCACGTCGAACTCGACGCCGCCGACCTCGCGAATGCGGTCGCGGGCGTCGCGCACGTCGGCGGCGTACCCCTCGCGGTCGGCCGCCGTGAGGTCGAGCGAGCCGGGGTCGGTGCCCGCCTTCGCGGCCTCGGAGACGGCCGCCCAGTCGACGACGCCGTCGCCGGAAGCGGTGGCGACGGTCTCGACGCTACGGAAGAAGTCCATACCGTCGTTCGGCGGCCAGGCGGCAAAAACCCTCGTTCGGGGCTACTCCTCGACGACGATCTCCTCGCTGTCGGTCAGGAGTTTCCGGACGACGGCGGCGACGACGAGCAGCACCACGACGGCGGCCGCGACGGCGACGCCGATGCCGCGACCCTCCTCCGCCTCCACGTCGGTGATCTCGATGGGGACGGCGTCCTCGGTTTCGTCCTGTAGCTCTTCGGCTCTATCCTCGGCGTCGGCCTCGATGTCGTCCAGCGCGTCCAGCCCCGCGCCGCTCTCGCCGGCGAGCAGTCGCTTGACGGCGTAGCCCAGCGCCGCGAGCAGGCCGAGCGCGAACAGCGGTGCGAGTACGCTGGAGCCGGACTCCTCGTCGGCCTCGTCAGCGATCGACCCGTCGCTGGAGCCGAGTTCGGGGATCGTCGTCGATGCGTCGGCGTCGCCCTCGGTCCCGGAGCCCAGACTGCGCGGCCCGATCTGGAGGTCGCCGTTGAAGTGCAACTCGAAGAGCGTGAACTGCTTGTCGGACATACACGTTCGTTCGGGCGCGCCCGGCAAAGCCGTTGTGGGGGCGCGGCGGCGCCGACCGCACTCGCGGACTCCCCCATCGTCGGACTCATGGGTCTCCCCACCGAGACGCCGGATATGGACGACAGTCAGCGAGCGTTCCTCGACGATCTGCTCACTACTCCGAGTCCCTCCGGCTTCGAGACGCGCGGCCAGCGGGTCTGGGTCGACTACGTGTCGCAGTTCGCCGACCGCGTCGAGACCGACGCGTACGGCAACGCGGTCGCGGTCCACGAGGGCGACCCCAGCGTGGACACCGCCTTCGCCGTCGGCGGGCACGCCGACGAGATCGGGTTCATCGTGCGCGACATCGTCGAGGACGGCTTCCTCCGGATCGCCCGCGTCGGCGGCTCTGACCGCACGGTTTCGAAGGGCCAGCACGTCACGGTCCACGCCCAGGACGAGTCGGTGCAGGGCGTGATCGGCCAGACCGCGATCCACCTGCGCGACGGTAGCGAGGACGAGTACGAGGACATCGCCGAGCAGTTCGTCGACGTCGGCGCCGAGGACGGGGAGGAGGCCGAGGATCTGGTCTCCGTCGGCGATCCGGTGACGTTCTCCTCCGGGATTCAGGAACTCGCGAACCGCCGGATCGCCGCCCGCGGGTTGGACAACCGCGCTGGGACGTGGGTCGCCGCCGAGTCGCTCCGCCGCGCGGCCGACGCCGGCGCCGAGGCGACGGTGTACGCCGTCTCGACCGTGCAGGAGGAGGTGGGGCTCAAGGGCGCCCAGATGGTCGGGTTCGACCTCGATCTGGACGCCTACGTCGCCGTCGACGTGACCCACGCGACCGACAACCCCGACGTGGACGGCGGCAACCGCGGCCCGGTCGAACTCAGCGCGGGGCCGGTCGTGGGACGCGGCAGCGCGAACCACCCGAATCTCGTGGCGCTAGCCCGGGAGTCCGGCGACGCCGACGACGTGGAGTTCCAGCTACAGGCCGCGGGGAGTCGAACCGGGACTGACGCCGATGGCGTGTTCACCCAGCGCGGCGGCGTCCCGTCGCTGAACATCGGGATCCCGAACCGCTACATGCACACGCCGGTCGAAGTGGTCGATACGGCCGATCTCGAAGCTATCGCGGATCTCTGTGCCGGGATGGCCGAACGAGCGGACAAGTACGCGCCGTTCGAAGTCGAGATCTGAGCGGTTCGGGGAGCGGTCATCCACTCGCCGTCGCGGGTCGCACGTCCCAGCCGCGAAGCAGCGCAGCACAGAACCCGCCGGCCGACAGCCCGAACAGCAGCGACAGGCCCCGGAAGACGACGACTGCGGCCGCCGCGGTCGCGCCCGCCACGCCAGTCGTGAGGACGAGTGCGCCGCCGAGCAACACGTCGTACGTGCCAAGACTCGCGGGGATCGGCACGACTGTTGCCGCCTGTGGGAGCGGGACGACGACGAAGATCGGCGCGAGAGCGACTGTCGCGCCCAGATCCGTCAGCAGAACCCAGAGCGCGACGGAGACGACGGCCTGTTCGAGCACGCCGCCGGCGACGATGAGCGCCACGAGCCCCGGCGCGTCGCGGAACTCCGCAATACGAGTCGCGAAGCGTCCAACGGCCTCCCGAACGAACCCGTCGTCGGGATCGACGCCCGGAACGATCGCGGTGACGACGCCAGCAATGGGCTCCAGCACGGCGATGAGGGCCCGCTGGAGCAGGTTGCCGGCGAGCGCGACGAAGACACCGAGGAGGAGGACGACGACGATGGCCGCCCCCAGCACGGTCAGCACGGTCGGCGCCGACGCCTCCCCGCGCAGCACGAGTAGGCCGACAGCGGCGGAGAGGAACACCTGTCCACCCGACTTCACGTACTTCGCGACGCCCCGGACGCCGAGTGCCTCGCTGTAGCTCGTTTCCGTCGCCGTGCCGATGAACTGCGCCATGATGGGTTCCGAGCTGGCGGAGCCAGCCGGGCTCACGATGTCGAAGAAGTCCCCGGCTAGCGCGAACTTGACGCTCTCCGGCCCACTGAGTCCTCTCCCCAGTGGTCGGACGGAGGCCCAGACGCCGACGCCGTCGACGGCCCCCTCGACGACGACGAGGACGGCGACGACGGCGACGACTGCCGGGGTCGCATCCCGGAGCGTCGTCGTCACGTCACCGAGGCCGACGAACTGCAGGTAGGCCAGGACGCCGCCACCACCGAGGAGGAGGCCGACGAGTAGACGAACGCGGCTTCGCACATGCGTCTCCGGCCCGGGAGTCGGCATTAACGTACTGGTACCTGGATGAGACAGAGGCGGCGTCGGCCGCGAATCGATTACCCGACGAGCAGCCACGCGACTGCGAGCGCAACACCCGCCAACACCAGCGTCCCGAGCGCGTACCCCACCGCCAACCCGCGCTTCCCCGACTCCCACGACTGCACCGTCTCGACCGAGAACGAGGAGAACGTCGTGAACGCGCCACAGATCCCCGTGCCGACCAGTAACGTCGCCTCGTCGCCGGCGCCGGCGAACGTCAGCAGGCCGAGCGCGAACGTCCCGAGCGTGTTGACGGCGAGCGTCGACGCGGGGAACGGCGCGTCGGCGTCCGCGAGCGCTCTCCCCACAGTGTAGCGCAGCGTCGCGCCGACGGCGCCGCCGAGGCCGACGAGCAGCGATGCGGGGAGGATCACGCTCGCTCACCCCCGGGAGCGCGCCGACCCAGCGCCAGTCCCGCGGCAGCGGCCCCAAACCCCAACGCGTAGGTGGCGACGACGTTTCCGACCAGCAAGGCGGGCGAGCCAGCGAGCGCCGACTCGACGGCGAACGTCGAGTAGGTAGTAAAGGAGGAGATGAACCCGGTGGCGACGGCGGCGCGCGTGACGGGCGAGAGCCGGCCCGTGGTGTCGTACGCGACCACCGCGCCCAGCGCGAACGCGCCGAGGACGTTGGCCGCGAGCGTGCCGCCGAGTTCCGGGAGGGCGACCGCGAGTCCCCAGCGGGCGAGAGCGCCGGCGACGCCGCCGATGGCGACGAGTACGACGGTTCGGGCGCGGGACGGCATCGTCGGTGCTGGGGCTGGCGGGGTCAAACCGGTGTCGCTCCCGGTCGCGGCAGGAAAGAAACCGTTTTACGGTGCGCCGGGCACGTTTCGAGTATGGCTGGAACCATCGAAGTGCTCGTCGCGGGCGGCGAGGCCGACCCTGGCCCGCCGCTCGGCCCCGAGCTGGGTCCGACACCCGTCGACGTGCAGGCGGTCGTACAGGAGATCAACGAGGAGACGGCGGCGTTCGACGGGATGGAGGTCCCCGTCACCATCGAGTACGAGGACGACGGCTCGTTCACCATCGAGGTCGGTGTGCCGCCGACGGCCGAACTCATCAAGGACGAGGCCGGCTTCGACACCGGCTCCGGTGAGCCGCAGGAGAACTTCGTCGCCGACATCAGCATCGCACAGCTCAAGAAGATCGCCGAGCAGAAGTCCTCCGACCTGCTCTCCTACGACACCAAGAACGCGGCCAAGGAGGTCGCGGGCACGTGTGTCACGCTCGGCGTCACCATCGAGGGCGAGGACGCCCGGACGTTCAAACAGCGGATCGACGGCGGCGACTACGACGACCAGTTCGCCGAGGCCTAACTCGGTCTCTCTCTCCGTTTCTCCGGTCCGGTAGCGTGGGCTGTTTGCTACCGTTCGCGGTACCACTGTACAGCGAGCGCGAGCGCGGCGAACACCGAGAGCACCGTCATCGCCGACGCCCGAGTCGGTCGGAAAACATCGCCCACCTGCCCGAGCGCGAACACGCCGGCGAGCGCTGCCGCCGCGCCGGCGAGCGGGAGCAACGGCCGCGCGCCCGTCGCGGCGAAGCGCCACGCGGCGGCGCCGATACAGCCGGCCGTCGCGACGACTAGCAGTCCGATCCCGACGACGACGCTCTCGACCATACCCACGACTGGAACGGGGGCCGAATCACCGTTCCGGTCGCTCCTCGCTGCCACCGTCGAGCCGTCGGGACATCGCCCGCGAGATGTCCGAGAGGTGGGCGGTGCCCCAGATCCCGACGACGATCCCGCCCAGCGTGTTGAACAGCAGGTCCTTCATCGTGTCGTCGATGCCGTACTGGGTCAGGATTCCCTCGCTGCCCGTCGCCGCGGCGAACAGGCCGATACCGAACTCGATAACCTCCCAGAACACCCCGAATGCGACGGTGAACAGGAGGATGAACACGAACACGAATCGCGGGGGGAACGAGACGGCGTCGGTGTGCTCGTCCAACCCGCGGACCGTCACGTAGCCCGCGCCGGCGACGAGGCTGGCCGAGAACGTGTGGGTCATGTGATCCCACCACCAGATCGTTCGGTAGGGGTTCTGCACGTCGCCGGGCAGGCCGAGCACCCCGAACGCGTGGAGGAACACCGCGAGCGTGATCCAGAGCACCAGCGCGGGATCCATCGGGATGTCGTAGTCCCGCTCCAGCAGCGCGGGGATGTAGGTGACCACGAACCCGACGCCGGCGTTGATCATCACGCCGGCGCTCCCCTCGTAGAAGCCGACGGTGATCATGCCGAACATCGCGTAGCGCATCGCGCCGACGAGGAGTCGCTGCTGCTGGTCGCTCAGCCCGATAGCGTCGCGGATCTTCACGCGCGTTCACCCCCGTCAGCCGCGTGCGAACTGCCGGAATCGCCAGCTTCGTCGCTCCCCATATCGCCGCCGGCGCGCCGCCGGAAGTAGTAGGTGAACAGCACGCCCGAGAGCGCGCCCGCGAGCGTCGCAGCTACGAAGTCCCACATTAGCGCCTCTTCCGCCTGCGGGCGAACGAGGAAACTCGTCGCGAGGTAGATATCCGAGAGCCACTGGGCGAGCGCCCAGATGCCGGCGGCCGCGGTGGTGGTGACGACGACGAACACCGTCGCGAACTGGTCGTTCATCCGGACCGGGGTGAACCGATCGAGTAGCACGGCGACGATGAGTGCGACGGCGGCGACGGCGACGTACGTCGTCACGCGCCCGGTCAGCGTCACCTCGCCGATGGTGCGGCCGGCGACGGCGACCCGGGTCGCAACCGGGAGTGCCGTCAGCACGAGCAGTTCCCACGGGAGCATTACCTGCCGGTCGCGCTGGCTGGCCGCGGGCACGAGCGCCAGCGCCACCACTACCAGCACGAACCCCGCCCAGACGATTTCGCCGGTGACGAGTTCGATCCCGGCAGTTACGAGGAGGAGGATGAGGATCGCCCACGCGAGCAGCGCGTTGGTGCGCTGCCCCTCGACGAGGCCGAGCCCTGGGCTATTCATACTCGCTACGTTTGCGGGCACGGACAAAACGCTTCGGCAACGGTACGCATTGCGGGGCGACGGCGCGAGCGGCGTCGAGGGCGATGGACCTGCCGATTGTGCGGGCTCGGCCGGGGAAGGTAACGGTTAAACGTCACGCGCCCGGTTTCCCGTACATGAGCGAAGCAGATACGACTGGAGAGCGCTCCTGTGTCTCCTGTGGGATCTCCGTCACGGGGACCAACGCGGCGCGCTTCAAGTGCCCGGAGTGTGGCACCGTCATCTTCCGGTGTGCGAAGTGCCGGAAGCAGAGCAACCTCTACGAGTGCCCGGACTGCGGGTTCAGGGGGCCGTAGATGGGCGACGTCGCCGCGAAGATCAAGGTCATGCCGCAGAGCCCCGAGGTCGACCTCGACGAACTCGAGGACCGACTCGAGGCTGCCCTCCCCGAGGGCGCCGAGATCCGCGGGTACCAGCGTGAGGACGTGGCCTTCGGCCTCGTCGCGCTACTGCCGACCGTGATCGTTCCCGACGACGCCGGTGGCACCGAGGCCGTCGAGGACGCGTTCCGTGACGTCGAGGGCGTCGAGAGCGTCGACGTCGACTCCGTCGGCCGCCTCTGAGGCCGCCGACTTCTTGCGGGCTGCCAGCCGACGAGCGGCGCGACTCGCTGCCCCGGCGAGGTAGACGGCGAGTTCCGGACCCATCGTGAACAGCGCCGTATCGACGCCCGAACCAGCCACCCGCTTTATGTGCCCGCTGGCCCAAGCCTGATGTGATGGTTCACAAGAAAGTCACGCTGATCGGATCGAGTAGCGAGAGCTTCGACGCCGCCGCGGACGACGCTATCGACCGCGCGGAGGAGACGCTGGACAACGTGAAGTGGGCGGAAGTGAAGGAGTTCGGCGTCGAACTCGCGAGCGTCGACGACCGGGAGTACCAGGCCGAAGTCGAAGTCGCGTTCAAACTCGAGGACTGAGCGCGGCCGGACTCCCGTTCGGTCCTTCCCGACGGCTTCTTGCCCGCCGACCAATTTCACCCGACTACCCAATGGTTCGTCTCCTCCACTACTCGGATATCGAGAACCTCTACGACGACGCCGAGCGCGCGGGGCGGTTCGCGGGCCGGATCCGCGAACTCGACGGCCCGGACGCCCTCGTCGTCGGCACCGGCGACACAACCGCGCCGGGGGTCGTCTCGCTGGCCGCCAACGGCCGACAGGTACTCGATTTCGCCGACGCGGTCGGCACCGTCGCCGACACGTTCGGCAACCACGACTTCGACTACGGCCCGGACGCGACCCGCGAAATCGTCGCCGACAGCGAGTTCACCTGGGTCACCGCCAACACCCGCGACGAGGGCGGCGAGCCGTTCGCCGCTGCCGAGGGAAGCGTCCCGTGGACGACCGTCGAGGCAGACGGCGAGCGCGTCGGATTATTCGGTCTCACGGATCCCACGACCGACTCGATCAACCCGCAGGCCGCGCCGCTGACCTTCACGGATCCGTACGAGGCTGCGGAAAAGGCTGCCGCGGAACTTCGTGAGGAGGGCGTCGACTACGTCGTCGCGCTCTCGCACCTCGGCGGCGGCGACGACGAACTCGCGCGCCGGGTCGACGTCGACGCCGTCCTCGGGGGCCACGTCCACAGCGTCCGCACCGAGTACGTCGACGGGACGCTCTGTACCCGGACGGGCGTCAACGGCCACCAGTTCATCGAGGTGGAACTGGGTGCGGAGGGCGGCGACGGCGCGACGGACCGTGGCGACGGCGGTACCCGTGCAAGCGCGCGCGTGATCGACCCCAGTAAGGGCCCGATCCACCAGGGTCTGACAGCGGCACTTCGTCGCCGGCGCGAGGCCGCGGGGCTGACCGAAACGGTCGCCACCGTCGACGACCCGCTCTACCGCACCGACGAGACCACCTTCGGCGGCGAGTCCCGGATCGGGAACTTCGTCGCCGACGCCTACCGCGCCGCGGCCGACGCCGACGTGGGGCTCCAGAACGGTGGCGGGATCCGCGAAGGCCCGCCCCTCGAAGGTGAGGTGACGCTCGCGGATCTGGTGAGCGTGCTCCCCTTCGAGGAGCCAGTAGTTGTCGTCGAACTCACCGGCAGAGAGCTACTCCAGGTGTTCAGCGAGGCCGACGGCGGCGAACTCGACTTCGGCGAACCCGACTGGTGGCACGCCCACCTCAGCGGCGCCAGCCTGCGCTGGGACGAGGAGGCCGGCGAACTGCTCGAGGCACACGTCGACGGCGAACCGATCGATCCCGAACGGCTCTACCGGGTCGCGACCGCCGAGTACCTGCTGCACTCCGATCACGAGTTCCCGACCATCGAGCAGCGCCACCGTGCGGGCGAGGTGGGGATCCAGCACGACGTGCTGGCGGATCACGCCCGGGACGGCGGCCTCGACGTCGCTGTCGAGGGCCGACTCACGTTCGATTCCTGAGTGGCCGGAAGGGGTACGCATTTGTCGGGCGGCGTCGCAGATTCCCCCATGACGCTGGTCGTGGTCCCGGTTCGCTACCCGCTCTCGAAGCACTCCAAAGCGACGCTGAAGGAGGCGATCCGCATCGCCGAGGAGCGTGAGGGCGAACTCACGGTGCTGCACGTGGACCTGTTCCAGGAGAACCGCAACGTGAGTCGCGCCCAACTCAAACGCGAGGTCGAGTCCGAACTCGGGTGGATCGAGCGCGCACGCTACGTCGTCCGGCAGGGCTTCCTCGTCGAGGAGACGATCATGGAGGAGGTGGCCGCCGAGAACGCCGACGTGGTCGTCATCGGCTCGAAACAGGCCGGGCGCTGGCGCAAGATGCTCAACAAACTGTTCCAGTCGCCGGACGTGGGGAAGTATCTGGAGGAGAAACTCGACTGCACCGTCATCACTGTCTCCGCCGAGGGTGCGACCGAGGGCGAAGGGACGGCCGAGAGTTGAAGTAGGATACCGGGACCAGTCCGGCCCGGATGTGGCCCAGCGTGGACCGGCTCCCGGCCGGCACGGCGACGCTCGAATCGCTCGCCGGCGTCCCGCTCGGTCCACAGGTCGATCCTGGACTGTTCCTCCCAGTCGCGATCGCGACGCTCGCTGGCTGTCTGCTCGGTACCTGCTCGGGCCTGGTCCCCGGCCTGCACGCGAACAACTTTGCGCTCCTCCTCGCCGGCGCGGCGCCCCACGTCGCCGTCGACCCGCTCGTCCTCGGCGCGGCGATGCTCGCGGCCGGCGTCGTCCACACGTTTCTGGACATCGTCCCCTCGCTCGCGCTGGGCGTGCCCGACGGCGCGATGGCGGCCGCGGCGCTCCCGGGCCACCGACTCGTCCTCCGGGGCCGGGGCCGCGAGGCGCTCAGGCTCTCCGCGCTCGGGTCGGGCGCCGCCGTCGCCATCGCCACACCGCTCGCGTTCCCGGTGACGGCGGCGATGCGCCGGCTCGCACCCACGCTGACCGCGTGGTTTCCGGTCGTCGCCGCCGCGGTGCTCGCACTCCTGCTCCTCACTGAACCGTCCCACAGCGCCCGGATCGCCGGCCTGCTGGCGTTCGGGATGGCCACCGCGCTGGGCGCTGCCGTCCTCGGCCTCTCGCTCACGGGGCCGCTCGCGGGCGGCGTGCTCGCACCGTTGTTCGGCGGCCTGTTCGGCGCGCCCGTCCTCCTCGACGCCCTCGAGGGCGGCGGCGTCCCCGAGCAAGCGGACGCGAAGTTGGCGATTCCACCCATCGATCTGGGCATCTCGGCGGCAGCGGGCGGGCTCTCCGGCGCCGCAGTCGGCTACCTCCCCGGTGTCTCGGCGGGCGTCGCCGCCACCGTGTCGCTTCCCGCTGTCCCGGCCCGGAGCGACCTCCGGGGGTTCGTCGTCGCGACGAGTGGCGCGAACAGTTCGACCGCCATCTTCGCGCTGTTCGCCCTCGTCGCGCTCGGATCGCCGCGGTCGGGCGTGCTCGTGGCCGTCGACGACGCGGGGACGCCGCTCGCGCTCACGGTGTTGCTTCCCGCAGTAATCGTCGCCGCGGCGGTGGGGTTCGTACTCGTCGGCCTGCTCGGGGACGCCGCGTTTCGGACCGTCTCCCGACTCGATCAGCGACGGCTGGCGGCCGCGGTGTTGGGGCTGCTGGTCGTGCTCTCGGCGCTGTTCGCCGGCCTCGCGGGGATCGCGGTGTTCGTGCTCGCGACGCTCGTCGGGTTGATTGCCGTCAGAATCGGCGCGCGACGAGTCTACCTCATGGGGGTGTTGCTCGGCCCGCTGGCCATCGGTCTCTAGAGCGCGACGTAAGCGACGGCGTAGGCGACGCCGGCGACCGTTACGGCCGCCAGTCCCGTCAGCGCGGCGCCGACGGCGCCGGGACGCTCGATCCGCGCCTCGAACACGCGGAATCGCGGGATCGCGCCGACCATCCCCACCGCGAGCACGGAGAACACGAACGGGTAGGAGAACTCCAGCGTCGGGGCGGGGATGGCCAGCGCGGCCAGTGCGTAGCTGACGCCGACGACTGCTCGGAGGTCGACTGCGGCCCTGATCGACCGCTCGAGCAGCCAGACGGCGACGAGCAGGCCGGCCCAGATGGCGGCGAGTTCGACGCCGAACGCGCCGAGCAGGTGAAGCGTCGGGTCGGCCGAGAGCGCGACCCGCTCGGTCACCAGCGGCGCCGAGAACGGGTAGAGGAACGCCGGCGGCTCGCCAGTTGCGAGGTCACCAAAGGGGTGCGAGGCCAGGCCGACGAGGGCGACGGCGAACGTGGTTCGGGCGTCCGCGAGGGTGTAGTAGTTCGCGCCCTCGGCGACGGCGACGGCGGCGACGGCGAAGACGGCCATCACGGCGCCACCGAGGGCGCCGCTGACGAGCGTGGCGACGATACTGAGACCGACGCCGAGGAGAGCGGCAACGGCGAGCCACCGCGTGGAGCCGGTCTCCCGGCCGTGGAGCCACGCGGCCGCGAGGCCGGCGGCGACGGGGGCGACGACCAGTGAGTGCGTGATCGTTCGGTGGACGGCCGTGCTGGCCTCCCAGAAGGAACTGACGGTGCCCATCACGCCGCCGCTGGCGCCCGCGAGGCCGACCAGCGCGTACACCATGTCCACGTCGGGGACCGTGGCGAACGCCGCGGCGAGGAGGCCCAGTTTGAGCCCCGCCTCCCGGTCGCGGAGCATCGCGGCCCCGCCACCGACGAGGGCGAACGCCAGCAGCGCGTGACCGACGAACATTACCAAATATTCGGGTCTAGCAGTGATAAGTCTCTCGCCGACCCGTGTTCCGTGGTCGCACGTCCCGCGTCAGTCGGCGCTCTCGCCCGTCGGCTCCCCGGCCGATCCTGTCGACTCCGCCGCCTTCGCCTCGAGTTTCGTCCACTTCTTTTCGATTTCGGCGTTGCCCCGGACGACGGTGTCCTCCGCCTCGTCGACGAACCGCGTCTTCCGGAGTTCGATCGACTTGACCGTCCCAGTTACGTCGCCGGTTTTCACACGGTCACCCGGCATGAAGTCGGGGTCGCGCAGGAGATAGACGCCGGCGACGGCGTCGGCGATCATGCTCGACAGCGAGTAGGAGACACCGAGGGCGAGGAAACCGGCCGCGGTGCCCATCGACGCCGCGATCTGGTCGAGGCCGATGATCGAGAGGAAGGAGAGCGCGATCCCGAACCAGAGGAACGCGGCGACGATGGCGCTGATGAACCGGCGATACACTTTCGACTCGTGTGAGAACGCGCGACGGAGCGCCACGCGGACCATCGTCATAACGATCTTCGCGAAGACGGCGGCGAGGACGAGGAAGATCAGCCCCGAGAGGATCTTCGGGATCGCGGCGACGATGTTGCCGGCGAACTGGTTGACCCCCTCCTCGATGAGGCCGTACTGGAGCGGTTGCATACGCAGGGGGTGGATCCTCAGTCCTAAAAAGGTGGGAGCGACCGGAGGCCGCTACTCGTGAACGCTCCGTAGTCGCCGGACAGAGCCGGCGACCGGTCACGAGCCGTGATCGGCTACGCCGCCCGGTGAACTTCGTGGTTCCCGTCGTCGTCGACACCGATGATCGCCCACTCCCCCTCGGGCGACTGTTCGCTGAGCCGTTCGTCGAGTTCGTCCACGCAGTCGGTCCACGTCACGAGGCATTCGAGGCCATACTCCCCGTCGAGGGATCCCGGCCGGGACGCATCCTCCGCGCAGAGTGTGCGTACCCGGACGGACCGCCACTTCCGCTGCGCGATGAACTCCGGCCCGTCGCCGGAGATCGCGTAGCCGAGGCGTTCGAAGACGCTCCGTGCTTCGTCGTTCGGTGGTACCGTGCGCGCCATGCAGGTGAGAGTTGGATGGCAACCCTGTTAAGTGTGTGGGTAGTTGCCACGGGCCACCCCGTCGCTTAGTCGCTCGTCGAGGCCGAACGCGGCGGTTCAGCCTGAGCGTCGCCGATGGGTGCCGGGGGGCTGTCGCGAACGTCCTCGCGACCCTCCTCTTCGATCACCTGGCTGTAGGCGTCGGGCATCACCTTCGTGAACTCCGAAAGCGTCGCCTCCCAGTCGGCGAGCAGTTCGCGGCCGCGCTCGCTGTCGGTGTGGGCGACGTGGTTCTCCACGAGCCGGCGGAGCACGCGCTCGTCCTTCTCGCTCAGGCCCGAGAGCGTCACCATCCCGGTGTTGGCCCGGCGCTCGAGGGTGCCGTCCGGATCGTGGACGTAGGCGACGCCGCCGGACATCCCCGCGGCGAAGTTCGTCCCCGTCTCGCCCAGCACGGCGACGATGCCGCCAGTCATGTACTCACAGCCGTGGTCGCCGACGCCCTCGACGACGGCGGTGGCGCCGGAGTTCCGCACGCCGAAGCGCTCGCCGGCCATCCCCTCGACGTACAGTTCGCCGTCGGTCGCGCCGTACAGCGCGACGTTGCCGGCGAGCACGTTCTCCGAGGGTTCGAAGCCGGCGTCGTCGGGCGTCCGGACGATCAGCCGGCCACCGGAGAGCCCCTTGCCGACGTAGTCGTTGGCGGCGCCGGTCAGCCCCAGCGTGACTCCCTGTTTGCAGAAGGCGCCGAAGGACTGGCCCGCGGTGCCCGTGAGTTCGGCCCGGATCGAGTCGTCCGGGAGCCCCTCGATACCCACGCGGTCGGCGATTTCGCTCGAGAGCATCGTCCCGATAGCGCGGTCGGCGTTGGTCACCTCGCGGTCGAGTCGGACGTCCCGCCCCTCCTCGATCGCTGGCTCGGCGGCGTCGAGCAGGTCCCGGTCGTAGTGGTTCTCCACGCCCGGGTGTGACTGCTCGCGGACCTTCGTCCGCGGCCCCGGTCCGGGGTCGGCGAGGATCGGCGACAGATCGAGCTGTTTCGCCCGCGGGTGGTCGGTCTCGCGCTGACTGAGTAGTTCCGGCCGGCCGACCATCTCGTCGACCTCGGTGAACCCCAACTCGGCCATGATCTCCCGAAGCTGTTTGGCGATGAAGGTGACGTAGTTCACCACGTGCTCGGGCTCGCCCGGGAAGCGATCCCGGAGGTCCGGGTCCTGCGTCGCGACGCCGACCGGGCAGGTGTTCTCGTGGCACTGCCGGGCCATCACGCAGCCGGAGGTGACGAGCGAGGCGGTGCCGAAGATGTACTCCTCGGCGCCCAGCGCGGCGGCGACGGCGACGTCGCGGCCGGTTTTGAAGCCGCCGTCGACGCTCACGCGGACCCGGTCGCGCATCCCGGTCATCCGGAGGAACTGGTTCGCCTCGGCGAGGCCCAACTCCCACGGCAGGCCCGCGTTCTTGATCGACGTCTTTGGCGACGCGCCGGTGCCGCCGTCGTGGCCCGAGATGTGGAGCACGTCG
>Ga0136556_1000850_pt1 | contig 16801 bp, 14 predicted proteins | sample AntRauTorckE6831_FD_104780 | JGI IMG/M metagenome (GOLD analysis project Ga0136556, IMG submission 104780) | Saline lake microbial communities from Rauer Islands, Antarctica - Metagenome Torckler E6 #831 | ecosystem: Environmental > Aquatic > Non-marine Saline and Alkaline > Saline | place... | reverse complement strand
ATATTTAGTGAATCAGTACCAGGGTCTATCCCCGTGTGTACGGGGCCACCTCTACCCAGCTTGCATCAATGAGCCGTCCTGTGGGTCTATCCCCGTGTGTACGGGGCCACCATCGTATAATGTCTGACGAACGCGTCAAGACCGGGTCTATCCCCGTGTGTACGGGGCCACCTATATATTTAATTTTACCTTTTGTTATATATGGGGTCTATCCCCGTGTGTACGGGGCCACCTCTGTGAACTTATGCCAGTAATAATGCCAGTTTGGCAATAACTATGGCTTATCTTCCCACTGTCTGCAACAACAGACAGGATTAGAACTGATCTAATCCGGAATCATTTTCATCATAGGGAGCTTCTTTGGTATTTGAAAGTTTTTCGAGTTCCTCTAAATCGTGGACTTTGGTTAATTCACGAAAGGTAAGCCACATGCCTTCATACTCAACCAGTTCTTTCCTGGGCCATCCCAGCACCCGAACCCCCAGCCCCGATGGCGCTTTTGCACTTCGCCAAAAGAGTACAACCCCTCCCTCATCCGGTATTAGTTCAGCCCAATCCATCATTACTTTCCAAAGCCGTTCGCGAACAGACTTTTTCATTTGAGGACTAACATACACCCCCGGCGCAAGCTCATGCATACAGGAGCGGATAAATCCGTCAAATCGGTTAGGCAGGTTACGCGTTATCGCTATTGTCATCGACATCAAGCATCTCCTTTATTTGATCAATCATTTGAGGTATTACGTTATCTTTCCGAAATATTTGGCCAGCCAAGATACGGGCTTGCGTTTCTATACTATCTCCTTTTTGCCTGGAATACTTTTTAGTCGCTTCAAAAGCAATGGGAAGCATAATAGAGCTGCGAAACAAGTCGGCAATATCAAGGGCAAAAGCACGCCCTGAGGACTCATGGATAAAACCCAGTTGTGGAAGGGTCCCCGTCAAAGCCACAGCAATTTGCGCAGCGGCATACGAGGCCGTGGCTACATGGTTAATAGCCTTATTAATGGTATCATTACTTTCCGGGTTCTGGCGATCGTATCTTCGACCGTTCCATGTCACTCCGTATTGACCGGCCAAACTTTTATAGACTTTTTTCATACGTTTTCCTTCCATACCACGCAGCGAATTTATATCGCGGGCATAATCAGGCAACGCCCCATCAAACCGAAAAGCATACATCTTTCGAATGATCTTGATACGCTTTTCTTCATCCGCCCAAAGCTTTGCCTGTTTGCGTGCCAGGGCAGAACGATCCGGACCAAACGGCATGCTGGCCGCATAAAGCCGCACGCCATTGGAGCCGATAGCCAGAACGCCGGTTTGTTGTCGAGCGAGTATGCGCAAGGCATCATGACTTATGACCGTGCCCGGTCCCAGCAGCACGTTCGACACCTGCTGCAGTGGAATTTCATAAGCTCCGGCTTCAAGTTCATCGGTGCCTGCTGTGCTGAACACAAGGTTCCCGCTTTCAACAGCCAGTCTCCCTCGCTCCAGCCACATTAGGCCATGACGGTCGGAGTGTGGGACGCGTGCGGTTTCTAATCCTAACCTTCCTTTAAATACCATATTATCCTCCGTTAGGCCCGTCTGATTTTTAACATTCCAAAGCCAAAGCTTTTATGACGACCAATGCCCTGTTTTAATAAATCTTTAAAGGCCGCATTGTCGGTAACCTCGAGCTTGCCGGTCAGCGTAACATCCGGGCGTTTAATAGTTTTTAGTTTACGGTTAGATTTATGATTGCGTCTTGACATGCGTTCAATCGAATAACGCTTCAATTCTCCAGAAATAAGTTTAGCTCCCTTGCGTATTTCTAACTGTCGTTTAAGCCAATCGGTATAGATTTCTCCCCGATCTACATCTATGGCGGGATCGTCAATCTCCCAGACGCGTGACAGAAAAGCGTCGATTTCCTGTCCCTTGTTCCACTTCGGCCCGTCCGAGGCTTTGCGTACCACCGGACAAGCCCGGAGTTCAAAACCAAGTTTCATTCCGGCAGGATACGCATTCGGCATCGGTTTTGAAGCCATACGATCCCAATCGACAATTTCGTAAACGGCAGGACTGGCAAAGCCGCGGGACAGATTCTGAAGCGTTTCCCAATCCAGTTCCGAATAGCAGAGCGTGCGAATATGCCGTCCGTTCTTGTTTTTATAATCGGTGATTTGGCGATGTTGATCTTCTACACAAAACGGATTGGGAGCCTGTTCCTGAAAAAGCTCCGACAAGGCACAGTGTACCAGATAATTGTTCCCCACTCTTTTGAGCGGCAGATGTAGCATGCGTCCCAGTTGGGAAAGCTGGCGCGTATCCAGCCACATCTGTATCATATTCAAATTATGCGTGTTCTCATTATTCATGGGTTGCCTCGTCAGTTTCTATTAGAATTTCACCTTTTGCAATCCACCGTTCCCCCACGTGAATCTGGTTGGCCCAGTCCCGTCGATCGGTAACCGGTTTTTCTATATTAGCCCGCGGATGATTTTGATTCTTGTCCACCGGCCACCAGGCGGGATAGGTGTTGCGTTTATCTGCGTTGTCGGCCAGGGAAACTTTTTGAAGTGCTTCTACCAAATTTTCTGCTTCCATTCGGCCAATCAATAATGGAACTGCCGGCAAACATGTTTTGCGTCCGATAAACAGGGGTCGTTCGGGATATTGGAGTGCGTCCCGAATATCATCAATCGTGGGCGCTTCGTTCACAGGTTGTAGAGTGAGGGCTACGGTGTGGATGGTATCTGCCCAGTAATCACGAAGGCGTATGTGTGTGCCTTTGCTGGCAGGTCCTCCTTTTCGTTTATCCACCCACCCCTGGGTGGTCCATGCATTATCATCACGCATAAAATCTTGGGATAGATCAACCGTTTGATAATCCTTGATTTTCTGTCCGGCACGATCTTGACGTACCGCATATTGCAGGCGTTCCTGTAGTTGTTGTAACTTTTGGAAATTACTATGATCGTATCCCAGTGCGTTTCCCAGCATTCCTGCCATCATCGAAAGCGCCGGATAGGGTTGTATTTTGCCATGCCGATCAACAATCGGTGCCCCAAAACTCATTAGCGGGGCATCCAATCGAAGTATGAGTATATCCATAATTATGCTCCCCTGACTTGTTGTGCTGCCCAATCGGCAACATTTGACACCGGGATCGTCTCTTTGACATCCAGTTTATTCAGAAGAATATCTGTAGGACCCATAGCTGCCAGTTTGCGTTCGCTATTGTTTCGATACATCTGATCCATATCGGCTACAAAGTTTGCCAGTTCCTGATAGCTGTTGGAAAGAATACCATCTCCATTTTTTGAAACCGCCTGCTGGAAAGCATTGGCCAGTGTTCGTGGCTGGGACTTTCCTGACTCTACGAGCAAGCACTGTGCCCAGGAATAGGGTGCAGTTGAACCCAGTTTCGCTCCGGGTGAAACGGTAGCAATAAGATGTATCAGGCGTTTAACAACTTCTGCTGCCAATTTCCGGTCTGCTTCTTGCCATTTACTGCGATCTACGGCCTGGAGGTTGGATACCAACAATGGAATATCTACCACCACGTAATTATAAAACAGCCCGCTGGACAGTTCGGTACTATTGATGTGGCCGGCGCCCAATTCGCCGCTTTCTTCCGGTTCGTCCCGTCGAAGTTCATCGACGGCTGAGAAATAGTCGCTTTCGCTCTCTTCCTCATGGGTAGTAAAAGCATGCGCTACATGGATCGCCGCATCACCACGGGCCAGTACATCGCTGGTGACCATGCGGCCAAACAGGGCGGCGTCCAGTCCCGAGGCCAGTTGGAGGCCTTTCAGGTTTTTCTTGAGATCGCCTTTGGAAAAGTCGCTCATGGCATCGGCCGCTTCCGAAACGGTATCGTTAGGCAATTCCGGATCTTCTTCCCAGAAGACGGGGAAATCATCCTCTATCTCATTTATCTTTTTCTTGATAAGATTGCGCAGGTAGCGCATTTCGGGCGCTCCAAAAATGGTGATCTGAGCGGTTCCCAATTCTTCCCACGGATTCTCACCTTCATCAGGGTCTATCAGCTTCTTAATAGCATTCTTCTTTGCCTTTTTCCCCGACAATAAATATTCTTTAACGGCAAATGTCCCCGCCCGAACCAGGGCTGCGGGGTAGCCCTCGTCAATCAGAGGCTGTGCAAGCTTTCGTTGGAAAGTTTCCCGCGATCGAAACGTCTTTTCGGACGCTTCAATGTTGTAAAGAGCATTTTCACCTTTAAAATTACGCCAGTGATATTTCAGGCACTGCGAGGAAACGCGTGTCCGCGTGCTGCCGCCAAAGGGCAGGCGTTTGGCGAATCCGGCGTCGTCGCGATTGAGAAGCGTTGCCGGGTAAGAGGTTAAGGTATGTATTTGAAGAAATTTAGTATTACTCATAATAGTACTCCGTTTTTATTAATTAGGAATCCTGATAGTTGAATTTTGATATTATCTTATGCTTGTTCTGCTGCATATAAAGCAGAATAATAGCTGCGCGAAATGGAAAGCCGGATATTTTCACCTTTCTCTCCGGATTGGGAGAAAAGAAGCCATAAAACGTCTACCCAATTTGCTTGTTGATTTTTACCGGACAGAAACTGTGCAACGCGGCGCAGATGTTTTTCGAGCGTTTGTCCTTTTGCACGCATCAGTTGCACAAATCGCAGCTCCGACCAGCCCGCTTCGGCAAGGGCTTTGCCAAAGGAGGTATGGTAATCGTGCAGTCCCGCGCAGTGCGCCATGCCCATAAGCAGTGTGGCCCAGCGCCGCTCTCGTGTTTTTTGAGAAAGCCATTCGGGAGATTCGTCCAACTCCAATGTCAGCAGGAGGCGCCAGAGCGCCGGGGTGAAGGGTCTGTCAGGAGATATGCGTCGCAGTTCGGCCATATCGCCCGTGGACAGACCGTCTCCCTGCATCATACTTGCTATTTTCCCGACTGCTTTTCCGAAATCGATAGTGCTCCTTCGGCTTTCGGTAGTATCAATAGCTGTCGCCGGCCCCTCATTAACGGTGTTTGATTCATGTTCAGTGCTCATAATGTTCCTCGGTTTAATTAACAGTTACTTTTTCTTCGTATGCCAGTTCCAGTATATCGCGACAGCGTCCATAAAAGATGGAGCGAGCTTGGCTGACGGCTCTCAGCCGGCGAAGATCCGCAATCGGTATGCTGCGTTCAGCCTCCCGAAGCAGCTTTTCGGCTTCTTCCAACAAAATAAGCTGCCACCGTTTTCGGGCCTCGTCCGGGTCCACCTCCACCGAAGCCCAAAGGGATTCAAAAAAGCGGTCGTCAATAGCCTGATCGAAGCGGTCAATCCAGGGAGCCAGTTTTTCATAATCTATCTTCTCGTTTTTGCCGCTGCTAAGCAGGGATGCAATAGCCGGGTAAAGAATCTTTTTCTGTACTTCCGAAGTTAATGCAACTCGTTCTTGTGCTCTCTTTGCCAACTTTTTCTGACTCGATGGATTGTCAAATAACCGGCTTGAAACCTTTGGTGGCACTGGTACTATCCGTTGATGTAGCCCTCCGGTTTTTCCCTGGCCCCGAACAAGTGCCTGAGTAATCAGAAAGGCCCCGTTTTGTTCAGCGCCTTGGAATTCAAGGGCAATAGGGGTTGTATATTCTTCACCCAGAAGAAGCTGCTGGAGGAGCTTATATGTAAATCCTGATTCACCAAGCGTTAGTGCTTTAACTCCCTTTTTTTCTATGGGTGTCCAGGGATCTTGCGTTTGTCCATTCAGATCATCAGGAGTAAGGATTCTGCTTGCTTTTGTATTTGTTCGATAACAGCAAATGTCTCCATTATTCTTAATTAACCGGATTCGACGACATATTTCCATAAAGTATGGATCGCAATCAGCGAGCGATATAGAACTTGCTTTAGTACCATTCCAGCATTCCATCCAAAGCAGAGCATGACCTTTGGCATTGTACATAGTCAGCATTTTTTCCCGATAGCTCAGCAAGACATTTAAATCGCGATTAAACCTTACTCCCCAAGATAGCTTTGGAGCAAGTCCTACAAAAGGCCTATTACCAAATCCACCATTCATACGTACAATACCATAATTTCCCCGACCCAGGAATCCTTCCATTGTTTGTAGAGTCAAGAGAGCATAAAGCCAGTATTCCGGTTTTGGATAAAGAACACGATTCCCTTTCAGATCGTGGTTTTTGGAAGTCACCAGCATATCGAGCTCATCGGGTGTTCTAATGTCCGATTTATATTCAGCCTCTTCCAGTGAGCCTTCCGGTACCGGCGACTGCATAAAAGCCGGTTGGGAGACCTCTTCAACAACCAGATGCCAGGCGGCTTCGCTTCCATCGGCCAGGTTTATCAAGGCTTTTCTCCATGTTGCAGGCTCCGTTGAGATTTCCCCGTCCATTTCCCGTGCCACAGCCATGGCGGCTATCTGCACCAGAAAGCTAAACCAGGGCTGCTGCTGGTGCGGTTGAAGCGCCTCAAAACTCAGTATGCTGTCCTCAAGCAGTGCGCAAAAGATCCCGGGCAGATTGGTCTTGTCCACCTTGCCGTCGGTAAAGCGCACTTCAATGATGGGATCATCTAACAGTGAATATTGCATTTCATCTTCCATGTGATCTTTGTATTAATTTATAGTAATGAGCTTAATCAAGCCGTCGGATATTCAGTTTTGTTCAGGGGCCAATCCAAAACGGTCGTATCGAAACGTCTGTCCGTAATATTCAAAAGAAAAACCGTCTTTGAAAGGTCGCACGGCTTCCGACCGGATTTCGAACTCTTCGGGCACGACATTAAGCTGCCATTCGGTAATCGTCATTTCTTTTACCTTGTCTCCGAACGGTCCATCCATTGCCGATGGCAGAAATACCTGATAATCGTCCCGACCCAGCCTTGTTTTTACTGCTTCAAGTTCTTCTGCAAACCCTTCTTTTCCAAAGGGTTTATTGAAGTCGATGCCTACCAGATTAGGAATTTGTTTATCCGCAAACTCCTGTCCTGCGATATGTTGCTGATGCTTTTCCCAGCAATCCCCCATTTTTTGGACCAGTTCTTCAAGAATTTTCGGATGCGTAGCCCGCTCCACGAGTTCCCGATTGTGTTCTGGGATATGCCAATGGTTGAAGCTGTCATCTTCCAGCACACGCCAGGTTGCTTCGAGTACGCGTAAATCCTGATAAACGGTACCCAGACCATGTTTACCCTGGGAGCCTTGCCCGTCTTTATCAATTGATTCACTGAGATCGCGATCTTCGGGGGTCAGTACTTCACACTGGGCCGTTTCAAATCCGTGGGGACGTTCGCGATCATGACGGTGAAGTCGTCCAATGCGTTGAAGCAGTACGTCCATCGGACAGAGATCGGTGATCAGCAGATCGGCATCGATATCCAGGCTCTGTTCTACGGTTTGGGTTGCCACGGCAATTACCGGGCTTCCATTGGTTGATTTTCCAAAGTAGTTCTCAATTTCCTTGTCTAATCGTTTGCGATCGTCCGGGGCAAACCGTGAATGATGCGGCGCCGGGACGGCATTGACCCGAAACAGCAACTCCGATTCGATTCCGAGCAGTTCTTCCAGTGCTTTCTGTGTTTTGATGCAATCTTTTATAAGGTTGCGAATGATAAGCACCCGAGCTCCCGCTTGAGCCTTTTCGGCAGCCAGCTGAGCAATTTCTTGTGGTGAAGAAGCGATATTTTTGATGCTGAGTTTCACTTTCTTCTGTTGGCCTGATGAAGGAGCGTGATATATCGCCGGCTCTTCTCGGGAAGCATCAACGTGGGTAATGAGGGGATAAGAAATCTCTTTTGCCTGCTCTGGCCCAGGTAACTTACTGCGGTTTTTTGTTGTAAGATGAATACGTGACGCCGTTCCCAGTGTGGCTGACATTAGCAGAGCGTGTCCACCGGCTGCCAAATGATAATCAAGCACACGATCCAGCAACTTGGTCATGTAGGTGTCAGAGGCATGTACCTCGTCAACCACCAAAAAATGGCGGAGCAGCGCAGTGGCCCGCATGTGAGCGTGGTTCACCTGGAGTGTTGACAGGAATACCTGATCGATGGTTCCGACCACGATAGCGCCGGCAAGATATCGCTTGGGATGCTCGGCCGCCCAGCCGCGTTCTCGTAATAAATCACGTCGATTTTCAGGCCACAGAACTTCAAAATTCGGGAGTTTTTGTGCTTCAACAGCATCAACCTTAATATAACCCGAAACTGCCTGGACGACCGGCGGTCTGGATTTTTCATTGGGAAACGCACGTTTGGTTGCCTCCACAATCCGTTGGTAAAGTTGTGTGGCGGCACTGCGTGTGGGAACGGCGAAATACATTCCGTCCACCAAACCGGCCTGGTACAGCCGGACAAATCGAGCAACGGCAGCTTCAGTTTTTCCGGAACCGGTATCTGATTCCAACACCGTAAGGCTGCCCTCTTTATGGATAGGCAAGTTGAGACAGGTCTGCTGAATTTCGAATGGCTCCCATTTAGAAATCCGATCAAACCCAACCGGGTCACTTCCCAGTTGATTGCGGGCTTCTTTGGGATCGAGTACCAACTTATCAACTGCGTGTGCAGCATTGTCTCGTGCTATGTTGATATAGTTATCACTGTATTCAGCGAAGTTGAAAAATTTCGGATCAGAGCCGAGCCAATCAGCCAACGTAAGCAGCCCGTTAAAAGCGTGTTGCAATATGGGATCTGCGGGAAATTTTTCAGCCTCTTTTTCAAACGCTTCGGGAAACCAGTTTCGAATGGATTGCCCAAGCTCCTGTAGTCCTTGTATGGGATTTCTTTCTGTATTTTCTTTCCATAAACTACTTTTGAAATTATGCTGAGGCGATACGGGGCGGCCATGATGCCCCCACGTAGCTAAGAGGAAATGAATAAAAGTTTGTTCAGTGGAGAACCAATGCATCATATCTTGAATACCGAGAGGCATTAGTAACTGCTCCTGGTATTGGGCATCGGCATCCAGGAGTTCTACTATCGGAGAAACATGACCGGCACGCGGTCTTTTTGTTTTGTACATTCGGTTTTGGAAACCATGATTGACCTTGCCTGCATCATGGATCGCTGCCAATGCAGAAAGACGAGCAAGATGCACATCTGAAAATACTTCCCAACCAATTAGTGAAGTCAGTCGATCTTTAAGAATAGTTCGTTTTAATAGCGCCTCTGTTACGGCTGCTACATCTGCAGAATGGGCTAACAGCGGGTGCCATTCAATGACTTCACCCTCTTGGTCCTGGTTAAGTTTTGCCCAAAATCCTTTTCCTGCGGGATTCCCTTTCATATATAATTACTTATGTTGTCTTAGCCTGTATTATTCACCAAGAAATTTGGTTGTGAGCAAGGCGGGGTGAAAATGGTGGCGGAACGGTACCTTCGTACCGTGAGTAAACCATTTTCAGTCCAACGCAGCTCACGGGTAAATTTCGAAGTACGGTTCAACTTATTTTTACATTGCATACGGTTAGTTAAGGTATGTCATTGATAAATAAACCCTTATATCATTACAATATATTATTTGTGAATAATACAGGTTAGAATGTAGACCAGTTAAGCCGTTGCATTCCGGCTTGTGCCAGCGTTTCGATATTTCCGTAATTGATGAGCTTCCAGAAAAGGGCCCTTGTAGCACGGGCATCAACAATTGCAGTATGTAATGGTCCCTTTATTGAAATATCAAATGCGTTTAAAAGCGATGATAATGTATAGTCCTTCGTATTGTTACAGAAATTTCTTGCAAGTCCAAGTGTATCAATATATAACACATCGGGTCCTCGAAAGCCCAGGCGCTCCGTTTCATAGGCTATAAAACGGAGGTCAAATCCCACATTGTGTCCCACTACTACTCCTGTGGTCAAGTGAGCCAGTACGGCGGATAACTGTTCAGACAGGTATTTGTCACCTATATCATTTTCAGGTTGTGTCCAGTGGAAACGTTGCCCGCTTCGTGGAAGAATAGCGATTTCGGTGATTTTAGCCCCGCGGTCCGGATGCAGTCCGGTGGTTTCAATATCAAAAAAAGCAAAGGAAGCAACCTCAACCGATTGATAACGGTCTGGTTGCGCCACTCGTATTTCGGCCATAGATTTCATACCCCAATAAATAATTGAACGCCCTTAAACGCAAATAAATACTGATATAGACAAAGCAACCTATGCCGGTTATAAAACCAACCATTCCTTTTAAAGATCACAACCTCATTTGCAAGCCTGGAGCAAGCCCCGATGAAACCGGAAAACAACCGCCTAAAGTTACATCTTTTTATTGACTGGTCATGGGTGGAGGTATTCGGTAACGGCGGAACGGTGACGATAACCGATCGAATTTTTCCATCATCAGAAAGTAATGATGTTGAATTCTTCTCGGAAGGCGGAGATGCCCAAATAGTATCTTTGGATAGGTGGAAACTGAAACCTGTTTGGGAAAAGTAAAAAAATAAAATAGATTTCATTTATGTTTAAAACCCGATCCATTCTTCTCTCCGCTATTGTTGCTTCCCTGGCCGGCTTCTTATTCGGCTTTGACACCATCGTAATTTCGGGAGCCGACCGGCCTATTCAACTGCTTTGGGATACCAGTGATCTATTCCACGGCACTTTTATCATGTCCATGGCGCTATGGGGAACCGTTTTTGGCGCGTTATTCGGGGGTATTCCCTGCGATAAATTCGGGCGAAAAAAGACCCTGTTCTGGATTGGCATTCTATATGTGCTGTCGGCACTGGGGTCGGGGTTGGCGCCCGATCCGTATATCTTCTCTTTTTCAAGATTTATCGGAGGCCTCGGCGTCGGAGCCTCATCCGTTGCCGCGCCCATTTATATCTCAGAAATAACCCCCGCGCGGGATCGCGGCCGCCTGGTGGCCTCGTACCAGTTTAATATCGTATTCGGAATTCTGATAGCCTTCATCTCCAATTACCTCATCGGTGAATATTTCGGCGACAGCGGCTGGCGCTGGATGCTGGGCATTGAGGCGCTTCCGGCTACAATCTATTCGCTGTTAGTTCTGGGCGTTCCGGAAAGCCCGCGCTGGCTGGCATTAAAGAAAAAGGATGAAGAAGGGGCTAAAAAGCTGCTGCAACAACTGAACCCCACCGAAAACATCAACAAAATGATGCAGGCTATAAAAGATTCGGTAAAAGAGGGAGATGTATCTAAATTCTTTTCCCGAAAATTCCGCTATCCCATACTGCTTGCTTTCCTTATTGCGTTTTTCAACCAGCTGTCGGGCATTAACTTTGTGCTCTACTATGCACCGCGCATTTTTGAGCAGGCCGGTATTGCCGCCAGCGATGTGCTGGGAGCCTCTATTCCGCTGGGTATTGTCAACTTATTATTTACAATTTTGGGAATGTATTTGATTGACAAGGTTGGAAGAAAACAATTAATGTACTATGGCTCCTTTGGTTATAATTTTTCATTAGCCGGGGTTTCGTGGGCGTTCTTTACCGGGGCCGAAGGGGTAGTTGTGGTAACGTTTGTTTGTGCTTTTATAGCTTCACATGCTGTAGGCCAGGGAGCTGTAATTTGGGTTTTTATTTCAGAAATTTTTCCCAATGCAATTCGGGATTATGGAATGTCGCTCGGTTCCGGCACGCACTGGGTTTTTGCAGCTCTTATAACCTTGGTAACACCATCGGTACTGGCAGTTTTTTCAGGCGGTGAAATCTTTGCCTTCTTTACCGGCATGATGGTTCTGCAACTGTTGTTTGTATGGAAGCTGATGCCCGAAACTAAAAACAAATCTTTAGAGGAGCTCGAAAAAGAGCTTTTACCGGAAGATGTAGAAATCGAAGATACCTGGGAATAAGCAAATCATCCCTTAATGATATCAATTAAGTATTTTTCGTAATGGCTGGGTTTTGTTTAAAAATGAACAACCCCGAGGCAAGCCATCGGGGTATCAAATGGAATAAGATACACTAAAATAATTTTCTTCCATTAGAACCCACCCCTACACCCCTACACCCCTCCAGAGGGGATTTTAAGGATATTTTAGCGTATCTTATTCTGTAATCTATCCGACCCAAAGGGTCGGGGTATTAAACCACTTATAAAATAAAATTTTCATGAAAAAAAAGCAGCCTATAACATGTATCGGAGAAATCTTGTGGGATGCTTTACCTGCAGGGTTATTTCTTGGCGGGGCCCCGCTAAATGTTTGTCTGCATTTGCATGAGTTGGGAGAACAGGCAGTGATGGTTAGCAGAGTCGGGCAGGACCGGCTGGGCAATGAGGCTCTTGCAAGAATTAAAAAACAAGGCCTTGGCATCGATCATATACAGTTTGATGAAGAGCATGAAACGGGATTTGTTCAGGTTGATCTTGATTCTGAAGGTGCTCCCGACTACGATATTATTCAGCCCGCTGCATGGGATTTTATAGATATACGACAACAGGACATTGTGCAGCTGCTCAACAATTCATGGGCTGTTGTTTTCGGCAGCCTGGCCCAAAGAACCAATCCGTCTTTAAAAAAGCTCCTGGATCTTGATTGCCTTAAAGTTCTGGATATGAACCTGCGGTATCCGCACTATGAAGAGGTGAAAGTAAGGTACCTTATCAATCATTCCGATATCATTAAAATGAATGAAGACGAATTAAAGCTGCTGCAAAAATGGTATGAGCTTCCCCGGGATATGGAGGAAGCGGCAAGAACAATATCTTCAACCTACAATTGCCAGACGGTATGCATAACCAGAGGAGAACTCGGATCCTTGCTTTTACATAATGACCGGTGGTTTGAACACAGGGGATATCCTATAGAAGTTATGGATGCAGTAGGTGCCGGTGATGCTTTTCTTGCCGCTTTGCTGTACGTGTTAAAATCCGGAAAATCTGAAAATGAACTGTTACCATTTGCCAATGCTGTGGGAGCGTATGTGGCCCGGCAGACCGGCGCCAACCCGGGCTACTCAATCACCCAAATAGAATCAATTCTGAATAAAAAAGGATTATTTAGATAAATACTTTTACACCTTTTACTTTCAAAATAAGCAATTGATAATTCCACGGGTTAAAGAGATTTTTAATCATCCTTATTCTGTATATTTTCGGCTGACTTTCTTCCCACCTATTTATTATATTAAACGACCTGAAAACAAACTGAAACAGCGCCCTGCTTCAATTAATGTTTGTTAAACCATTTATTGATAATCACAAGTTTACAATCTCATTATGAAAATACACGAATATCAGGCCAAAGAAATTTTAGCAGATCACGGAGTAGCCGTACCAGCCGGTTCGGTTGCTCAAACCGTTGATAAAGCCGTTAAAGCAGCCCAAAAAATGAAGGAAGACGGCAGTACTTTATTTGTGGTGAAGGCACAAATACATGCCGGCGGACGGGGTAAAGGTCAAACCAAAAAGAGCGGCGCCAGCGGTGTGATCCTCTGCAAAAGCATTGATGAAGTGCGTGATGCGGCCGAATCGCTGTTGGGTGATGTACTGGTAACCAAGCAAACCGGCGATGAAGGCCAAAAAGTACAAAGCATTTATGTTACCGATGGCGTGGATATTGAACAGGAATTTTATCTTGGAATTTTGCTCGACCGCGCCAAGAGTAAAAACGTGATTATGGTCTCCACCGAAGGCGGCATGGATATCGAAAAAGTGGCCCATGAAACCCCCGACAAGATTGTAAAAGAATGGGTTGAGCCGGGCATGGACCTGCAGCATAACCAAGCCCGCCACCTGGCGTATGAACTGGGGCTTGAGGGTGATGCCCTAAAACAAGGTGTAAAGCTGATTATGAAGCTTTACAAATGTTATTTGGATACTGATGCCAGTCTTGTTGAAATCAACCCGCTGGTGCTTACTCCAAAGGGAGATGTTATAGCACTTGATGCTAAAATGACCGTGGACGACAACGCCTTATTCCGCCATAAAGATATTCAGGAATTACGGGACGAGTCGGAAGAAAATCCTGCGGAACTTGAAGCTTCTGAGTTTGGCCTCAATTACATTAAACTGGACGGTAACGTCGGATGTATGGTAAACGGGGCGGGCTTGGCAATGGCCACTATGGATATCATTAAACTATCCGGTGGCGAACCGGCCAACTTTCTGGATGTGGGCGGCAGTGCCAATGTTGAAACGGTAAAAAATGGTTTCCGTATCATCCTTGAAGATCAAAATGTGAAGGCCATTCTCATCAACATTTTTGGCGGCATTGTGCGCTGCGACCGCGTGGCCAATGGCGTCATCGAGGCGGTTAAAGATCCCGACATCGCCGAAAAAGTGGAGAATGTGCCCATTATTGTTCGCCTGCAGGGCACCAATGCCAAAGAAGCGAAAGAGATCATCGACAACAGCGGTCTGAATGTTATCTCCGCCGTGCTGCTCAAAGAAGCAGCCGAGGAAGTATCAAAAGTGCTGGCTGCATAAGTTTTAATGATTTAACCTAATCTATTTAGGAATCCCTGAAACGTACCGTTCTCAGGGATTTTTAATATTAGCGCATAACTTCTGCCATGAATCAGCCCTCGGATTTAAATTTTTACCAGCGTCTGCCGGTAATGGATCATTTTTTTGGAGCATCCGACGCTGCGCGCTATCATCCCCTGCCTGACGACTGGTTCATTGCCGTCACCGATATCGTCAATTCTACCGATGCGATCGAAAATGAGCAGTATAAAAGCGTAAATATCATCGGGGCCTCATCCATTGCCGGAATTTTAAATATCGTAAATCAAGATACTATTCCCTTTGTATTTGGGGGCGATGGCGCCACTATTGCAATTCCTCCCGATTTGTATAATTCTGCTCAAAATGTGCTCGCATCCTGCCGCAAAATTGCCGGTGATGCTTATGGTCTGGATTTGCGCGCTGCCCTTGTACCGGTATCCTATATTTATGAACAGGATAAAGAAATAAACGTTGCTAAATTCCGTGTCTCCGATCATTACACACAGGCTCTTTTTACCGGTAATGGCGTACGATTTGTTGAGGAGGTACTTAAACGTACTGGGGACAATCGTTACTTAGTAAAAGTACTCGATGATGAATCTTCTTTAGCAAGTTTTTCGGGCCTTGAATGCCGCTGGAAAGAGGTGAGCATACCCAACAAGGAAGTGGTCACGCTGCTGGTCAGTAAAAATCCCGCCACAGCCGAGGATGACCCTATCTACTCTGAGGCACTGCAAAAACTTCAGGACATTTATGGTTTTGATAATGCTACCAATCCCATAGCCACCGACAGCCTCCGAATGTATGCATCATGGTCAAAACTGATGGCCGAAACTAAACTCCGAACATTTGGTAAAAATAATTGGCAGCGCATAAAGTACCTCCTTATCATCCAATTAAAGGTGATGCTTGGTAAAATATTTATGCGCTTCGGTTATAAAAGTTCCCAAACCGACTGGAGCAGGTATAAAACCGACATGGTGATAAATTCAGATCATCGCAAATTTAACGATATGCTCCGCATCGTAATAAGTGGCAGTCGGGAGCAACGCCTGAAAATGCAGAGCTTCCTGGAAAATAAATTTGAGCAAGCCCGCCTGGGCTACGGAATGCATATAACTAATGCAGCCGTGATAACCTGTATGGTTTTTCGCTATCAGCACGAGCATATCCATTTTGTTGATGGCAGCAACGGCGGATATGTGATGGCTTCTCAACAGCTTAAAGAGCGGATGCGCACCCTTGCGAAAAATTGAATTTTATCCTTTTTTACCGCTAACCGACCCCAGGTAAATCGCTCCTAAAGCAATAAGCGCTCCTACAATTTCAATAGAGGTTGTGGGCCGACCAAAGAATAGAATATCCCAAACAAACGCCAGCGACGGCTGTACCAAAAGCACCAATCCCACCACGGAAGCATTTAAATCAGGCAGCCCTTTTGAAATAAGCACCCAGCCCAGTACCTGTCCCATAATGCCCAAGCCTACGAGTGAAAACCAACTTTGGGCATCCGGGATGGCAAAGGATTCACCGCCAATCACCAACACAGAAAGACCCAATATAAGTGCAGCAACCAAACTTATCACGGCCATATTGGGGATGAGTCCAAGCTTATCCGTCAAGCGCTGCGAGCGTTGTAAAACCAACAGATAGGATGCATAGCAAACCGCCGTTGCCAAACCCAGCCAAACGCCTACTTTAAAATCAGGGCCTGCCTGCGCCCAGTTAATGCCCACAATAAGATATAAACCCACAATAGCTAACGGTATGGCAACCATCAACCGCCAGCCAAAATGTTCTTTCATAAATAGAACGCCGGCCAACGTCAGAAAAAATACCTGGAAGTTGCCCATCAGTGTCGCCAGACCCGGGCCAATGAATAAAATGCTCCGATGCCAGAAAATGAGATCAACGGCAAATAAAAGTCCGCATGAGGCTGCGAACCAAAACGTTTTGTTGCTTTTCCATAATGATTGATTTTTAAACAGTGCAATGCCAAGCAGAATAGCGCCGCCAAAGAACATCCGGTAAAATGCCGATACCGTGGGCCCTACATTGGCAAGCTCAACAAACACGCTCGAAAAGCTTATCATCACCGCACCGGTAAGCACAAACAACAGTGCCCGTTTGGTTTTAGAGAGCTTATTATTTAATGAAGTAAAATTAGAAATGAGGAAATCCCGCGAGCAGTTCTGATTACTATTAAATTAATTAGCCGGACTTAGCCACCGGTAACTTCTCTGCTACTGACTTATAGTACGCCTCATACCGGCTAACAATATCCCCTAACTCATATTTTTCGGCACGGGTGCGCGCCTTTTTCGACATGGCCTCATGTTTCTCATCATTCCCTAAAATTTGCACTGCATATTTACCCATGGCCTCGATATCACCCAGATCACACAAATAGCCGGTT
>Ga0136556_1000848_pt1 | contig 16828 bp, 21 predicted proteins | sample AntRauTorckE6831_FD_104780 | JGI IMG/M metagenome (GOLD analysis project Ga0136556, IMG submission 104780) | Saline lake microbial communities from Rauer Islands, Antarctica - Metagenome Torckler E6 #831 | ecosystem: Environmental > Aquatic > Non-marine Saline and Alkaline > Saline | place... | reverse complement strand
TCTGTGACAGCGTCGGCATCCTCCGAGAGGGGGAACTCGTCGCCCGCGACTCCATCGAGGGACTACGCGAGGCGGTCGGTACCGGCGCGACGCTGGAAATCACGACCGAGGCCGTCACCGACGACCAACTCGACGCAGTCCGCAACCTCGACGGCGTCGACACCGCGTCGACCGACGGCACCGTGGTGACGGTGCAGTGCGACCCCGAAACCAAGACGGCCGTCATCGGCGCGCTCGAGGACGCCGGCGTCGTCGTCGAGGACTTCTCGACCCGCGAGTCGTCGCTGGAGGACCTGTTCCTCGCCTACACCGAGGGTGACGCACCCGGCGCCGACGGGGCTGCGGGAACGGAGGTGGACGCATGAGTTGGGAGGCCGTCGCTCGGAAGGACTTCCGCGACGCGGTTCGTTCGCGCTGGATCTGGGTGCTGTCGGCGCTCTCGGTGCTCGTGTTCGCCGGCGCCGCCGTCGCTCGCCTCTACGTGGGCGACGGCGCCCAGAACACCGAGGGGCTCGTACAGGGGTTCCTGTTCTTCCTGAAACAGGGAACCGCGATCCTGATCCCGCTGACCGCGCTGGTGGTCGCCTACGGCGCCATCACCCGCGAGCGCGAGTCGGGGACGATCAAGCTCCTGCTCTCGCTACCCCACTCACGGGACGACGTGGTGCTCGGGAAGTTCCTCGGCCGCAGCGCCGTGGTGGCGCTGCCGGTACTGATCGGCTTCTTCGTCGCCTTCCTCGCGCTGTTGCCGGCTGGCTCCGGGATCGATTTCATCGTCTACGCCGAGTTCGCGCTGCTGACCGCACTACTCGGTGTCGTGTTCGTCGGCATCGCCGTCGGCGTCTCCGCGGCCGCGAACACGAACCAGCAGGCACTCGTGGGGGCTGGCGGGCTGTTCGGGCTCTTCTGGTTCCTCTGGAACTTCTTCGTCAGCGGCGTCAACCGCGCGGCGACGGAGCTGTTCGGCCTCTCGAACCCCGCCCAGTTCCGGCTTCGGCTGGCGCTGAAGATCCTCAACCCGATCCAGGCGTACAAGACGCTCGTCGACAGCCTGTTCATGAGCGACCTCGAGGCCCGCGTCCGGATGTTCAGCATGCTGTTCGGGATGATCCCGAACCAGCAGGCCGCCCAGGCGCTGGGGCCGGAGCTCTCGCCGCTGTTCGCCGACGCGATGGTGCTGCTGGCGATGCTGGTCTGGCTGGTCGTCCCGCTCGCGGTGGGCATCGTCTGGTTCCGCGAAGCGGAACTATAGCTGTACGACCTGCTTACCACCCCCCGTACCCCCCTAACCGCGGGGTGTGTAACGCGGGGTTACACGAGCGGTCGAACGGGCTTACTGAGAGTTGATTCGCCCTATTTTCTGTTGGTAGCCCATAACTAATCGGGTCCCGATAGATGGTTTTCTCGCCGAAGGACGGCCACACAACATGACAGACAAAAACGACACAGACGCAGTCGCGGAGCGTATCGCGGACTCGGTACGAGAACAGATGAACGACGAAAACTCCCGACGTAGCTTCCTCTCACGGTCGGCAGTTGCCGGGAGCGCGCTGCTGGCGATCGGCGGCGGTACCGGGCTGGCACTCGCCGACGAACACGAGGGTGAGGGCGACGGCGAGAGTCCCATGGAGTCGACGTTCGACGACGTTCAAGGTACCGACGTCGACGTGCTGAACTACGCGCTCTCGCTGGAGATGTTCGAGAGCGCGTTCTACACCACGGCCCTCGAAAAGATCGACGAGCAGATGTTCGTCGAGTCCGAGGCCCTGGGACCGTTCCCGGAGGAGCAGCGAGCGCAGGTCTACGGCCAGATCGAGACCATCGCCAACCAGGAGGCCGAACACGTGCAAGTGCTGACGCAGGTCGTCGAAATGCTCGGCGGCAAGCCAGCGGAAGCCCCGGAGTTCGAGTTCGAGATCGAGGACGTCGAAGGGTTCCTCGCGCAGGCCCAGGCCATCGAGAACCTCGGCGTCTCCGCCTACGCGGGCGCGGCCCCGTACATCGAGAGCCCCGACCTGCTGAGCGCCGCGCTCTCGATCCACAGCGTCGAGGCACGCCACTCCGCACTACTGAACACGCTGAGCGGCGATTCGCCGTTCCCGGACGCCTTCGACGCTGCCGCCGCCCAGACCGAGGTGCTCGACACCGTCGGCCAGTTCACGGCGGGCGATTCAGAGATGCCGACCGGCGACGAGGACGGCACCGGCAACGAGACGGGAGGTAACGGCAACGAAACGGCAGGAAACGGGAACGACACAGCGGGAACCGGCAACGACACAGCAGGAACCGGCAACGAGACGGGAGGTAACGGGAACGACACAGCAGGAACCGGCAACGAGACGGGAGGGAACGGGAACGACACAGCGGGAACCGGCAACGAGACGTCGACGCCCCAAAACTGATCCCGGGCGATCCCTAGTCCCGCTTCACTTCGTGCCGACCGAAGCCGTAGCGGAGGCGGTTCGCGAGCCGTCGGGCGAACCGCCCCTCCTCGGGCGCGCGTGAACCGAAGCGCTCGGCGAGCGCCTGATAGATGAGCGGCACCGGAATTTCCTGTTCTAGCGCCTCCTGTACCGTCCACGTGCCCGTCGAGCCACCGGCGACGTGATCCGCGACGTCGCCGAGGTCGTTGCCCTCCTCGCGGAACGCCTCCTCGCAGAGTTCGAGCAGCCACGACCGGATCACCGCGCCGTTGTTCCAGGTGCTCGCAACCGCTTCGAGGTCGAGGTCGTACCGCCCGTTCGCCAGCAGTTCGAACCCTTCGCCGTAGGCCTGCATCAGCGCGTACTCCACGCCGTTGTGGACCATCTTCACGTAGTGCCCCGAGCCGGCGGGCCCCATCCGGTTGTGCCCCTCGGGGCCAGTGGCGACGGCGTCGAAAACCGGAACCAGCGCCTCGTAGGCCCACTCGGGCCCGCCGACCATCAGCGAGAAGCCGAGGTGGGCGCCCGCGGGGCCGCCGGAGGTGCCACAGTCGAGGTAGGCGGCGTCGGTCGCCTCCCCGCGGCGGACGGACGCTTCGAAGTGGGAGTTGCCGCCGTCGACGACGACGTCGTCTGCGTCGAGGTGGGGTTCCAGGTCGTCGAGAGTGGCGTCGACGGGGTCGCCCGCCGGTACCATCAGCCAGATGCGCTTCTCCTCGCCGAGCGTGTCACAGAGGTCCGCGACGCTGTCAGTAGGGGTCGCCCCCGCCTCGGCGGCTTCCGCGGTGGCCTCCGCGCTGAGGTCGTACGCGACCACGTCGTGACCCGCGTCGAGCGTTCGGTCGACGACGATCTGTCCCATCCGGCCGAGTCCGATGACGCCGATTTCCATACCCGAAACTGTGAGGGGAGGGAGGTAGCCGTTGCGGTCCGGTGACGACGATGTGGTCGCCCGCTGCCGACAAGGAATCCCACGGGGCTTTTGCCGCCGAGGGGCGACCGCCCGGGCATGGACGAACGCATCCGCGAACACGCGACGACGCTGGTCGACTGGAGCGCCCGGATCGAGGCGGGCGACGACGTGGTGCTCTCCGTCGCCGAAGGGGCCCACGACCTCGCCGTCGCCGTCGCCGAAGAGTTGGGCAAACGCGACGCGAACGTGGTGACGCTGTACAACTCCGCCGAGATCAACCGCGTACACACCCGCGCCCACAGCGGCGAGTTCGACGAGGACCCCGAGTACGAGCGCGCGCTCTACGCGAACGCCGATTCGGTGCTCAGCCTCGGCGGCGGCCGCAACACCACCGAGGGCGCCGACGTCCCCGCCGAGAAACGGCAGGCGAATGGTCGCGCCCGACAGGACATCCGCGAGGCGCGGATGGACACCGACTGGGTGTCGACGGTCCACCCCACTCGCTCGCTGGCCCAGCAGGCCGGCATGAGCCACGAAGCGTACAAGGAGTTCGTCTACGACGCGATCCTGCGGGACTGGGAGGAACTCGCCGACGAGATGGCGAAGACGAAGGACCTGCTCGATTCGGGCAGCGAGGTCCGCATCGTCAAGGAGGACACCGACCTCACGATGTCCATCGAGGGGCGCACGGCGGTCAACTCCGCGGCCAGCGTCGCCTACGACTCCCACAACCTCCCCTCCGGCGAGGTGTTCACCGCGCCTCACGCGACGGAGGGCGAGGTGTTCTTCGACGTGCCAATGACGATCAACAGCCAGCGCGTGCGGAACGTCCACCTCACCTTCGAGGACGGCGAAGTCGTCGACTTCGCGGCCGAGCAGAACGAGGACGCCATCGCGGAGGTGCTCGACACCGACGAGGGCGCGAAGCGACTGGGCGAACTCGGTATCGGGATGAACCGTGGCATCGACCAGTTCACCGACAGCATCCTGTTCGACGAGAAGATGGGCGATACGGTGCATCTGGCGCTGGGTCGGGCCTACGAATCGAACTTCCCCGAGGGGAGCGAAGACGAGGCTAACGACTCGGCGGTCCACGTCGACATGATCACGGACATGAGCGAGGACTCGCGGATGGAGATCGACGGTGAAGTGGTGCAGCGTAACGGGACGTTCCGGTGGGAGTAGCGAGGTCGGGGCAACTCCGCGACCAACGGGAGCGGAGGTAAACCGACCTCGTAACGCGAGCGGGGAGCAGTAGCGACCCGCGAGCGAACGGGTTCGAGGAGTAACGAGACGCCGAAAACGGCAGGGGGCTCACCTCTAGCACATTGTTGCGATGACTACTCCGTCTCGTGGACGTGCCCACACTCGGGGCACTTGACCTCCTCGCCGCGTACCTCCGCAGACGCCTCCCGCACATCGCGCATCACCTGCGAAATCTCGTCCTCGGCGGCGAGTTCCTCCTCGACGGAGAGGTCCACGCCCTCGACCTCCAGCAGGAACTTCGCGATCTCGGTCACCTCGTACATCGTGTCGTCGAGTTCCTCGGCGGTGTAGAACCCCGACATCGCGCCGTAGAGGAACGTCGCACCGGCCTTGGTCACCTTCTCCTCGAAAGAGGCGCGGGCTTGATTGACCGCCTGGGGGGAGTAGGTGTCCGTCATAAACGGCACCAGTCGCGGGAGGTTCGCACCGATCTTGGTCATCTCGACGCCGGTCTCGGTCCGGAAGTCCGCACAGAGTCGCGCGATTGCCCACTCGCGAGCGGTGATGTAGGTTCGATCCCGCAGGAACTCGTTCACGCGGTCGTAGTCCGCGCGGTCCATCTTGGTGAACCGGGCGTACTCCTGGACGTCCTGGGGCACCTCGTCGGGCATGTCGTCGACGTCGGCGTGGTCGTCAGTCGCTCCGGGATCCGTGGTCTCGGGATCCGTCGTTCCGGGATCCGTCGTCCCTGGATCCGTCGATTCGTCGTCGAACGATTCGTCTTCGAACGATTCCTCGTCCGTCGAGTCGTCATTCACCGAGTCCCCGTCTATCGAGCCTTCATCCATCGAGTCGTCCGACTCGCGGTCCCCTGGCGTCGCTCGGTCGTCTTCGGACGGCGTCGGATCCTCGCTCATGTCCCCACCTGACACAGCCACGGACATAGGGCTACTCCTCCGGCGACGCGGATCGACGCCGGCCCGGGGGTTTATCAGCCGAGGGAGCGTCCGGCCGGCCATGAAGGTGCTGCTCGGAATCGGCGGGAGCGACGACTCCATCCGGGCGTTGGAGGCCGTCGTGGCCCGCGCCGCGGCGGTCGGCGACGACCTCACCGTCGCTATCGTCGAGAACCCCCGATCGCCGCGGTCACGCGAGGAGATCGCCGAACGGGCCCAGGAGGAACTCGACGCCGCCGGCATCGACGCCCCGATCCGACAGGTCGAGGGCAACCCCGGGAGCGAACTGGTCGACATCGCCGACCGCGAGGCGTTCGACGAGATCGCGCTCGGCGGCGGTCAAACCAGCCCGATGGGGAAGATCAACGTCGGCAGCATCGCGGAGTTCGTGCTGTTGAACGCCCGGACGACGGTCCGGCTGATCCGGTGAGATGACCGGACCGAAACGCTTCCCGGAGGTGGCCGCCGGGGAGTTCCCGTCGCCCCCCCGGACCGTCGAGGACGCCGATGGCCGCGAGATCCACCTCCGGGCCTCCGACGGCAGCGACGCCGACCGCGAGGCGCTCCGGGCGATGTACGAGGCGTTCGATCCCGCCGACCGCGCACAGGGAATCCCACCCAGTCGACCGTCGAAGCTCGCTGACTGGCTCGATCGTATCCTCACGGCTGATTGCTGCAACGTCTTCGCGTGGGACGGCGACGAGGTTGTGGGCCACGCGACGCTGGTGCCGGAGAACGGCCCCGAGTCGCCCTACGAACTCGCCATCTTCGTGCTCCAGTCACACCAGGGCGCCGGGATCGGGACAGCGCTGATGGAGTCGATACTTGGTCACGGGACCGACGTGGGGATCTCCGAGGTGTGGCTCACCGTCGAGCGCTGGAACCGGTCGGCGGTGGGACTGTACGAGAAGATCGGGTTCGAGACCACCGACGCCGAGAGCTTCGAGTTGGAGATGGCGATCCGACTCGACGACGATCAGACCGAGAGGACGGGCTGACTCGCGTACCGGAGCACGTACTCGGCGGTTTTCTCCAGCACGGCCGCGCGGGTCCCCGTCTGTGGCTCGCGGGGGACGACCAGGAAGTCCGCGCCACCCGCTTCCGCGGTATCGAGAACGACGCTCCCGGGATGCTGACTGAGTCGGTCCGTCGAGAACCCCGAGACCGTCCCCGTCGTCACGTCGACGCCGTGGTCGGCCGCGATCTCCTCGGCGGTTTGGGCGTACTCCTCCGTCTCGCGGTCGGCCACCGCACCCTCGCCGAGCACGTAGACGACCTGCACGTCGGCCTCGTACGCCTCGGCGACGGTCGCCGCGTACTCGAGGGCGCGGGTCGACTCCTCGCTCCCGTCGACGGCCACGAGCACGAGGTCGAACGGGTTCATGGACGAACCTGTGCTCCCTTACGCAAAACCGTTTCCGTGCGAGGTCGGGGCAACGCCGCGAGCGACCGCAGGGAGCGAGCGGCGACAAACCGACCTCGAGAACGAGCGGTGAACGCAGTGAGCCGCGAGTCGCTGTACAGTCGGACAACGTCGCGACCGCGGGGAGCGAGCGGCGGCAAGCTGCCCGCAAAAACGAGAGGCAGCCTACAGCGACTCGGCCACGTCCTCGGCGAAGTACGTGAGGATCAGGTCCGCGCCGGCGCGCTTGATCGACAGCAACGACTCGTGGGCGACGGCGTCGAGGTCCAGCCACCCCTTCTCGGCGGCGGCCTGCAACATCGCGTACTCGCCGGAGACGTTGTACGCCGCGACGGGGTGGTCGTGGTCCTCGCGCACCTGCGCGACGACGTCGAGGTACGGGAGCGCGGGTTTGACCATCAGCACGTCGGCGCCCTCGGTCACGTCCAGTTCGACCTCGCGGCGGGCCTCCCGCGCATTCGCGGGGTCCATCTGGTAGTGCCGGCGGTCGCCGAAGGCGGGCGCGCCGTCTGCGGCGTCCCGGAACGGCCCGTAGAACGAGGACTCGTACTTGGCGGCGTAGGACATGATCGGGAGGCTCCGGAACCCAGCAGAATCGAGGCCGTCGCGGATAGCGCCGACCATGCCGTCGAGGCTGGCCGAGGGGGCGACCATATCGGCGCCGGCCTCGGCGTGGGAGACGGCCGTCTCGGCCAGCAGTTCGACGCTCTCGTCGTTCTCGACCGTCAGGTGCGGGTCGTCCTCGGCGCCTTCCTCGACGATGCCGCAGTGGCCGTGCTCGGTGTACTCACAGAGACAGACGTCGGTGATGACGTAGGCGTCGGTTTCGGCGGTGATCTGTCGAACCGCGCGCTGGACGACACCGTTTTCGGCGTAGGCGCGGGTACCGCGGGCGTCCTTGAACTCGGGAATGCCGAACACCATCACCGCTTCGACGCCGGTTTCGAGCACTTCCTCGACGCGGGCAACGGCCTGATCGACGGGCACACGCTCGTGACCGGGCATCGTCTCGATGGGGACGCGTTCGTCGGCGGTGGCGTCGACGAACACGGGCGCGATCAGGTCCGACGCCGCGAGGTCGGTTTCGGCGACGAGCGAGCGGACGCCGTCGGCCCGCAGGCGACGCGGGCGCCGGGCGTCGTCGCGGCCGGGGCGTGGGGTGTGATCCATATCGAATCCAACGCCCCCGGCGGCAAAACCGCGTCGCTCCGGGGGCCGGCACCCGCGTTCTTAACCGACTGGATCGCGTAGGATCGGGTATGAACTGCCACTACTGCGAGGACGGCGCCGTCTACGCTGCGGAGACGGAGGGGATCAAGGTGGGTCTCTGTGAGCAGCACTTCCAGGAACGCATCGAGGAGTTGGCCGACGACGAGGGACTGGAAGCGCTGCGCGAGCAGACCGAGATCGACCGCGCGGAGTAGTTACCAGAGGACGTCGACGCCGAACACGTACAGCGCCGCGAGCGCCGACTCGAACAGCAACGTTCCCAGCGCCGAAAGCGCGACGAAGCGCGTTGTCTCCATCTTCGCGAGTCCCGCCGGCACCGTGAGCATCCCGCGAGTGAACAGCATCGCGTTACTCCCGGTGACGGCCGGACCGCCCCAGCGGTCGAACCAGCCGTCGAACCGCGAGAGCGTACTGTCCTTCACGCGGAACCAGCGGTTCTGGAGGAGGTACTCGCGACCCGCGCGTTTCGCGACCGTAAACAGCGCGACCTGCCCCACGGTCGCCCCGAGTACGGCGACGGCGAGAACCGGCAGCAGGCGGTCGGGGCTGTGACCCAGCAGGGCCAGCGACCCCGGGACGAGGAGTTCGCTGGGGACGAAGTACATCAGCATCGCCCCCTCCAGGACGAACACGCCGAACAGGACGATGTAGGCCCACTCCGAGTTGAGCAGCGACTGGAGCCACGCCGGCATCTCGGAGACGATCCCCTCGTTCACGGGCGTCGATACCGGTGTCGCGGGTAAATCAGTTACTCTCCGGGAGGGAGACGGGGTCGGGCAGGCGCTCGCGGACGCGCTCCCACGCCTCGGCCGGCAGGCCGTCGACGGCCAACTCCTCCTCGTGGGCGTCGGTGCCGCCGGTCGCAAGCAGGTCGTGCTCCTCGATAGCGGCCTCGACGGGCCGGAGATCCAACGACTCGGGATCGTCCGGCGAAACCGGGCGGTCGTAGGGGTAGTAGCGCTCGACGGCGTCCAACTCGGCCGTGAGTTCGAGTGCCGCCCCGGGGTCGTCGTAGCGAAGCGGGTGCGCCAGGCCGACGAACGCGCAGGCCTCCTCGAGGAGCGCTCGGCCCGTCTCGAAGTCCGGCACCTCGCGGGCGACGTAGCAGGGGCCGTCGTCGCCGATCAGGTCATCGAAGACGGCGCCGATGGTGTCGTAGTCGGCCTCGCTCGCGACGACTGCACGGGCGATATGCGGGCGGCCCATCCCTTCGTGGGGCTCGATATCGAGGTCGACCCCCAACTCGGCCTCGAGGTTCTCGACGATCCGGCGCCCACGTTCGATCCGGTCCCGCTGGATTCGGTCGACTTCCTCGGTCAGCGCGTCGGTCTCGGTCAATCCGTACCCAAGCAGATCGACGCGCTCGTCGCCGGCACCGACGCGCAGTTCGATGCCGCGGACGATCAGCAGGTCGTCCCGTCGCTCGACTGGCACCGAGAGCTCGGGGTGGTAACGGTCGTGGTCCGTGACGGCGACGGCGTCGAGTCCCACCTCGCGGGCCGTCGTGACGAGTTTGGGCAGCGTGAAGGTACCGTCGGAGACGGTGGTGTGTGTGTGGAGGTCGGCGACGACGCTCATTGGGCGGAACTGTCGGCCGCGGGACAAACGCCTTGCGGTGTCGCTCAGTCGTCAACCCAGTCGACCACGTCGCCCAGATCCAGCGGGAGCGCACCCTTCCGGTAGGCCTGGATGGTGCCGGAGGGCCGGAGGCGGAACACGACCGCCGGGCGGTGCCGGACTTCCGGCTGTTCGCCGGCGATGGCCAGCCAGTCGTCGTCCGGGAACAACGAGCAGTCGACGAACAGCGTCACGCCGCCGCCGTGCTCCTCTAGTTGGCCGGTTGATTTCGTCTCAGCCGTCTCTCTGATGGCGGTGACCGGCGACGACGCCGAGCGATGTTTCGGTGGGAGCGGGCGAGTCACCTCCACCAGCGACGCCTCGGCGTCGCCGGGGGTGCTGACACGGTAGTCGATGGAGTGGCCCGTCGTCACGGCGGCCTCGGGGGTCACGTCGTAGCCCGCCTCGAGGAGGAGGTAGGCCGCGTTGAACTCCCCCATCGTCGCCGTCATCCGGGTGAGATCCATCGTCTCGGAGGTGCCGAGTTTACCGGCCATCGTCTCCCGGTAGTCGTCGAGTGCGCCCCTCGCCAGGAGCGCCTCGTAGAACGCGAGCGCCTCGTCCCGGCTCGCGTCGGGGAAGCCGGCGGCGTAGTCGTGGAAGAACGCGCGGGTGGTCTCTCGGCCGTCCTTCGAGAGGAAGACGGGGAGGAAGAACCACGCGAGGTGCGGGTAGTTCTCGAGCCACGGCGACTCCTCGAGGAGTTGGGCGAGTAGCTCCCGTTCCGCCCAGCGCCGGACGGCGTAGGGAACCTCGTCGAGCCCCTGCTTGTCGGTGCGCCAGAGCGACGACGGCGTCTCGGTGTTGCCCAGCCAGTAGCCGGCGTCGTCGTCCCAGCAGAACAGCGCGGTGTCGCCGTTGTCCATGTCGAACCGCAACGCGTCGAATTCCTCCGGGGGCTGGTACCACGGGTCGCCCATCTCGGCGCCGATGTTGGCCTGGAGGGCCTGCAGTAGCTCGTTACGGACTCGCGCCTCGGACCACGAGCCGGGGGCGTATCGGAACCGAAGCGGCTTTGCCACACGGTTACTCAGGGCGCCGGGCGGTTTGAGTACTGCGATGCGCACCCGTGTCGACGATTTTGTCGCGTGATCACGGTGAAAACTAACCGATACGTATATTGGGAGTTACACCCAAGTGAGAGAATACCATGGCATTTGGTGCCTATGACGAGGGCGAACACGAGCGCCGTGACCAGTTGACCTCGCAGGCCGACGCCGAGTTCGAGGAGCAGGCTCAGGAGCAGTTCAAGGGGTCGGTGAGCTACGACGCCGGGGACTCCGCCGAGGAACTGCTCGACCAGTTCGAGGAGATCAAGGAAGACTGAACCGCGATCCACGTTCTGCGGCCATCCCGACCGGCGAGCAGCGGCGCCGAAGGCCTAACCGCGTCGACCCCGAACCGCCGTCGATGGCCTCCCAACGCTGTGACGGCTGTGACCGACGGGTGCGGATCGGTGGCGGTATCGGCGACTTCTGGTCGTTCAGCAACGACGGCCCGAGCCAGGGCATGGATCTGGAACTGGCCGACGGCTCGGAGTTCTTCCTCTGTTTCGACTGTATCGAGCGCCTGCCCGACGACCGCGACGCGACCGAGGCGGACGTCGAGGCGCTGCCACACCACGAGGCGCAGTGAAGTGAGAAAACGAAACCGAATCGAAACGCGCTCCTCGCGACTACTCGGGCTTCAGGCCGCCGTCCTGCACGCGCATGATCGCCTCACCGTCGGCGAGGTTGGGCGCGTCGACGAGGCGGACGATCCGCTTGTCACCCTTCGACTTTCGGAGGTAGATGCGGAACGTGGACTTGTGGCCCAGGATGTTCCCACCGATGGGCTGGGTCGGATCGCCGAAGTAGGAGTCGGGGTTGGAGGCGACCTGGTTGGTGACGAGGACGGCGACGTTGTGGAGGTTGCCGACCTTGTCGAGTTCGTGCAGGTGCTTGTTGAGTTTCTGCTGGCGCTCGGCGAGTTCGCCACGGCCGACGTACTCCGCGCGGAAGTGGGCCGTGAGCGAGTCGACACAGAGCAGGCGAACCGGCCACTCGTCGTCCTGGTGCTCCTTCGTGAGTTCCAGAGCCTTCTCGGCCAGCAGCATCTGGTGGTTGGCGTTGAACGCCTTCGCCACGTGGATCCTGTCGAGGAACGACTCGAGCAGCGCCTCCATCGCGTCCTCGTCGCCCGGTTCGCCCTCGATACCGCGGCGCTCGAGTTCGTCGGCGATGATCTCGTCGTCGAGACCCCGAATCATGTCGTCGATCCGCTCGGGCCGGAACGTGTCTTCAGTGTCGATGAAGATGGCGGAGCCGTTGAGACCCCCGTTGTCCTGGGTTAGCTGGACGTTGACCGACATCTGGTGGGTGACCTGGGACTTCCCGGTCCCGAACTCGCCGTACACCTCGGTGATGGACTGCGTTTCCATCCCGCCGCCGAGCAGGTCGTCGACGTCGTCGATGAGCCACGAGAGCTTCCCGATGCGTTCGCGGCGTTCGAGCACGGTCGCGCCCGTCTCGAAGCCGCCCACGTCGGCGGCCTCGCGGGCCGCGTTGATCACGTCCGCCGCCGTCGAGTCACCGACGTCCGCGGAGTTCGATAGCTCGCCGGGGCTCGCCACGGCGATGCTCTGGTAGCTCTCGAAGCCCGCATCAACGAGTTTGTCTGCGGTTGCGGGGCCGACGCCTGGGAGACTTTCGAGGTCGTCTTCTGCCATACACCATCGTTGCGCGTCTTGGGGGATAAACCCTCGTTAACAGTAGGGTGAAAGTGAAACTGGTGCACGCGAGACAGTGCAAGCGACGGGGAAGACGAACGTTGAAACCGGAAGACGCGGCGGCGAACGCGTCAGTTGCGGCGCCAGAGGAGATAGCCACCGCCGAGCGCCAGGATCGATCCCGAGAGTTGGTCCCCGGCGGGGTGGACTGCGAGGGCGACGCCGGCGAGAAGCAGCAGGCCCGCGAGGTAGTCGGCCGTCCCAAACCGTGGGTCAGGGTTGGGGGCTCGTTCGAAGGTGGCGTCCAGTTCGTCGCGGTCGACGTGCCGAAGGTCGCCCGTCGGCTCGCGGTTCCCGTCCTCGTCGGTCAGACGGAGTAGCGTCGCTCGGTCAGCATCGACGCCGACGACGCGGAAGACGGGTGCATCGTCGCCGCGCGGGCGGTAGTGGTCGAACACGTCGGGCGGGTCGTCAGCCATCGCTCAGTCCCACGGGTGGCCGTCGACGCTATCGGGCCAGAGGGGGTACCAGTGGGATTCGTCGTCCTCGATGTCGAGTTCGCCATCCAGCACGGAGCGGAGTTTGAACTCGGCTTTGCCGTTCCGTTCGTGCTGGCCGCTGGGACAGAACGGGTAGTAGGCGCCGCGGCGGAACGAGTAGATCCAGTAGGCGCGGTCGGTGCTGGCCCGCGTCGCTGCAGCCCCGCGTTTACCCGACTTCCCGGCGGACTCTGTGGCGTCGTCGTCGGCCTTCTCGAAGCCGAAGACGGCCGCGAGCAGACGGGAACCGAAGCCCTGCTCGACGAACTCGTCGGCGGCGAAGTGGACGGTGGTGACCAGGTCCTCGGGGTCGTCGTCCTCGAGGATCACCCAGTGGTAGCCGTGGTTGTCTTTGCGGCGACGGAACACCGTGCCGGTCTCCTCCTCGCCCGCCCGGAGGATAGCTTCCACCTCGTCGACGGCGTCGGCGAACGCGGTGCTGTCGACTTGGGAAAAACAGAGCGCGGCGGCATCGGCCGATCCGTAGCCGAGTTCGGCCTCCATCGTGAGGTAGGCGGTGCTCATCCCGAACAGCGCCTCGGGGTCGGCCGCGCTCGCGGCGTCGGCCTCCGCACGCACGCCCAGCACGGACTTCAGCGAGTCGAGAATGCCCATACCGCTGTTCGTCGCTCCGTCGGTTTAGTCCCCGCCGGTCTCGGCCTGGGCGGCCTGTCGCTCACCCTCGGCGCCGTCGTGGACCACCGTCGTCGTAGCGGGCATACCGCCGTCGAACTCGACGGTGACGCGGTAGCCGCGGTGGACGATCTGCTGGGTACACATCCGGTCGCCGTCGGAATCGTCCCGGGTGACCACCCGGATCGAGAGTTCGTCGGCGTCGGCGTCGTACGTCGCGGACTCCAACGCCGCCGCCATACAGCCGTTCTTGCCGACGATGCAGCCGTCGACGGTGACGGTGGCTCCCTCGGTGCTGATCGTGGCGCTCCCGGCTCGGTCGCACTCCTCGCGCGGTTCGAGCGAGCGCGCGGTGACCGACGGTGAGGCGGGTGCCGCCGTAGTTTCGGGGCCGTCGGCGGGTGTCTCCGGCGCACCGCCGACACAGCCAGCGGTCGCCGCGAGCAGTCCCGCCGCAGCCGTGAGATACGTTCGGCGCTCCATACGCGGCCAGTGGGCCCCTCGTTGCATAAGCTCGCGGGACGGACAAAACACGGTTTGTGCCTTCGGCTCACGCTGTCGGGGAACCGCAACCGACTTATGCAGGTCGGGCGTTTATCGAATTGAGTCCGGGTAGGGTAGTGGACTATCCTCTTGGCTTGCGGAGCCAGGGACCGGAGTTCAAATCTCCGTCCGGACGTTTTCGCTGAACAACGACGACGAGCGATAGCGAGGAGTCCGTGAAGCGAAACGACTGTCACGGAGATTTGAGCCAGAGAGACGAGCGCAGCGAGTCTCTCGCGTTCAAATCTCCGTCCGGACGTTCCTTCACTCACTTTCGTTCGTTCAGTCACGACCGGACGTGCCCACGCTCACTTCGTCGCCGGCGGCTCAGCCGCCGGCTGCAAGCGGGATCTTCGATCCCGCCCTGTTCGCGTGGACTCCGTCCGGACGTTCCGTCACCGCGCTAACCGGCGAGCGTAGCGAGTCGACAGCGCTGTGTAGACGGCTGTCGCGGAGATTTGAGCCAGAGAGACGAGCGCAGCGAGTCTCTCGCGTTCAAATCTTCCGTCCGGACGTTTCTGACGACGCCAACCTGCGACCGGAGGGAGAGCACCGTCGACGCCGACGACAACTGCGAGTAGTTCTCCTCGCCCCTCACGCCCTCAAAACGGAGGGGAAGCGTTTTACGCGACACGCCCCGCCTTAGCGTATGACCGTCGAGCTGCCGTTCGCCCCCGTCGACGCCATCATCCGGCGTAACGCGGACGGGCTCCGAGTGAGCGCCGACGCTGCGGAGGAACTCGCGGCGCGCATCCAGGACCGCGGCGCCGAACTCGCCATCGAGGCCGCCGAGCGCGCGACCAAAGACGGCCGCAAGACCCTCATGGGCGAGGATTTCGGCGTCCAACAGGTCGTCGAACGCGACGACGTCGACCTGCCCGTCGCACCCGTCGACCGTATCGCACGCCTACGAATCGACGACCGCTACCGGGTATCGATGGAGGCCCGCATCGCGCTGGCGGACATTCTCGAGGACTACGCCGACAACGTCGCCCGCGCGGCCGCGAAACTCGCCCGCCACGCCGACCGCCGAACCGTACAGGCCGAAGACATCGAGACGTACTTCGCCCTCTTCGAGTAATGCAGTTCGGCTACTCGGAGCGCTGTCTCGACCACGACACCGGCCCTCGTCACCCAGAGTCGCCCGACCGCATGCGGGCGATCCGGGAGGCGCTCAAGGAGCGCCACTGCGTCAGCTACGTGGACGCCGACCCGGCCGACGAGGCGGCCATCGAGCGCGCACACGATCCCGATCACGTCGACGCCATCCGGGAGTTCTGCGAGGACGGCGGCGGCGAGTGGGACCCCGATACCATCGCCGGCCCGGAAACCTACGAGGTGGCGCTCAAGTCCGCCGGCCTGGCCATCTGGGCCGCCGAGGCCGCCGTCGACGGCGCCGACGGCCGGGATACCCCCTTCGCGATCGGCCGGCCGCCGGGCCACCACGCCGAGTCCGACGAGGCGATGGGGTTCTGCTTCTTCAACAACGCCGCCGTCGCCGCCCGTGCCGCCATCGCCACCCGCGAGTCGGTCGACCGCGTGGCGATCTGGGACTGGGACGTCCACCACGGGAACGGCACCCAGGAGATCTGCTACGACGACCCGGACGTGTTCTACGCCTCGACCCACGAAGCGGGGCTCTACCCCGGCACCGGCGATATCGAAGAGACGGGCGAGGGCGCCGGCGAGGGGACGACGATGAACATCCCGCTCTCTGCTGGCTGTGGCGACACCGAGTACCGTCACACCTTCGACGAAGCTATCACACCCGCCATCCGGCGGTTCGACCCGGATCTGTTCCTGATCTCCGCGGGGTTCGACGCCCACCGCCACGACCCCATCTCCCGGATGCGCATCTCCACGGAGGGGTACGCCGAACTCACCGACGCAGTCAGGGAACTCGCCGACGACGTCGACGCCCCGCTGGCGTTCATCCTCGAGGGTGGCTACGGCCTCGACACGCTCTCGGAGAGCGTCGCCGTCGTCCACGAGACGTTCGACGGTCGAGAGCCAGTCGTCGACGATGCAGAGCCGACCGACGAGGTCGCCGATCTGGTCGCTGAGCTACGCGATATTCACGATCTCTGAGAGAAGGAGCGTCAGACATCGGGTTCGAAGTACTCGCGAAGTTCCGTCCCGAACGCCCCCGCCAGCGCCACGATTTTCTCCCCGACGAGCACCTCGTAGTCCGCTGCCAGCGCCGTCTCGACGTGGGTGCCCAGCGCCACGTCGAACACGCCGTCGCTCCGGAGGAACGCCTCGGGGGTCCGGTGATCGCGCTCGCGTTCGACGACGTACCGACCTCCCTCCACGAACGGGCCGTACACCGTCTCGTCGGCGGCGTAGGCGTCGTAGAACGACTTCGCGTGCTCGCCCACGTGGACGGGCGGCCCCTCGTGGCGCGCGACCGCGGGGAGTTCGTCGACACTGGTCTCGACGAACAGCACCGAGCGCCCGGATTCCCCCTCGCCGACGCCACTCGCGACCGTCTCACCCCGCAGCACGTCGAACCCACGGCGGTCGAGTTCACCGACGACCCCCGAGAGCGAGCGCTGGAGTTGCGGATAGAGTTGATCCTCGACGAGATCCGGCGTTTCGAACGCCACCGCGACGGCGTGGCTCCCGCGCCGGTCGAGAT
>Ga0136556_1000841_pt1 | contig 16945 bp, 18 predicted proteins | sample AntRauTorckE6831_FD_104780 | JGI IMG/M metagenome (GOLD analysis project Ga0136556, IMG submission 104780) | Saline lake microbial communities from Rauer Islands, Antarctica - Metagenome Torckler E6 #831 | ecosystem: Environmental > Aquatic > Non-marine Saline and Alkaline > Saline | place... | reverse complement strand
GCTGCCGGTTCTGTATCTGGTTAAGCTCTCTATTGATTTTATTGAGCCGTTCGTTCAGGGTTGCCAATTCATCATTTAATTCTATACGTCTTGTTTCAATCTTTTCGAATTCTTCCCCAAAATATTCAACGGCCTGTTCCAGTTCGGTAGCTGATATTTTAGCGCTTTCGCCGCTTATATCCTAGTTGGTTAATAATACATTTTGCTTTCGGTCGAGCACCGTTAAGGCCGCTTTTTTCTGTTTGATGGAATCTTCAATCGTTCGTTTGCGGTTTTTAAGTCGGCTTATTTCATCCCCAAATTCTCCATCCGTTTGGTCGTTAATCATTTTTGAAATGGACTCCAGAATGATATCACCATCGGTTCGTAACTGAATGGTTTCTTCATTCAATGATGTGGAAAGACCGGTAAAAGCAATGCGGTTTGTTCCGCGTTTAAGCATCAAAGAAGCCGAGCGTTGTACCTCGGCTCCGTTTAGAAACAGGGTTGCGGACTCGACCGAAGTATTTACTTTTGCCGTGTCTTGTGGAGCTGCCTGAAACAGCAGTAAAAGAGAAAGTACTAATAGTTGCATGAAGAAAAATTGATTGGTTAAAGATTGCTATCAATTATACTTTTCTTCTACGAGAACAAAAAAGAATAAATTATTCTTGAGTGATGTACAAAGAAATTATCTATATGCTTTGCCTTTTCAACGAAAAAAGCATAACTTTTGCCACCTTAGAAGGGTAGCATTTTCCTATTATTCTTTACAACCAAACTAACTTACTTTAATAGATTTAGCCAATGAAAAAAGGAACTGTAGCACAAGTGATTGGCCCGGTGGTCGATGTCGATTTTGAACAGGGCGACATTCCCCCGCTTCTCAATGCACTTTACATTGAACGTGAAGACAAATCCAAACTATACCTTGAAGTTGCCCAGCACCTTGGTGAAAGTCGCGTGCGCACCATTGCCATGGATTCTACCGATGGGCTGGTTCGGCAAATGGAGGTAGTGAATGCCGGCGGACCTATTTCTATGCCGGTGGGTGAAGATATTCTCGGACGATTATTTAACGTTGTAGGCGAATCTATTGACGGACTTGAAGCACCGAAAGGGGATGAGCGATATCCCATTCATCGACCCGCTCCCAAATTTGAAGATCTTGCAACCTCTACAGAAATGCTGGAAACAGGCATTAAGGTTATTGACTTACTCTGCCCGTATGCCAAAGGAGGAAAGACCGGGCTGTTTGGCGGCGCTGGGGTAGGTAAAACGGTTCTTATTCAAGAGCTTATCAACAACATTGCCAAAGGGCACGGCGGTCTGTCGGTATTTGCGGGAGTGGGAGAGCGCACACGCGAAGGAAATGACCTGATGCGTGAAATGCTTGAAGCCGGAATTATCGATTATGGTGAAGAGTTCCGCGAGTCTATGGAAGATGGTGGTTGGGATCTTGACCAAGTAGATATGGATCAACTGAAAGAATCGAAAGCAACCTTCGTATTTGGTCAAATGAATGAACCGCCGGGCGCTCGTGCTCGCGTGGCTCTTTCCGGCTTGACCGTTGCCGAGTATTTTCGTGATGAGGTATCCCGCGATATTCTGTTCTTTATTGATAACATTTTCCGCTTTACGCAGGCCGGCTCTGAAGTATCGGCGCTGCTCGGGCGAATGCCTTCTGCGGTAGGATACCAGCCAACGCTTGCTTCCGAGATGGGTGATTTGCAGGAGCGCATTACTTCTACTAAAAACGGTTCAATTACCTCGGTACAAGCGGTATATGTGCCGGCGGATGATCTGACCGACCCTGCGCCTGCTACGACCTTTGCCCACCTTGATGCTACTACGACATTAAGCCGTGCACTTACTCAGATTGGTATTTACCCGGCTGTAGATCCGCTGGATTCCTCCTCACGAATTCTTGATCCACACGTTGTTGGAAAAGAACATTATGATACGGCTCAACAAGTCATCCAGATTCTTCAGCAATACAAAGACCTGCAAGATATTATTGCAATCTTAGGTATGGATGAGCTTTCTGATGAAGATAAAACAACGGTTGCCCGCGCACGCCGCATTCAGCGATTCATGAGTCAGCCATTTTTTGTGGCCGAGCAGTTTACGGGTCAGCCCGGTAAATTTATCAAGACCGAAGATACGGTTAAAGGTTTCAAAAAAATTCTTGATGGAGAGCTTGATCACCTGCCTGAAAATGCATTCTACATGGTAGGCACTATTGAAGAAGCGGAAGAACAGGGCGAAAAATTACTTGCCGAAGAAAAAGAAGCTGCCGAATAACAGACAGATAGTGATCGATCATGAATAGTTTTGAAGCACAAATTTTAACGCCCGAAGGCCCTCTTTTTAATGGCGAAGTAACCGGCGTTCGCGTACCGGGAACCGAAGGCAGTTTTGAGGTGAAAACAGGTCACGCACCCCTTATTTCAACCTTGCAACCAGGCTTATTGGTAGTCAGGAAAACAGATGGGGAAGAGCTGGAATTTGCCGTAAGCGGCGGCTTGGCAGAAGTTCATAACAATGTACTAAATCTTTTAGCTGAAGCAGCCGAACCCGTAGAAAAAATTGATGCGGAACGCGCCAAAGAAGCAAAGAAACGTGCGAAAGAACGTATCATGAAAATCGACAAGTCTGTCGATACCGAACGTGCTCAAAAAGCGTTTGACCGCGCAGACAACCGGATCAAGCTTTCGATGGACGTTACGGTAGATACCCAGACACAGTAGATCTCACCTATTTTATTTTACTTGAAAGGTGATGAAAGTAAATTTCATCACCTTTTTTGTTAGTTGTTTTGTTCAGATGAAGCCATTTAGTAAGTGGCGTCATCTTTTTTTACCAGTCAATCCGCTGATTATTTTGCCAGTTACTGTTTGCGCCTTCTTCAGGGGCCTCAGGCATCACAAAACCCGGAGGCGATTTGAAAGAGTCTTTTGACCAGTTAACGTCGGGATCGGAGGAAGCGAGTTTAATAAACTGCCCCACCATTGGGAGTGCCGTATGGGCTCCCTGACCAGTACGGCTCCAGGTTGGGAAGCGAATACGCCGGTCTTCGCCGCCCACCCACGCGCCCATAACCAGATGCGGCATCATGGCTACAAACCAGTTATCGGCGGCATTTTGGGTAGTTCCTGTTTTACCGGCTACATCTTGCTGCACATTGTATGTTGCCCGCAACCGGACGCCGGTACCGTAATAATCTTCGCCGCCCCGTATAACACCCCGCAGCATATCAACCATCATATAAGCCGTTTCAGGGCTGATAACTTCTTGTCGGCTTTCGTCCTGATATTCCTTAACAATATTTCCCTGTTTATCTTCAATACGCGTAATGGCAATCGGATCCACATGTACGCCTTCATTGGCAAAGGTTGTGTAGGCGCTTACCAGTTCCAATAATGAAGCTTGAGCCGTTCCCAGTGCAATGGAAGGATAAGCCGGGGTATTACTCATATCAATACCGAAGTTAGAAGCCATCTGTTTTATTTTTCGGGCAGCAGGTTGTAAATCTTCCAGTTTAGTAGTTTCGGGAGCGCCTGCAATTTCAGGCAATAGGCCCACGGTAATATTATTTAAGCTACGGGCCAATCCCTGCCGCAGGGAAATCATCTCAGGCCCCTCCGGGATGCTCGGGTCTTTGGGATCCCAAACTCTCCCGCTCCGGTCGTAAAATTTTGAGGGATATTTTGACAATTTATGATACGGCTTGTAGCCGTTATCAATAGCTACAGCATACACAAAAGGCTTAAAGGTTGATCCGGTTTGCCTGCGTGATTGAAAGACGTGATCGTACTGTACACTGCCATAATTACTGCCGCCAATCCAGGCGCGTATGTTTCCGTTGTTCGGATCAATGGCAACAAATCCCGCCTCTAATTTTGTCCGTGCTCTTTTTAGTGAATCCACATAGGCCTTATCAGCAAGAAGAGAATCAAACACTACCGACTCTTGTTTGGTATCATATTTAGAGAATCCATTTTTATATCGGTTCGTTTCTCGGATGAAACTTTTAAGAAAACGGGGATATTTTTCCCATAATTGATCCATGTATTCGCCGTTGGTGGAGGTCCATTCATCTTCAAAAATAACCTGCAGGGAATCGAGTTTTTCTTCCACGGCTTGCTGGGCGTATTCCTGCAGGCGCGAATCAATAGTAGTATGAATGGTAAGGCCGTCGGTATCCAGGTTATAGTTATTTTCTTTGGCCCAGTTCTCTATAGTTTGGCGAATATACTGCCCGAAGTACCGGCTTTCTGTACTTGATTTTGAAGGTGGATGGTAATCGAGTTTTATTGAATCCTGACGAAGTGTTGTAAATGCCTGATTGCTGAGGAGCCCGCGTTTATTCATTTGAGAAAGCACTACATTTCTGCGACTCATGGCTCGCTCCGGGAATAACCGCGGGTTATAGGCATAAACCGCATTAACAGAACCGACAAGCATAGCTGATTCGGTTAGGGTTAAATCTTTGGCCGGCTTTCCATAATGGGTTTGAGAGGCTGTTTCAATACCAAAGGCGCTGTTAGGGAATTCAACCGTGTTTAAATAGAGTTCAATTATTTCGCGTTTGGTATAATTTTGCTCTATATCTATAGCGGTAATCATCTCCCGCAACTTTCGAACAACCGAAAAATCACGGCCAATTTTTTTATACAGATTTCGGGCCAATTGCTGCGTCAGCGTCGAGCCGCCCTCAACCTCACCTTGCATAAGATGATAAGGAATGGCAAGGGTACGAACCATATCAATGCCCCAGTGGTCGTAGAAACGATGGTCCTCGGTTGCAATCAGCGCTTCAACGGCATAAGGAGAAATTTCCTTTATGGGTACATAGGTCCGGTTTTCGGTAAAGTATTTATCCAGCACAACGCCGTCGCGGCTCAGTATCAGAGTGGCGGATGCTGTTTTAGGATTTTCGAGTTCTTTAATGGACGGAAGGCCTTGATAAAGATATATAAAGAAAGCAATAAAGAGAAGTACAATTACTCCTGCAGCAGCAGTGCCGTACTTAAATGTGTTGGTCTGGTTTTGGTACCAGGTTTTTGTTTTTTCGAAACCGGAAGAATCAGATTGTGTGGAAGCTTCTTTTTGAGCATCAACCTTATTTCTACGGTATTCGGGATCACTAAAATAACGATCCATATCATTATTAGAATTACTCATGTATAACAGTCTGGGGTTGAAAAGGAATTAAGGCCTTGTTATCATCATGCCACATAACGAGTTTAAATGTGCCCTTATTATACAGAACCAATGATTTATGGTGATGAAAGGTACCCAAATTAAAATAGGTTCCGAAGTCAAAATTTAGACGGCGCGGGCTATGATCATGCCCGCAAATTATGTAGTCCACGTCCGAATGCTTTAGTATTGATTCTGCCCAATTATTCAATACGGATGTGTCGCTTTTCTCTTGTCCTAATATCCGGCTTAGTTGCGAAACTTTATTCATAAGCCAAAGGCCTGCTTTAGGTGGTAATAGTGTTCTGTATATTTTCAAGAAAGTAGCATTGCGTAACAACCGGTGAAAAATCGGCCGTTCAAAATCATCCAAATTATCACCGATGGCATCACCGTGTAATAGTAACATCTTGTGCTTTTTTGTACTCAAAATCCGGTAGTCAGGTTCCACATCAAAGCCGCGGTTGGTAAAATGGCCGAGCGTCCAGTTATCATGGTTGCCGGTTATGTATAGTGAACGGGTACCATTTTTGTTGAACTGCTGAAAACGCTGTAGCAATTTCATGCCCAGCGAAGGCGTAAAACCGGGATATTCAATCCAGTAGTCAAACAGATCACCCAAAATAGCTATCTCAAAATCATTTTTTTGGGCATAATTAATAAGGTTGATCAACTCCGTTTCAAGCTCGGCGTTTTTTTGTCGGGAAAAAGCGCCTATATGAACATCTGAAATAAAAAGCATTTTTTTGGGGATGGGCGGGCTTGTGTGCATCAAATTAAAATAAGACAGGGCTACTTTTTACGGTTGATGATAAAATCGATCAGGCTTTTAAAATTTTCACGTTCGGGTGATTGTGGCAGGGCGGCAAGTTTATTTTTAGCTTTCTCAGCATATTCAGTCATGATTGCAGTGGCATACTTAATTCCGCCTTTTTCGTGCACAAAATTTACTATAGCGTCAATGTCTTTCTTCTTTTTCTTACGTTTCCACATTAAGTAACGGATGCGGGCCTGTTCTATATTACCGGCATTTTCGAGTGCCTTGATTAGAGGAAGCGTTACTTTTCGTTCTTTTATATCATTGCGGCGCGGCTTGCCAACATCGCTGGTGCCGTAATCAAATAAATCATCTTTTATTTGAAAGGCAATACCCATGCACATACCAATATCGTGCATTGCTTGATGCAGCTCAGGATCGTCGGTGGTTGATATAGCCCCGCATTCGCAACAGGAGGCAATGAGGCTGGCCGTTTTTTCGGCAATTACTTTAAAGTAATACTCCTCGTCCATATTAAACAGCCGTGCCGCTTTGAACTGTCGCAGTTCGCCTTCGCTCATATTTTTTACCGCCTTGGAAAGCACTTTCAGCAACTGAAACTCGTCGTGATCCAAAGCAATAAGCAAACCCTTGGAAAGCATAAAATCACCCAAAAGCACGCTGGCTTTATTTTTCCATACTTTGTTGATGCTTAAAAAACCGCGCCTCACATTGGCTTCATCTACCACATCATCATGGATAAGGGTGGCCGTGTGCAGCAATTCAATCATGGTTGCGGCAATGTGGCTGCGTTCGTTAATCTTTCCAAAAAGCCGGGCGGACATAAATACGAGGGTAGGGCGTATTTCTTTACCTTTTTGGCGGAGCAAGTAGCGTAGAACCTTATCCAGCAGAAATACATCGGTGCGTATAGCCTCTTTGTAGAATGAGTGAAACGCATCAAGTTCCGCGGCTACCGGTTGTGTAATATCCTGCAGCTTTTTTCTGCTACTGCCTTTTACATTGGTGATTTGGTTAAGCTGTGTTTCAATCATTTAAACAGCATGTATTGTTTATGACAATTGGAAATAGATAAGGTTGAAATTTACTAATTATTACGGTTTTATACTGCTTCCATTTGCAGTACCTTTGTGCTTCATATTTCGGCTGGCATTAAAATTTATAATCAAATAATATACGCCCATGATTCGGCTCGATTTATCAAAAGCGAAACCATTTATAGCAGGAGAAGAGTTTAAAAAAGCACGAAAAAAAGCAATAGCAGCCCTCAGACAAGTAATGGATGGAAGCGGCAAAGGTTCAGAATGGCTGGGGTGGCGGCGAATACTTGCCCGGCCCAATGACGCCGAACTGGAACAGATAGATACCCTGGCTAAAGATTTGCGGGATAAAATAGATGTTTTTATTGTGTGCGGAATAGGGGGTTCGTATTTAGGAGCCAAGGCTTTAATTGAGGCGCTTACATCTTCCTTTAAATCAGAAGACGGCCCCGAAGTATTTTTTACGGGACACAACATGAACGGCGCCTATCTTAAGGAATTGCTGGCGTATCTGGAAAAATCTAAACCGGATGGAACACCCAAAACGGTGGCCGTTAACGTTATTTCCAAATCGGGCACTACGCTGGAGACAGCTCTTTCATTTCGCATATTAAGAAAGTGGCTGCACAATCGCTTTCCCGAAGAAGCCTCCGAACGTATAATTTGTACAACCGGTGCAACGGGGGGAGCGCTAAATGCTTTAGCCGAGGAATACGGATATCAATGTTTTGTTATTCCTGATGATGTGGGCGGCCGCTTTTCAGTGCTTACCCCTGTTGGTTTGCTTCCGGCCGCTGTAGCAGGCATTGATATTCGTACCCTCTTTTATGAGGCAGTGGCTATATATGAAGAATTGGACCAAGCAGCCGAACAACTGTTGGATTATGCCGCCGTACGCTATATACTCGGTCAAAAAGGAAAGACGGTTGACTTAATAACCAGTTTTGAAGGGAGTTTTCGCGGTCTTGGCCGGTGGCTGCAGCAGTTGCTTGGAGAAAGCGAGGGGAAGGAGGGAAAGGGAATTTTCCCGGTTACGAGTACCTACTCAACTGATTTGCACAGCATCGGACAGTTTGTGCAGCAGGGGCGACAAAATATAATGGAAACGTTTATTGTTGTAGAGAAAGAGACCGAGACGATGCAGGTAGAGAATACACAAAAAAATGTTGATGGCCTTGATTATCTTGAAGGGATGTCTTTTCATTCCATCAACAAAAAAGCATTGGATGGAACGCGAGAAGCACATTTTAAAGGCGGGGTGCCGTGTATCAGTATTATTTTGGAGGAAAAGAATGCACAACATATTGGTGAATTCATGTACTTTTACCAGCTTTTTACGGCCGTTTATTGCTATATGATCGGCGTCAATCCCTTCAATCAACCCGGGGTGGAAGCCTATAAAAAGGAGATGTACAAGTTATTAGGAAAGAAATAGCTGCATATTTATGAGTACGGAAAATTCGGATACCAAAAAATCAACTAAATACATTGCCATTGCAGGAAATATCGGTGCGGGAAAGTCTGCTTTAACAGGATTGCTGGCCAAACATTTTGGGTGGAAGCCTTTTTACGAGTCGGTAGATAATAATCCGTACCTGGCTGACTTTTATGATGACATGCGTCGGTGGAGTTTTAATCTGCAGATCTATTTTTTATCAAGCCGTTTTAAGCACCAAAAGCAAATGCTTGATCGGCAAGACAATGTGGTGCAAGACCGCACTATTTATGAGGATGTGGAAATTTTTGCTAAAAATCTGCACAATATGGGCTTGATGAGCGACCGCGATTTTGCAAATTATGAAGCTCTTTTCCGCGAGATGACTTTTTACATAGAACCGCCCACCTTGCTTATATATATTCGGGCGCAGGTGCCTACTCTGGTTCGCCAAATACAGCAGCGGGGCCGTGATTACGAGAACACCATCCGCATAGAATATCTTGAGCGGCTCAACCAATTGTATGAAGCGTGGATTGACCGCTATTCACACGAAAAACTTATCATCGATACCGACGATATTGACTTTGTAAATAGCCCGAATGACTTGGGAAAAATAATTGAACTGGTAGAACAACGATTATTTGGATTGTTTAATTGATTGCAGATCAAGCCAATAATTCATAACTTTGCACGCTGTTATTGTTATGTCAAAACTTGTATTTAACATAGTAGAAATACCGGAAGGGGAAAGCCAGCAAGAGCTGACGCTTGAACCGGATGATTTGGACCTATCTCCCTACGACTTTGTAGAGGGGCAAATAGCGATAGATCTTTATAGAACCCGGTATTTTATACGGGTCAGCTATAATGTGCGGGCCGATGTTGAACTGGTTTGCGACCGCAGTCTGGAATCATTTATACATCCGGTAGACTCGCAGTATGATGTAATTTTTAAAACAGATGTAGAGCAAGAAACCGAGGATGAAGAAGGAGCCGTTCGGAAATTTAATTTTTCTTCGAACACCCTAAGTATCAAAGAGGAAGTTCGGGATTCGATTATGCTTGAAGTACCGATACAAAAAATTCATCCCAAATACTTGGATGAAAACGGCAATTACAAAAATTTTAAAACAAAATCTTTTGGCGATATACCTGAGGAAGCCGACGAAAATTCTGTTGACCCTCGCTGGGAAAAGCTAAAGAAATTAAAGGACTGATTTTTATTACCAAAAGGCAGCATATTTTTAAATGGTTGTGATATTTCCAAAAGTATGCAGCGGCAGTAAAATTTGCCTGCTGCTTACTGCCAACTGCCACTAAAAAAGTTTATTTTAATTACGCTTTTTTTGATAGCATCAATTACTAATAACTAAATTGTACGAAATAAAATATGGCACATCCAAAACGTAAGACATCCAAATCGCGAAAAAACAAGCGCCGCTCGCATCTCGCTATCGAAGAGCCTACTCTCGCAGAATGCTCAAACTGCGGTGCACTGCACGAGTATCACCGGCTTTGCAAAGAATGCGGATTTTACCGGGGCCGTCAGGTAGTAAACGTCAATAAATAAATTACTTGGCCCTTTATGATTATAGCCGTTGATGCTGCAGGAGGAGATCATTACCCTGAAAGCCCCGTTGCCGGAGCTATTAAAGCAACGCAATCTCATGATTCATTAAATGTGATACTAACCGGTCCTCAGGGGATGATTGAGGATGAGTTGAGCAAACACGATTATAATACTGAACGAATTACGGTGCACGATGCCCCCGAGATTATTGGGATGGACGAAGCTCCCGCACAGGCGGTTAAAACCAAGCGCAACTCCTCAATTGTAACGGGCATCGGACTTTTAAAAGCCGGGAAATGTGACGCTTTCGTAAGCGCCGGAAACACCGGAGCTTTACTGGCCGCCTCAACATTTATTCTTGGTAAACTGCAAGGCGTTTCCCGGCCTACCATCGCCGCTATATATCCTACCGTTAAAGGCCCCCGACTGTTGGTTGATGCCGGCGCCAACCTTGAAATGCGTCCTGATATGTACGTGCAATTCGCGCGGATGGCAACTATTTATGCTGATAAAGTTATGGGCATCGATCAGCCCAACGTTGGTTTGCTAAATGTTGGTGAAGAAGATGAAAAGGGTACAGATGAGCTAAAGGAAGCTTTTAAGCTATTAAAAAGTCTGCCAAACTTTATTGGTAATGTAGAGGGGAAAGATATTTTACCCGGCAAGGCCGACGTATTTGTCTGTGACGGACTGGCGGGAAATTTATTATTGAAGCTGGGTGAATCCGTCCCCGGCGTACTGGAAACTTTTATCGGTTCCGCAGCAAAAAAGATGGAGCTTACTCCCGATCAACTCGGCCTGATATCCAAGGTATTAAAAACATCATTGGCAGAGTTTAATCCTGAAACAGTAGGTGGTGTTCCTTTTTTGGGTGTAAACGGCGTAAGTTTGGTAGGGCATGGGGGCAGTACAGGCAGAGCGGTAAAAAATATGATCATGAATGCCGTTAAGTGTGTTGAAAATAACATCAACGACGAAATTGTTGCGTCTCTTAAATAACTAATTTTTTCATGCCACAACCCAAACGTGCTAAAATTACAGCCGTAGGTCATTTTTTGCCTGAGAGTCGCCTCACCAATCACGATCTTGAGAAGATGGTGGATACCAATGATGAATGGATTCAAAGCCGCACCGGTATCAAAGAACGACGTATTTTGAAGGATGAAGATAAAGCAACGGCCTATATGGCCATTCGGGCAGCGAAGGAGGCACTGGAACGGCGCGGAATGGATGCCAAAGAAATTGACCTGATTATTGTCGGCACTGTAACCCCGGATTATCTATTTCCGGCAACGGCCTGTTTCGTACAAAAAGCCATAGGTGCTGCCAATGCATACGCCTTTGATCTATCCGCCGCTTGTTCCGGCTTCTTGTTTTCGCTAAGCACCGGGGCAAATTTTATTGAATCGGGCCGTGCAGAAAAAGTGATGGTCATTGGCGCCGATAAAATGAGCTCTATTCTGGATTTTACGGATCGCACTACCTGTATCCTATTTGGCGACGCCGCCGGCGCAGTTTTGCTTGAAGCATCAACCGATGAAACCGGACTTATTGATTACGTGCATCACACCGACGGCGACACGAATAAAACACTTTATCAACCCGCAGGAGGTAGCCTGAATCCTGCAACTGCTGAAACTGTAGCCGCTAAACAGCACTCCGTTCGGCAGGATGGACGAACTGTGTTCAAAAAATCCACGGTGATGATGGCAGACGTGGTAACAGAAATAATGGAGCGTAATAATCTCAAAGCGGAAGATATCAACTGGTTGGTCCCGCATCAGGCCAATAAGAGAATAATTGATGTTACTGCAGATCGGGTAGGCCTATCTACCGAAAAAGTAATGATCAACATTCAGGATTATGGAAATACCACCTCCGGGACCATACCACTTTGCCTGTATGATTGGAAAGACCAATTAAATTTTGGTGATAATCTTATACTCGCCTCATTTGGCGGGGGATATACCTGGGGCGCTATTTACTTGAAATGGGGGATTAAATAATGAGTACAGCATATTTATTTCCCGGTCAGGGTTCGCAGAAAGTGGGCATGGGAAAAGATCATTATGAATCAAATGCGGGCTTTGCGGCACTTGTCGATGATGCCAATGATATTTTAGGTTTTGATCTAAAAGGAATTATGTTCGAGGGACCTCCGGATGTTCTAAGACAAACAGAATTTACCCAACCGGCAATATTTTTACACTCTGCAGCACTTTTTGCAACACTGCATGCACAGCCTGATATGGTTGCCGGACACAGCCTTGGCGAATTTTCGGCGCTGGTAGCCTGTAAGGCCGCTTCCTTTGAAGATGTCCTGAGGGTAGTACATCAACGAGGTAAACTGATGCAAATGGCAGGCAAAAAAAACCCGGGAACTATGGCGGCGCTTATTGGAATGGTGGATGAAAAGGTGGAAACCATTTGCAAGGAAGCTTCAGAGAAAGTGGGCAAAGAAGTTATAGCAGCAAATTATAATTGTCCGGGTCAGCTTGTTATTTCAGGTGATGTGGAAGCGATTGAAAAAGCTGTGGAACTGGCGAAGGAACAAGGATGTCGATTGGCAAAAGTTCTGCCGGTCAGCGGTGCCTTTCATTCATCACTCATGGAGCCGGCTTTTGAAGGTTTAAAAAAAGAACTGAATCAATTAGAAATCAGAAAACCAAATTGCCCTATTTACAGTAACGTTACAGCAAAACCCACCGAGAGTGTTGCGGAAATTAAAGAGAATTTATTAAATCAGTTGCTGAATCCTGTACGTTGGACACAGACAATGAAAAATATGTACGCCAATGGTGCTACAAAATTTGTGGAAGTGGGACCGGCCAACGTTTTGCAGGGTTTGGTTAAACGAACGTTAAATGATGTGGAAATAAACGGGCATCAATAAAATAAAAATAATATGGCATTAACATTAAAAGATAAAACGGCGTTGGTAACGGGCGGAAGCCGGGGCATCGGTAAGGAAATTGCGCTGAAACTTGCCGAATATGGCGCTGATGTCGCCATTACCTACGCACGATCAGCGAATGCAGCCGAACAGGTTAAAAAGCAAATTGAAGATTACGGTTCAAACGCATTTGCCATTCAGGCCGATGCCGTGAAATTTGAAAAGGCCGACGAAGTAATCCAGAAAATTGTTTCGGAGTGGGGTAAAGTTGATATTTTAGTTAACAATGCCGGCATCACCCGTGATAACCTCATCCTGCGCATGTCGGAAGAACAATGGGATGAAGTAATGGATACAAACCTCAAGAGTATTTTCAATTATTGCAAGGCGGCTGCCAAACCGATGATGCGTAACAAAGGCGGCTCCGTCATCAACATCAGTTCGGTAGTGGGCTTGTCGGGAAATGCCGGACAAAGCAATTATGCGGCTTCTAAAGCGGGCATTATAGGCTTCACTAAATCATTTGCAAAAGAGCTTGCCTCGCGTAATATTCGGGCAAATGTAATAGCTCCCGGGTACATACTCACAGAAATGACCGAAGAACTGGATGAAAAAGTTTTGGAATCAATAAAAACAGAAACACCATTGGGCAGGCCGGGCAGTGCTGATGAAGTGGCCGAGTCGGTTGCCTTTCTGGCCTCAGAATTAAGTAGTTATATTACCGGGGAAGTTATACGGGTTGATGGTGGAATGGCAATGTAAAAGTGCATGCTTCGAGCAACAAATTTAAGTTATAGAGTTTGGACTGTTTTTTAGTGTAAGAAATTGTATTTTCAGCCCAAGTTAATTTAATTGCGCAATTGCAAACGAAGTTTTACAAACGTAATCTTAAATAAAAGTTAAATAATTATATTATGTCAAAAGAAGTAGAATCTAAAGTACACTCAATCATTGTTGATAAACTTGGCGTTGATGAGTCAGAAGTAACCCACGACGCTAATTTCACGAACGACCTCGGTGCCGATTCGCTGGATACCGTAGAGTTAATTATGGAATTTGAAAAAGAGTTCGATATTAGCATACCCGATGAGGATGCTGAAAACATCGCAACAGTAGGTAATGCAGTTGATTACCTCGAAGGTAAAGTATCTTAAATATATAGACGTACATTTTTAATACGCAAGCATGTCTAAAAGAAGAGTAGTAGTAACAGGCATTGGTGCCTTAACGCCCATTGGTAAAACAGCTCCCGAATTTTGGGAAGGCTTGATATCAGGTAAAAGTGGATCTCGATCCATCGAACATTTTGATACAACCGATTTTCCCACAAAGTTTGCCGCTCAAATTGATAATTATGATGAGAGCGAACACTTTGACAGAAAGGAAGCTCGTAGAATGGACAAGGTGTGCCACTACGCACTTATTGCCGCGAAGGAAGCTCTGGAAGACAGCGCTCTAAATCTCGATGAGATTGATAAGGACCGCGTGGCTGTTATTGCCGGAACCGGCATTGGAGGGATGGTTACCTTTTACGAGCAATCCATCTCTTTCTATGAACACGGTCCCCGTGGAGTATCGCCATTCTTTATCCCCATGCTAATACCTGATATGGTGCCTGGGCAAATCTCTATAAAGTGGGGTTTTAAGGGACCTAACTTCTGCGCTGTCTCTGCCTGCGCTACCGGCTCGCACAATATTGGGCTTGCCTACGATTCTATCAGGCAGGGACAATGCGAAATTGCGGTTTCCGGCGGTTCCGAAGCGCCGGTCTCAAAAATTGGCGTAGCCGGCTTTAACTCAATGCGTGCAATGTCAACCCGCAACGATTCACCCGCAACCGCTTCACGCCCCTTTGATAAAAACAGGGACGGATTTGTGCTGGGTGAAGGTGCAGGCATGCTTATTCTTGAGGAATTAGAGCATGCAAAAGCCCGGGATGCCCGCATTTACGGGGAAATTGCCGGTTATGGTTTTTCGGCTGATGCACATCATATAACAGCACCCGATCCGGAAGGCAAGGGCGTTCAGTTGGCGCTTACCAGAGCGCTTGAGGCTGCAGAAATCAGCCCGGAAGATGTAGAACACGTAAATATGCACGGCACCTCTACACCGCTTGGCGACATTGCTGAAACTAATTCATTAAAAAAGGTTTTTGGCGAACATGCGTATAATATTAATTTCAATTCTACCAAATCTATGACCGGCCATACGCTGGGAGCGGCAGGCGCTATTGAGTCGCTGGCAACCATATTGGCCATCTATCACGGTACTATACCGCCCACCATCAACTTTGAAACGCCTGACCCTGAATGCGATTTAAATTATACATTTAATGAAGCCGAAGTACGAGATGTAAATTACGCACTGAATAATGCTTTTGGATTTGGAGGGCACAACACCACCGTTGTGTTTAAAAAATTCAGGGAATAGATCGTATGTTTGAGAAACTCAGATCATATCTGAAAAAACAGCCGGGGGTAGGAGAGGAGTACAAAGAACACTTAGAAAAACTTGAAGGGATTATCGGAACCACTATCGATAATCCTTTTCTTTTTGTACGTGCGCTTCGGCACCGGTCCAGCCTTGTGGATGATGATTTCCAATCTACCGATTCATACGAACGCCTCGAATTTTTAGGCGATGCCGTGCTCGACCTTATCGTCTCAGAAATTATTTTTGATCGTTTTCCGGGCAAAGATGAAGGATTCCTCACCAAACTGCGCTCCAAACTTGTAAAAGGGGATGCACTGGCTTTCTATGCGCGGAAACTAAATTTAAATGAACTTTTATTAATTGGTGAACGCGCACGGGGACAGGGTATTGAATTTTCCAAAAGCGCTCTTGCCGATGTATTTGAATCCCTTTTAGGGGCTATTTATATCGACAAAGGATATAACGACGCGGCCCAATTTGTAAAGCAGGTAATTGAAGAATATGTAGTTTTCAAAGAACTCACCACCACGCTTGACAATCATAAAAGCTTGCTGCTTGAATATGCACAAGCCAACGAACTTACTATTCCCCGCTACGAGATAATAGCTGAAAGCGGTCCCGGTCATGATAAGACATTTCAGGTAAAAGCAATTGTTGATGAACAAGATGTGGGCCGCGGTTCGGGCAAGAGCAAAAAAGAAGCCGAGCAAGAAGCGGCTCGACAAGCTTTAAACAGGTTAAAGTAAGTGAAAGATTTTAAGTATATTTATCGCATAAGTTTTTATCTGCTACATATTAACATTACATAAAGGATTCCGTTTGAACGCGGCAAAAAACTAAGATCATTAAGACTATGCGCAACCTCCTGATAATAAAAAAAATAAATACTGTTATTTTCTTTTAATTATTACGTAATTTATAAATAGAGTAAGAATAAAATTATCATTTACTGTCAAAATGGGGACGGAGTAGAAAAATTTTAACATCTCATTATGAATACAAATGGAAGTAAATTTAAAACCGATTACTCAGGGCCAGTAAGCACATCCGGCAAACCTAAAAACCCCAATACGAATGAACTTGTAGATTTAAAACGCTTTTATTCTATTAAGAAGCTTTTGGAAAAATTTAAGGTTGAATATGATTTTGTGTTATTATATTCTACTCCTTTTGGAATAATCGGTGATGTTTCACCAATATTGCAATTGACCGACGGTGTTATTGTTAACTCTAAATTTATGGCTACTAAACATATTGAGCTCAATTATACTATTGACCAATTGGAAAAAAATTCAGCCCACATTATTGGAGTTGTCCTAAGTGGATATAAGCCCGAAAAGAGCATTGATGATACCGAAGTTAAAGGCCTATACAGTAACCTATATTCAAGTTATTACGATTATCATGAAACCCCAACTAAGAAAAAGAAAAAATCAAATGTCAAATTTTTATAAAACAATAGTATTAATTGGCCTATTTTTTGGAGCCGGCTTCCAGAGTGGATATGCTCAAGGTATAGGTCTCGCCGGGCAGCAAAATATTAATCAAGGATTGATACGCGTAGCAGAACTTGGGCAACTCGCCGATACCTTAAACTTATGGGGTGATG
>Ga0136556_1000836_pt1 | contig 16992 bp, 17 predicted proteins | sample AntRauTorckE6831_FD_104780 | JGI IMG/M metagenome (GOLD analysis project Ga0136556, IMG submission 104780) | Saline lake microbial communities from Rauer Islands, Antarctica - Metagenome Torckler E6 #831 | ecosystem: Environmental > Aquatic > Non-marine Saline and Alkaline > Saline | place... | reverse complement strand
GGTGAGGATCGGCATGACCAATAGGTCCGTCTCGATGCTGGCGATGTCCAGCTGGCCGTCGGGCGTGCCGGTGAAGTCGAACGTATCGACCGTCTCCGTCTCAATCGCGACCGGCTGCTCGCCCGTGTCCGTGTCGGGATCGCCACGCCGGTACGTGCGGTGCGTGATGGCCAAGATGTCGCCGTCCACCTGGTAGTCGAGCGTGTGCGGTGGACTGCCAGGTGGAACCTGCGGGTGCTTGTCGAGAGTCATCTAGTACCACTTCCCTATGGCCATCACGTAGAGGCCATGATTGTCGCCGGACGAGAAGGTTGCGGTGTCCACGCGCCCCCGGATGTCGACCGACGTGCCGGATGTGTTGTCGGTGAAGAAGAACAGTTGCTCCCGTTCCGAGTCTGTGATGCCGCTACCCGTGTTCGCAGGCATCGCCACGACGCGGGGGTTTCCGGTGAACGCTGCGTTGAACGTCCACGTCGTCTTCAGTTCCGCATCGGTGACTTTGCCTGCGGTCTGGAAGCCCCAGGCGATCTGCACGCCGTTGTAGAACCGGACCCATTCGTTGCTACCGCTGACGCCGCCGTACTCGGCGATGGCGCGGGCGTCGATCTCGATGTCGGCCCCGTCCACATTGACTTGCCCTATGAACGTCGCGCCGTCTGTGGTGACGATGGGGCTTCCCTCGGTATTCAGGTCAGCGGCGTCTCCGAACATGAGATTGCCGTTTTCGTCGAGCCCGAGGTACCGAGTGACGGCGCCGAGCGCAAACTCCATGTTGACGTTCGTGCCGGCGCTCCGCAGCACGCTGAAGGGCGTCGAGTCGTCGGTGCCTACGGCGGCAGTAGGCATGTTCACCAGTCCCGTGAACGTCGCGCCGCCGGCGCCGTCCAGGGCCGCGACGCCGTTCGCGACGCCGACCTCCGTCTGTAGGACTGCGGTGGCGCCAGGCACGTCGGGGTTGCTGACGAAGATGGCGCCTGGTGCGGGGCTGCCGTAGAACCACTCGCCCGCTGTCGTCTCGTAGATGCGGATGGGGCCACGTCGGCTTGTTTGCTCGCTGCCGTCATCGAGCACCAGCAGCTCGGTGAGCCACGAGCCGGGCGGGCGGGGGTACCCGTCAGCGCCGACGGGAATTTGGAAGGTCGTTCCGTTTGCTGCGCCTAGCGGCTTCCAGCTGTTCGTGCTGACGTCCCACTCGGCATTATGCGTTTGGGGGTAGACGTTTGCTCCGTCTGCGTACGGCTCGTCGTACCTGACGGCCAGGCGTGTTCCTGCGGCGATGTTGCGGCCTGCGGGGGCGGTCGGGCCGCCCGTGACGGTGGCGAGGGGCATGCGGGCCTCCTAGAGCTGTACGGGCGTTCCGATGTCGTCGGTCCATGTCGGACCGGCCGGCCAGAGCGAGACGGACAAGCGGTAGCCGCCAACGGCGGGTGTGGGGATGGCGCCTCGGGGCCCGAGGATCGTGCGGGTGTACGGGCCCCAGCGTACGGTCTCGATGTCCTCGATGATCGTCAGGACCTCGTTGAGTTCCGCTTCGGCGTCGCGCAGCTCCGTCTTCCGGATGTGCAGGTCGAATTCGAGGGGCGTCGGGTTTCGCTTGCCGTCTCCAACCAGAAACCACGTGTCGCCCATCGGGGCTCGATACCCGGTGCTGGCGTACGTGATGGCGTCGCCGCGGCGGAGGTACCGCTCGGTGGTGTACACCGCGCCGCTGGCCGCTTCGAGGGTGAGGTTCGTGATTACTTCGCTCATGGTGTCAGACTTTCTTTGCGGCGAGGAGGTCGTCGGTGCTTCGCTTGCGGTCCTCGGCAATGGCGCGGATCAGGGTGGCTTGCGCGATGTCTTCAGCCGTTTCGGCGGCGCCCGCACGGATCCGCTGTGCGTACCATCCGTCGGTCGTGAAGCGGTGCTCAACATCGAGAATGTCGAGCGGGTCGAGGGTAGTGCCGTCCGCGAGGACGAAGACCGCGGTGCGGGTGAGTGGGTTCGCGGCGTAGTCTCCGCGGGCGAACGCTTCGACGGCTTCCACGCTTGGGGTCTGCACGAGGGCGGCGCCGGTCCTATCGAGCGCATCGATGTTGTCGAAGTCGGGCGTGAGGGGTTGCAGCTCGTAGACCTGGAGGTTTCGCCCGCTGGCGCTGTTTTGGTAGCGGCATCCGATGTAGATGGCGTCGATCGTCTGGTTCACGTCGAACACGCCTTCGATTTCTGCGCTTGGATCGAACGTGTGAATCGGCTGGAGGCTGGTGCCGCCCCACTTATTGACGGACGGGATCAGGATGGCGATGTCGCCGGCTTCGCTGTTCGGGCCGTTCCGCGCCAGCACGCGGACGCGTGAGATGGCTTGCGGTGTGCTCCAGATCCACCCGAAGCCGCGGTACTGGAAGCCGGGCGTTCCGATGCCGCCTCCTGCGAGGTAGTCGCGCAGGCCGGTGTCGGCGTCATCGTCGAGGAGGTACTGCTCGTAGCCGCTGGAGCCGCTGGTCCAGCTGGTGCCGCCGTTCGTGGTGCGCGCATCGGGAAGGCTGCCGGCAGGCATCTGCCCGATGTAGTTGGCGTCGGGGTTGACCTTGTCTACCGTGGCGACCGAAACGTAATCCGTGGCGCGGCCGTACTCGGTCTGTGCTGCGGTGTCGTTGTACGTGTAAAGCTTCAGGCCGAACGGGCCGGTCGCGAGGAAGTGGACCTGCGTCACGAGGCGTTCGGCTGCCGTTTCGATGCTCGTGATTTCTTGAACGTCCACGCCGGCGGTGAGGGTGACCTGCGCCTTGCCGGCGCGCCTGAAGAACAGGCGGCGGTTCGCGTCGACGCCCCACGTGACGGGCGGGACGTACTCGCCGTCGGTCCACGTTTCGCCATTGTAGCTGTAGTTTGGGGTGCCGGCTACCACGAAGCCGGGGCAGAGGGCGGCGAGGTCGTCGAGCAGGTCGCCCAGCCGGTTGTAGCGCGCCTCCGTGCTGGCCTCGAACGCGAGCGTTGGAATGTCGGCGGTATTGACCGTCACGCCGTTCGGGGGGTAGCTGGCGGCGAGGTCTCGCACGATGAGGGCGATGTCTTGCTGCGCGTACGTGTCGGCGCCCGTCCCGACCTCATAGACGCGCTTGCGCCATCCAACAGCGCGGATGGTGGTCGTTTCGTGCCCGCGTTGCGCGCCGGGCATGGTGACGATTCCGCTGAAGAGCGGGCTGTCCAGGGCACCGTTTTTGATGGGGTAGAGCGTGACGATGTCGCGTGCTCGAATGCCGGTCGCGCCGGCTTTCGCGGTGATGGCCAGCTCGCGGCAGTCTCCGTCTCCGCCGACGCTGGCGTAATCCACAGCCAGGATGGCGTCGTCGGTGTTGAGAACCGCTCGCAGCGCGGTCGGGACGGATCGGTCCCACACGGTGAGGCGCCAGCCGGTGATCATCGGAGGGCCGTCATTCGGTCGGGGCTACGGACGGTGGAGCCGCCTTCAATCCGGATTGGAATGCCGTCCGCGAGCCGGTCGAGGACAGGCGTGGCGCGGTCGAGGGCGGTTGTGAAGCGGTCCATGCTGAGTGTCGTTGCGCGCTGTTCGGCGGCGTTGACGAGCAGCGCCGCGGCTTCAGCGAGGTCGTACGCCGCGCCGACGAGGGGCGTGAAGGCAGCGAATTGCGCGGCGGGGGGTGCGCTGCTGACGGTTGCGCTGGTGCTGTCCTCATCGTCTCGAGTCCAGGAGGGGCGCGTGTCTCGGTCCTCGGGCTCTTCGCCGGGGCGGGGTGCGCGACTGCCGCCTTCGGGAATGTCGATCGTGCGGAGGTTCACGCCGAGCCAGCCGAGCGCCCAATTGATCGCGTTCGCGATGGCGTTCCAAATGCCGGCCACGACCTTCGCAACGGCTGTGAAGACGGGCGCCACCACATTCTCGAGAATCCAGATGATGGGCTGCAGCGCGCCTTCCACCAACGCAATCGCTACGTCGATGATGGGCCAGATGGCGTCGAGTACGGTCGTCATCGCTTCCACCAGGGGTTCGGTGACGCGGTTCAGGGCTTCCATGATGCCGGTGAACGCTTCGCTGCTCTGCAGCGCGTCTCCGAGAACGGCGGTCAGGGCTCCGAGCGGGCCTCCGGTTGCGAAGCCAGTTATGGCGGCGTCGAGGGCGGGAACGGCTTCCTGCGCTGCGGCGAGGGCGTTCGTGCCGAACAGGACGGCGGCGTCTGCCGCGCTCGTGAGGGCGGTCGAGAGGGCGCCTGGTCCTTCCTCTTCGGGTTCGCGTTCGACGCGGCTGCCGCGCTCGCCGTACTGACTTCCGGTGCGGAGCTTGGGATCGTAATCGCCCATAGCTGCATCGATTACGGTGTCTTGGCGGGCTCGCTGCCGTTCAGCGCTCGTCTCGCCGGTCATCACGCCGCCCGTACCGTATTGGGTGCCGGTCCTCGCTTTGGGGTCGTAGTCGCCGAGCGCATCGAAGATGACCTCGTCGAGCTCTGCGCGCCACGTGAGGGGTACGGGCAGGGCGTCCAGCCGGTCGCTGGCGCCTCCGCCGCTCATGAGGGCATCCATCCACGCTTGGTCTTTCAGCTCGGCGGCGGTGAACGCGACGCTGATGCGGTAGAGGTTGTCGGTCGTGCCGCCCAGCCGGCCGCCTTCGAAGAGCTCGTCGATCATGGCTTGGTCTGCGCGTTCGAGCCAGTCGAGGCGGACGGGCAGGTTCGTGGTGCGGTCGCTGAACGCGTCGGGCTGGCCGGCCAGGTAGTCGAGGACGGCGAGCGTCTTATCGTCCGCTTCGACCGTCATGGGGACCGGGACGGGAAGACGGCGGCGCTGCGCTTCGTCGGTGTCTTGACTGATGTCGCGGGCGTCGCCGGCCAGCGCGCCGCGTCGGGCGGCGTCCGGCATGCCCCACGCGTTTCGGAGGGCGGCGCCTACATCGTTCGCTGCCGTCTCGATGTCTCGGAGTTCCGTCTCGACATCTTCCAGGCCGCTGGTGTCCAGAGGGCTGGTGAGCTGGTCCGTGACGTCTGCCACGCTGTCTGCAATGTCGTCAAGCACGGCGGCGGCGGGCTCGGCGGCGGTGGCTACCTCTTCAGGCGTGCCGGCCAGGGCGGTCGCCAGGTTCTCAGCGCCGGCGCGTAGCCGGTCCTCGCTGGATTGCAGCATGCGGTGAATGCTGTCGGGCAGGCCGTCAAATTCGCGATCCCACGAAACCGCCATGTAATCGGTGAGCGCCTGGACGGCGTCGCGGGCGCCCATCGATCCGCTTTCAACGGCGAGCTGGAGGTCCGCCATTATGCCTTGCACGTCGTCGACGAAGTTGATCATGCCCACGAAGCGGTCGAGCGTGGCGCTGATGAAATACGCGATGCCGTCAACGAGGCCGAGCACGATTTCGCCGACACCCTGGAGCGCCAGCGCGAAGCGGTTTATGGCTGGCCGGGCGTCGTCAAGCTCAACGCCGAGCGCCTGCGCTGTGCGGGCCGCGACGGCGCCCGCCACAATCCACGGGGAGAGCCGGAGCGTGGCGCGGCCGACCATGATGGCCAGGTTGATGATGGCCGGTAGCATCGCGCCGGTCAGGGCGCCGGCCGTGATGATGGCCTGCTCTGAGATTCCTTCGAGCACGCCTTTCAGGCCGACCTCTTCGAGCCGGCCTCGGAATTCACCGAGCGCCGTGATGCCGCTTTGCAGGGCTTCGTCGAGCCCAAGCGCTTCCGTGAGCTGCCCACCAATGATGGTGCTGATGCGCGTGACCTCGTCTTGCACGTTGCTAAAAAGGCCGAGGATCGTCTTGCTCTGCGCTTCCATCGCGCCGCCGAAGCGTTCGCCGAGGCCGGTGAGGAGCGCATTGATGCCGGTGGAGGCGTCAATGCCGAGCGTCCCGATGTTCGCGACCTCTTCGCCGGTCAGGCCGAGCTCTTCCTGCAGAATCTGGTACGCGGGAACACCTCGCTCGGCGAGCTGCAGGAGCTCCTCCGCACTGACCTTGCCTTTCGCTTGAATCTGGCCGATGGCGCGAATGACGCCTTGCAGCTCTTCGTCTCCACCACCGAGCGCGCTGACGGTGTCACCGAGCGTGGTGACCATCGGGATCGCCGCTTCAGCCTCGATTCCGAAGGCGAGCAGGAGGCGGGCGGCTTGCTGCAGGCCGGGCAGCTGGAACGGCGTGGTGCCGGCCAGGTCGCTCAGCTCAACCATGAACGCCTTAGCCTCTTCGGCGTTGCCGAGCATGGTTGTGAACGCGATTTCGGTCTGTTCCATCTGGCCGGCGAGGTTGATCATGTAGCCGGCCGCGCCAAGGGCGGCGGTGCCAACGCCGACGAAGGCGCCCATCACGACGCGGCTTGGGCCGACTGCGTTCTCGTACGCTTTGCGGAGGCGCTTGCCGGCGGTGGTTGCACGGTTCGCGCTTTCGGTCAGCTGGTCGAGATCACGCTTCGCGGAATCAAGCGCGCGGCTTGCTTCATCGACGGCTCGAATGACGATGTCGACTTCGTTGCGGGCCACGCGGTCTCCGTTCGCTCAGCCGCTCCAGGCTGGTAGGGATCCTCGATTCCGGCTGCCTTGCTGCCGGCGTTGGTTCATCTTCGAGCGTTCACGTTCCCGCTGTTCAGCTTCGATGTCCGCCTGGTAGCACTCGAGGTTGAAGCTCCACCGGCCGATGTCGTCATTCAGCAGGGCTGCTGGCGTCGTGCTGTACGCCTTCGCCATCCGGCTCAGGATCACGGGCCACTCCGTCTGCCAGAAAGGCGTCGGGGTTGGCCGCACCTCCGAGCCGGCCGTACGGGAGCCCCGCGAATTCCACGATGGTGTCGTACACCAGCTCGAAGTCTGCGCCGAGGTCGTTGGGGGTCAGGGTGTTGCCGGCGCCGTCGCGCGTGAGTTCCGGCTCGACCACGCCGAGGAGGACGATGGCTTCCTGCGTCTTGGCTTGCTGTTGCAGGCTTTCGAGCAGAATGTCGGCGTCGTCGGTGAGGGCCTGTTGCAGCCGTTCGCGTTGCTGTTCCTTCGTTTCTCCCTCGTGGCGGTCGCGGGCGAGAGCGAAGAGGCGCTGCGGCTGGCCTGTGATGGCCATCACGTCGGCGTTCCGGACCTTGCGGATGGTGATCGTGACTTCCTGGTCGGCGTTGAGGTCGCCGTCCGCCCGTGCCGCGGCGGTGGCGGCCGGGAGGACGACGGTTCGGCGGGCTTGCTTTCGGAGGACGGCTGTTGCGTTCGCTTGGCTCATCGGACGGGGTCTCCTTCGGCGGGCTCGGGGCGGGGCGGGGGTTAGTAGCTCGCGACGTCGTTCGTGAGGACGGTTTGCAGCGCGTAGCCGCTGCCGCTGTCGTACTCGGCGGTGTAGCTGACGTCGATCGTCATGCGGCCGGGCCCGCCGATGGGGGCGCTCCAATCGTCGATCATGAGCTGCGGGCAGGTGAGCTCAAGCGCGGCGTTCGCGCTTTTCGTCCACGTGAAGGTGTACGCGTCGCTGGCGCCGGCTGCGAAGTCGGCGTACGTGCTGGCGTCGCGGAACGTGAGCGTGCCGCTGATGGTGATGAGGAGCTTGTCGTTGAAGTCGACGGCTCCAATCACGCGGGTGCCGTCGAGGACCTCTTCGATGTCGAGGTTGTTGTTGATCTGGATCTGGAGGTCCTCGAAATACGGGAAGGGCGATCCGCCTTTCGTGACGGCGAGCTCGCGGAACAAGAACCGGCTGTCGGTCTCCAGCGCGATGGTCTCTTCGGTGACGGTTTCGACGTCCTTGAAGATCCAGTCCGTGTCGACCACGAGCGCTTCTCGGGCGGGCTGCCGGAGCGTCATGGTGTTCAGCTGCCCGCCGCTGTAGCGGTGCGTCAGGCTGCCGCGCGTGACGGTGGCGCTGTAGGGCGGGACGGCGGCGAGGGCGCTATGCTTCGCGGTCTGTGGCGCGAACGTGTGGATGTACGGGCCGGTGCCGGTCGGCGCTCCGGGCGCGCCGTAGGTTGCGCGGAAGAGCTCGCCGAGGCTGCCGGGCCGCGCGTGGATTTCGGTGATGCCTCCGGTGATGCCCAGCCGGCCGGGATCGCTTGGGAGGGTGTTGCGCGTGCCGAAGACCATGGGTTCGCGGAGCCGGCCGCGCTCTTCGGTGATGGATTCCTGCGCCGTGATGAACCGGGTGCTAACCACGCCGGTTCCCCAGGCGCTTTCTACTCCGAGCCCAATCTTGCCGTCGATGCCTGCAGCCATGCTCAATCCTCCGTGTCATTTGGCCGCGGGGTGTTCTTACCCTTCGCGGCGCTCGTGGTGTTCGCGCGCTTCTGGACGGGGGTGAAGCACGGGTGCTCGGCCAGCTGCCGGGCGTGCTCGGCGTCTCGCGCCTTCACGGTAGCACCGGGCTTGAGTTCCGGCACGAACAGGCCGGGGGGTGGATCGTACGTGAAGGTCTGCGGGGTCTTCGCCATTCGTGCCTCCTAGTAGATGCCGGTTTCGACGTCGATCGTGGCGACGCGGAAACTCAGGCCGTTGCGGACCATGACGTCGGTGGCGTACGCGGTGCATCGCGTGTATTCAACAATGCCGCCGAGGCTGGCGTCGAAGGCGGGCGCGTGGATCGTGTTGATCAGCTCGGTGGCGAGCCGGCCGATCGTGTCTTCGTCCCCTTCGAGATTCTGTTGCAGCGGGACGTAGAACGCGACGATGAAGGCGTGCGCCTCGGTGTGGTTCGGTTGCGCGCCGGCGGCGGCCTGTTGCAGCGTGCCTCGGTCGAGCCACACCTCCGCGGCGGGTGTGCTTGGGAGCATATTCTGTCCGAGTGTGGCGGTGGTGACGCCGGTGACGCCTCCGGCGATGGCCTTGATGGCGTTGCCGATCGTTGTCGGGTCTTTCATGCCTGGTCCTCGAGGTAGCTGGACAAGACGGACGCGAGGTCCGACATGATGCTGCCTTTCAGCTGGCCGCCGCCTTGTGGTTCGGGGAGGGCGGCGCGCTTTGGGATGATTCCCTTGCCGGCAGGCAAGCCGCTGTTCGGCATCTGCTGGTGGTACTTGAAGAACGCGAACGGCGTTCCAATCGAGACGCTTTGCCCGTCGCCCGCGACGTCGTAGTTGAAGCTGTTTCGGAGGAGGCGGCGCCTGACGAGGGCCAGCTCGCTGTACGTCCAGCGGCGCCGGCCGCCCGCTTCAGCCGCTCCGGGGACGCCGGTGGTCTCCGCCGTGCCGGGGACGAGGCTGTCCAGCGTGCTGCGTTTCAGGGGCGGCCATTTCGCTCCGTCGGGGCTGCGTTGGTTCTTGAAGCTCGGCAGCACGTAATCGTCGAGAAGGGTTTGCCCGATGAGCTGCATGGCGGGCCGGGGCTCGCCGACCTTCGCGGCGATCTTGCTGATGATGCCTTTCACGCCGTTCGTGCCGGAGACGGTCACGCTGAGTCTCACCAGCCGCCTCGCCATTCTCGGCTGGTGTCCGTGTAGATGGATGCCTCGCCGGGCGTGCTGCCCGTGTCGACGGGCGTGGCGTTGACGACGATCGTGCCTCGCGACACGCCTTTGAACCACTCGACGGCGTCTCCGTGGTCGGTGTAGAGCGTGCTGCTGCTTACGGGCTCGGGAACAAGCCGGAGGACGCTGGCGAGGTGGTAGCGGGCCATGTCGGCAACGGCGCCAATCATTGCTTTCGTGACGTCGGCTGGATCGACGGGCGTGACGTACCCTCCGGCCGCCATGTAGCCGTCCGCCTTGCTTGCGGCGCGGTCGAGTGCCGCTTGCCTTTGCGTCAGGTCGCTGTTGCCCTGAAGGTCTCCAGGCAGGTACGACAGGAATTCAGGCTCGGTGAGGTACACGGTGGCCGCCACGGGTTAGCTCTGTTCCGCGTCCCAGGCGTTGTACGCCTCGAGGATCCGGTCGGCGGTCTTCATGCCGATGCCGGTGATGTCGGTCAGCTCGTCGCGCGTCGCGGCGTACAGGTCCTCGTAGCGGGTGTACGGGACGGGCGTGGCGGCGGCCAGCTCGTTTCGGCCGGGAAAGCCTGCGGGGAGGGGCGTACCGCTGGTGTCCGCCTCAACGGCGGCCTTGTGTACGCCGGCGGTGCCGGTCTGGCCGAGGGTGGCCTGTTCGCGGGCTTTCGCGCCTCGGTACCGCCGGAAGGTGATCATGCCCATGCGAGCCTCCTATACGTCTCGGGCGGGCGTGCCGGTGTTCGGTCACGCCCGCCCGGCGGGGGGTCATTCAGTCGGTGCGCTAGGCGACGTTGTGAATGATCTTGACGACGCCTTCCTTCGTGCCGCCGTTCGGGCGGCGGTAGCGGTGCGCGGCCCAATAGACGTGAGTCGCGGCGATTTCCGTGTCGGCGAGAATGTCGCTGTCCATCTGGACGGGCGCGTCGCCCTGCATCCACCAGGCGAGGGCGTTCCGCTTCAGGATGAGGCTCTCGTACCCGGTGGTGTCGGTGCCGCCTCCGCCATAGTCTGCGGTTTTCGTCATCTTGTCGCTGGTGATCAGCGGGATGCCGTTGATCTGCGCGAGCCGACCGTTCTGGAGGGCGGCCTGTTCGTAGATGGGGCGGCCGTTGTCGTCGACCTGTTGCATGAGGTTCTTCGCGACGTCGCTGTGGACAATCATGAGCGCGATGTCGTCCTGCTCGTCGCCCCAGACGTACCGGGCGTCGATGACCTGTTGCCACGTGAGCTCGCCGCTCGCTGCGGTCGTCGCGTCGTAGATGTTGTGCACCAGGCTGGTCGCGAGGGCGTTCGTGATGAGTGCCAGGTCTGCGCGGCGCTGCAGGCCAACGCGGAGCTGCCGGGCGGCCTCGGCGTACGGGTCGGCGTACGCGGTGGCGATGCGGGCCCACTCGGTGACCTCGAACGCCTTACCGCTGTGAAGCACGAGGGCGGTGTCGGCATCCATCGTGATCTTCGAGGGGGTGAGGGCGGGGACGGCTCCGCCGGCGCCTTCGTCGGCGGCGAGGTCCTCGAAGTCACCAAGCGTGCCGAAATACGGGATCTTGATGCGGTCGCCGCCGCGCGCGTCGGGAAAGCCGCGGGTGTTGACGATCGCGGCGCCCGTGCCGTAGAGCGCTTGCGCGTTCGCGAATTCTCCGCGGATGGCGTCTTCGAGGACCTCCGGGATAATGAGGTCGCTGCGGATCGTGGTTGCCATTCTGGTCTCCTATCGTGCCGGGTTCGCTCGGCTTGGGGGGTGGCGCTGTGGCCGGTGGTGCAGGGTTTAACTGCGGGCGGAGCGGTGCTCGGCGAGGAGGCGGTCGAATTCGGCGCGGTCGTTGACGGCGAGCTGGTGCCGACCAACGTTGCTGAGCGCTTCCCATGCGGTCTTGGCTTGCGTGCCGGGGGTGGCGGGGGCGTCCGCTCCGCCGGCAGGCTCGCGGGCGGGCGGCGTGGCGAGCGCAGCGATGCGGGGCGCGGCGTTGAGGTACGCCTCGATGCGGGCGGGATCGACCTTGCCGTTCGCGTCGGTCGCGGTCGTGCGGAGCGCCTCCGCGCTGGCGGGCGTCAGCTTGCGGTCCGCCTTGCCGCGCTCGAGGAGGGCGTCGACGCGGGTCTTCGCTTCGGCGTCTTCCCGCTCGGCGAGCTGCGTGGCAAGCGTCTCGGCTTGCGTCGCTCCGTCGCGCCACGCGGTAATGGTGCCGACCATGTCGGCGCCGTCGGGGACGAGGGCTCGGAGGGCCTGCACGGCATCGCGGTCTCCCTTGAGGGTGGTGACCTCGCGCAGCGCAGCGTCCTCGCTGGCTTCGGGGGCGAGCCCCAGGGCCTGCATCACGGTCTTCATCTGTACCTCCTGTGGTTGCACGGCCGCGCTGCGCGGCGTGGTGCCGGGGTGGTCGATCAGCCCGTCATCGGCGATGGCGAGCTGCGGGACGGCTTGGCGGGTGAGATTGGCGGCGATCAGGGCGTCCATGTTGCGGGTTGCGGGGATGTTCGTCAGGGCCGTGTTGATGTAGCCGGTGATCTGCCCGTCCTCGTCTGTCCAGAAGGCGGGACTGGTGTAGCGGTACTCGCGGTCTTTCAGCATCTGCGTGGCCTTCGGTGTCCACCGGACGTTGGTTGCCCACAGCTCGGGGCCGTTCGCGGTGTCGCGCGCTTCGAGGCCGTGCCACGCGGCGGCGGGCGCGGGCCCGCCGTACATGGCGGCGTGCTCGTAGTCGAAGCTGTGCTCATTGCCCCACGCTCGGGACTCTTCCATGACCTGTCGCGAGCTGTCGCTCGTGAAGAAGAACGTCCCTTTGCGGGTCTCGATCTTGCCAGCGTTGAACAGGCGGACGTCGGTTGGAAGGCTGCCGTCAGTTTTCGGTTCGACGGCGAGCGTGATGGTACGCAGCTGATGCCCGTTGCCGGGTGGTGTGGTGCTGTGTTCTCTACTCACCGTGCCTCCGAAACGAGAAGCGCCCGCCCAGGGTTGCGTCTGGACGGGCTATTTGTGGGTGTCGCGGGCGGACGCCGTGACGCTCTGCCGACGACTGTCGCCATCATAGCGCGCTTCATTCCGTGTCTGCGCGAGGATCCGGGGCGGGCGGGCTGCGGTTGGCTTCGTGCAGCTCCGGCTCGTCTTCGCTGTAGGAGCCCATGCGGCTTTGGGTTGGGTTCGCCAGGTCGGTGCTTTGGGCTTGCGCGAGGGCTTCGAGCTGCGCAAGGCGTTGCCCGATCTGGTGTACGCGGCGGCGGGCGTCTCGGTTCGTGAGGGCCATCGTGCCTCCTGTCTCTAGAAGTCGAGGTTGCGGCCGGCGCTTTTCGCCATGCGGCGGAAATCAGCGACGAATTGTGCGCGGTCGGCGTGAGTGTAGGTGCGGCCTCCGAAGTTCACGGTGACGTCTTGGACGCTGGTCGTCAGGGCGTTCGGGCCGGTGGCCATGCTGACGATTTCGTTCTCGCTCGGGTGCACGCTGAAGAAGGCGGCGTCGTCGAGGATCTGGTCGGCGAACGTCTCGTCGATGTTGAACGTCCGCTTGAAAACGACGTCGGCTTTGCTGTACGGGTTGTTCGGGGCGAGGCTCCAGCTGGCCATGCTGTGACTGCGGATCCGGATGACGTCGTCGCCGCTGTCCCACGCTCGAGCGACGTCTTCGATGAAGTCGATTCCTCTGACGCCTCGGTACGCGACGAATTCCTCGGGTGCGTCGATGCCCATCTGGGCTGCGCGGGCGGCCCATCTTTCTCTGCGGGTGGCGATCGTCCAGGCGATGTTTTCTGCGGCTTCCTGGTTTACCTTGCGTCGCCCGACCGCGATGCCGGTGTCGAGGAGCTCTTCGACGGTTGCGCGGACGTCTGTCTGGTAATCGCCGCCGCTGTAGGTGCCGGTCCACCGCTTGATCGTGTCGGCTTTCTGACGGACTTTCGATGGGGGCAGCGCCTTGTGCAGCTCATCCCATTCGAGCTCGAGGCCGATGTTGTCGTACCGCACGGCGCGGTCGAATTCCACGATGCGAGGTTGGTCCCACGTGAGGGGCGGCGGTGCTGCGCCGGCCGGGCGGGCGGCTTTCGTTACGGGCGCGAGTTGAGTGCGTAGGCCACGCACGGCGGTCGTGCGTTTCGCGAGGAGCTCCGCGAGCTCCCTGCGGGCCTCGACCGGCGCGCTTGGTACGGCGTTGAAGATCAGGTCATCCCATTTGTCATTGACGATGTCGGCGAGCTCTTCGATGCTGTCCAGCTGCCCCAGGAGACGACCATGGATGGCGGCGGGTGCGTTGTGCCCGCTGGTGCGCCAGACGCTGCTGTAGGCCGGGTTGATGGCGTCGCTGGCGAGCCCATCGAATTCGGAGGCGATGCCGAGCAGCTTCGTGGGCTTGCGGCCGGCTTGCGCGCGCATGAAGAGCGTCCCGCCGTTGTCGATGCGGTAGAGGCGTCCCTGCACGTCGACGATGTTGTCGAGGTTCATGCCGACGGCGTCCCAATTCCCGAGCCACACGTCGGCCATGTACCCGTCGAGGACCTTGTCGGCGCGGGCGGCGTCCATGCCGATGTCGCCCAGGGTTCGGGCGTCCTTGAGGACGCGGCTGGCGTACGCGACGGTGCCGTCGTCGAGGTGGAACACGATGCTTTCGGGCGTGTCAATGCCGACGTAGCGGTAGAGGGTGTTGCTGACCTGCTCGCTGTACGCCTGCATCGGGTCGTCGTAGAGCTTGACGTACCGCTCGACGCCGTCCGCGCCTTCGTAGAAGCCGCCACGGTTCGAGCCGCGTGCGTCTCCGGTCTTTCTCGCCATGTACGCCTGTTGCTGCGTTTGCGGCTTCGGGGGTTTCGGGGGCGTGATGGGCTCCGTCGTGTGTGCTGCGGGTGTGCTGGTCTTCGGTTTGACCTTCGGCGCTTTCTTCGAGCTGAGGGGCGGTTTCGTGAGCCCCATGCTTTTCGCTTTCTGGCCGTACGCTTTCTGGAGGGTGACCGGCCATTTCGTGGGGTCCGGTTCCCACTCGTCGACGTTCGGTTCGTAGCCCCAGCCGGCCTGCGCTGTGGGCGCGTCGTCGGGCAGTTTGTCGCCGGGGTTCGCTTCGTCGCCGGGTCTGCGGCGGTCGGTGCGGACGCTGCTTCGGCAGCGGTGGTGTAGCGGGGGGTAATTTCGTTTCCACCACGGGTCGGTGTTCAGCTTGCGGATGTTGTCTCGCGCGATGCAGATGTCGGTCGTGTTCTGGTCGAGTAGCGCATCGAAAATCCACCAGGGGCGCTGGCTTGCGATGGGCTCGATCGTCATTTGGGCGTGCCGGCCGGTGTTGTAGCTGTTCTGCAGGGCGTTCCGGTAGATGGTTTCGGCTCGGAAGGCGGGCCGCGCGACGGTGCCGCCCCAATCCTGGTTGACGATCTTGATGAGGTCCTTGCGGTACTTGTTGAACGGTTGGCCGCTGCGAATGCCGGCGAGCGTGGCGGCGTGAACGTCGGCGACCATGCTGGTCTGCGCGACGTTTGCGAGCGTGAAGGCGTAGCGGCGCCACTTGAGTCCCATCTGGTCGTACGTCGGGCGGGTCATGGGGATGCGGCGGTCGAACCATTCGGAGGCTAGACGGAATTCTTGCGGGTCGCTGGTGCCGCCCCACGCCATGCGTCAGCCCTTGCCGGTCTCGAGCTGCTCGCCGGGTTTCGGGTGTTCCGCGTCGTCTCGGCGGGTCTGGTTGGGGGTGAGGACGATGTACCCGCATGCGGGGCAGCAGGCGCGCGTCCAGCCGGTTGCGGGGGTGCTGCTACCGAACGCCCGGTGCATTTCTGTGTTGAGGCAGCGGGGGCAGGTCAGGTGGGGAACGGTGCGCCAGCTCATGCGTCCTCGATGACGGCGTGCCGGCCGGCGAGGTCCGCCATGATCAGGGCTTCCATGAGGCCGGCTACCTCGTCGGGGTCCATCGTCTCGTGCAGCGCCTCGATTCGCTTGAACAGGTCGTCGTAGCTGGTTGCGTCCTGAATCGCGGTGGTGAGTTGCGTCGCGTTGCGTTGCAGGCCGGCGAGGGGCGTGTTGCGCGCGGCGAGGCGATCGATGTACAGCTGGCCGCGAATGAAGCCGCGCGCCGTTCTTGGGTCGTCGCCGCTGGCGAGCGTGACTCCCTTCGTGCTGGTGACGCCGGGTGGCGGGGGTGCGGGCGGTCCGCCCTGGCCCGCCTTCGAGCGGATGAGCTCGTCGCCGATGGGCCCGTCGAGGGGTGGCAGGCCGAGCCGGTCTCGCATTTCGTTGCGGGTGATGACGCCCGCTTCGAGGTGGTACCCGACGACTTCCTGTTCGCTGTTCGGGTTGGTGTTCCACCGGAGCCAGGGCGCTTCGTCCGTTCCGAAATTGAAGAGCGCCCACCACTTCAGGGGGCCGTTGTGCAGGGTGGTGCTGAGGACCTGCTCGTCGTGCTCGATGTAGTCACGGCGGATGAAGTCGTGAACGGTGGCCGCGGCGTAGCTGCCGCCGCTGACCTCCGTCGTGAGGTTCTGGCCGGCGATGCTGATGGCGATCGCGGTGTCCGACATTTGGATCTGTCGCTCGAACGTCTCGGCGGTCTTCGCTTGCGCCTCAACGAGCTTGACGTCGAAGCCGGGTGGCAGGCCGATGCCGGTTACGCCCGCCATGCTTTGCAGGTCCGCGGCGAGCTCTTCGCGGTCGGGCTTCGTGCTGCCTTCGGGCGTGGTGCCGACGCGGAGGGGGTTGCCGTGCGCTTCGCTGTACGTGCCCCAATCGATCAGAGCGTACCGCTTGAGGAGCCAGAAATGGGCGAGGCTGCGGTAGAGCCCTTTGCGCCACGGGCTGCTGGAGCCGTACGGCGTGAACAGCACCCACTTGCCGTCGTCGAGGTCGAGCTGCGTTTCGCCGTCTCGGGTGGTGACGTGCCACGTGTCGGTCTCGGTGTCGAAGCGCAGCCAGCGGGGGTGCCAAACGTGGAGGCGGGGGAGGAGCCGGCCGGTGTCGGCGTCGATCTGCCAGCGGTGCTCGCCGAGGCCGACGCCGAGAATGATGCCCCACGCTTGAAGCTCGGCGAGGTCGTCTTCGGGGTAGGCGAGCCACAGGTCGTGCTCGAGCGCGTCGTGTGTTGGATCGTTCGCTTTCGTCTCGCCGTTGCTGTCTTCGATCCGGATGTCGAGCTTCATGAGGCCTTGGAGGCGGGTTCGAAGGACGCCGTTGATGCGGTCGTCGGTCTGGAGGTACTCGGCGAGGTCGGCTGCCATGCGTAGGTTGCCGAGCTCCGCGGCGCGTCGGGCGCGCTTGATGGCGGCGGGGTCCCATTCGTCTCGCGTGGTGTATGCCGGCGCGCGGTAGATGCGGGTGGTGCTGGCCTCGGGTTTCGTCATCGGCTTCTCCTCACGCTGCGGGCCTTCGTGCGCCCCTCGGTGTACGCGTTCGCGGTGTCGGGCAGGTACTTGAGTGCCTGCGTCAGCTGGTCGACCACGTCGGTGCGGTCTGTGGCGGGGAATGTCGACAGGGCCGCGCGGGCGCTTTCTACCCACGGTAGCAGCCGGGGGTGCGGCAGGAGGACGTTGCCGCTTTCGATGCGGGGACTGACGGCGTGTGCTCGGGCTTCCTTCGTTCCGTGCGGTTGGCTTGGGATGAGGCCGCCGATTTCGTGGCGGAGCGTGTCGATGACGGCGGGGCCGTTGGCTTTGTCTTCGACAATG
>Ga0136556_1000832_pt1 | contig 17024 bp, 20 predicted proteins | sample AntRauTorckE6831_FD_104780 | JGI IMG/M metagenome (GOLD analysis project Ga0136556, IMG submission 104780) | Saline lake microbial communities from Rauer Islands, Antarctica - Metagenome Torckler E6 #831 | ecosystem: Environmental > Aquatic > Non-marine Saline and Alkaline > Saline | place... | reverse complement strand
TGATGTCGATAACTTTGTGTACATCACTGAAGGTATCGTGAGCGATGGCACACCAGTCTTTGCTGCTGGCGATGTGCTGTTCTTATCACGCACAACTGCTGGTGAGTTGGTAGATACTGACACATCAACTATTGGTGAAGTCAGCTTCCCTCTTGCTGTAGTCTCAGAGTCAGGACTCAAGATGGTCTTCCACAAGTACCGACCACTGGTTATCAACTCAATCTCAGGAAACCCTGTCGCTTCAGAGACAGTGGCTGGAATGGTTGAACAAGCTACGCCAGCTCAAGTTGCTGCGGGGACAGATGTTGGAGAAACAGGAGCACCATTGTTTGTTGTTCCATCAATGATGAGTAGACCTTTCATCGGTGCTCGCATTACTCAAAGCGTAGCTTTTAATCTAACTTCAAGTTATCGACTTGTGACTTTTGATGTCTCAGATTATGACACCGATGGTATGGTTGATTTTGCTACAGATGCTACAAGAATTACTATTCAGACAGCTGGTTACTATATAATTGGAGGTGCTCTTGCTATGACAAACACCAACGGTATTGGTCTAAGGATTTTAGTAAACGGCATACCTTATGCTGGTTCGCTTTCTGATTATGTGAATATACAGTCAGGTTGTAGTGCAACCGTAGCTGCTTACCTGAATATTGGTGACTACATTCAAAACCAAGGTTTTGCTAATGACGCTAGTGAGGACACTACAGCTGACGAACGCAACTCGTTATGGGCAAGTAAAATAGGTTAATCGTTAATTATAATTATCATGGCAAACTCAGGATTCAATCAAGGTCAAACAGGAAACGCTACCGAGGTCGGAGCGGGAGTTGTTAAGTTGGCTACACAAGCACAAATAGATGCAAAACAAGCAGACGATGGAGGAGTACCATTGGTTGTTACTCCAGATAAAATACCACAAGGTTCCGTTTCTCTTGTTGCTGGGGAGGATATCTTAACTGGGCAACCAGTTATTGTTGGAGACGGCTTAGACTCAAGTGTTCTACTCCAAACAGATGTTACTGGAACATCTGAACCAACTAACACAATTTGGCTGGCTCAATCCTTTGTTGTTCCTGTAGGTTTGACAATTACTACAGTGGCTATGATGTATTCCGCGCTTCAGAGTGGTACTTGCACCTACAGATTAAGGGAGACAATAGATGGTCCCGACCTTGGTTCTGGTACTGTAAGTTTTGGCTTTAGTGGTGGGGGAAACCAATTCAGGACTGCTGGTTTTGCTCCTGTAACAATTACTCCTGGAGACACTTATTGGATTGTTGCAAGCTTTACCAGTAGCTTTAATGTTGTAGGTTCTCCTACTAATGATTACCCTGATGGAGAGGCTCTTATATCAAATGATGGTGGAGTTACTTGGGTTGCTCCAACGAATGTAAGTGACCTTAACTTATATATCGTGGGTACTCGAACTGCTCCTGGATTGGCTTACTTGGCTAATATCGCTGATAAAAATAGTCACATCGGATTTGCCAGTGCTGATGCTTTGATTACTGAAAATGTGAACATAAACACTTCTAATTTTCTGGATGGTCTAATGTCTGGGTTGATTCCTGGTTCAAAATATTACTACTCTTCAACAAGGGGAGAGCTGGCTACTTCTGGGAGTATTCTTCTAGGGGTAGCAACAGACGCAAATAGTTTAGTCAGGAAGACAAATAACAATTAGTAGCATTATAAGCATCACGATATGGCACTAAACGCAGCACAACAAAAGCAACTCCAGCAAATCAAAGAAAAAGCTTTGGTATTGAAGGGGACTATTGATGAAAGAGCAAGGGCTGAAAAAGCTGCTGGTTCTTCAGGTAGTGGGGTTACTTCAGACTCAAACAACTCACGACGAGACGAAGATTCTTTGCGAGAAGAGATTGAGAGCAATCTCAAGAAGCAGCAGAAAGACCAGCAACGTCAAGTTGAGCGTGAGCGTCGTGCTCTTGAGCAACGTCGGGAAGAGGAACAGGCTGGTATCAACGACAGGTTTGATATCAACCGTACTCAGACTGAGTTCGAACAAGAACGTGAGACTGGACAGACATCTACCAACCTTGCCAGGGCTGGTGGTTATCTTGGTGTGACTGGTTCACAGGAGGGTGTGCTCAAGAATCTTGATATCGTGCAAGACCGTGAGATACAGAACCTTGAAGTCAATCGTGAAGAAGCTTTACGTGCTGCCAACAGTGCTTATGAAGACCGTGACTTTGAGCTGGCTCGTGAGTCACTACAGATTGCTCGTGATATTGAGCAAGAAATCTACAACCGTACGCAGGATTACAACAGCCAAAATGCTGGACGTAATGCTGCTGAACGAGAACGACTTGAAGCAACTGAACGACAGAACACAATCTTTAATGCGATTGAAACAACTGGTAGCGAAAGTCCACGTGACATCTTTGAAGCTCTCAACGGTACAGTACCGATTGAAGAGATTAACGCCTTCCTCAACGGTATCGTGCCTGACTCAGCTGTGGGTGACGGTTATAAGTTCACTGGTTCACAGACTGCTGGATTGCTCGGTGCAGGTATGGGTCAAGATGACATCACTGCTTTCAACCAGTACATTAACGAGAACGGTTACGATGACTTTGTACGAGGTAGTCTGACTCCAGCTCAACGAGCTGCTGCTGATAAAATCTTCCGTGACGTTAAAACTACAACTGGTGCAGACTCACCAGGTAAGCCACTAAGTATCTTAGACATCCAACGTCTCGAAGATACCTATGGTGTCCTATTCCCACTTGGTGTCACTGCGGGTGAAGCTACACAATTCCTCCGAGACAACGCTGGTGCCTCACCTAGTGAGCTACAAACTGCCCTTGATGGCATCTTCGGTACACAGTCTGGTAACGGCACATCCGCCAACGACTTCAGTATCGAGTTCAGCGAAGACTGGTTCCGAGCTAACCTAACGAAAGGACAGCTCAAGAACCTAGCTGATATGGTAAAGGCATCACGATGGTGGTCTTACAAGAGCTACGATATCGACAGAATGTTCGAGACTCCTGAGTTCTACCAAGAGCTACAGAGCCGAGTACAAGCTCTGCGAGACGAAGGTATTACTGACGCAGAAATCTTAATAGCGTTAACTCAATAGTATGGATGATATAGACACATCAGCATTTGCTAACTACAAAAACAGGACTAGTCAGTCTACTCCTCCTGGTACACCAGCTAAGAACCCCGTTACAAACGTGGATATTTCTGCTTTCGGTATGCAGTGGTCTCAAAATGCTCTTGCGTCTCCAGCACCTACTCGTCCTAACATCCGAGAAGTAGCTAACCAGCTAGGTAATAATGATGGTCTTGTTAGTACGCTATTGCGACAGACTCCTGCTGGCTTGAAGCAAGCTCTATCAAACGAGATGACACGAGAGCGAGAGATTCGTAAAGACATGACGTTTGCTCAGGATACAAAGCGTACCTTTATTGATAAGCCAGCTGAGATTATTAAGTTCCTCGCTCAAGGTGTCGGTGGTGGTGTACTTGGTCTAGGTCGTTCTATCCAAGAGACTGCGGTTCGCCCTTTTGTTGGTCGAGAACGGGCACAAGAAATTGTAAAGCCGAAAGGTGATTCGTTTGGCATCAACTGGGACAAGGTAATTAGTGGTGAGGAACGAGTGCAGTCATACAGTGAGATGCGAGACAGCATCGACAAGTTTGCTGAAGAGTCTGGCGTAGCAACTGAATGGGAAAAGAACAACCTTGGTATCTCACTAGTTGGTGCCATCTTTATTCTTGATGCTCTACCGATTCCTGGTAGCCGACCAATCAAACGAAGTCTTAAAGAAACTATTGAAACTCTAGTAGAAGTGAGCACTAAAAAAGGTGTCATCAAACAACTAGGTGAAGCAGGGCTAGACCCAAAGATTGCTGGTCGGATGGCTGACGATATTGCAGCAGCTACTACTAAAGGAGAAGTGGAAGATGTTTTGCGTCGAGAACTGGGTGACAGTATTAACGACATCATCACTAACGGTGGAACACGACAGGCTAGCCAAGTACCTGTTGATTCTGCTGGTCGACAGATTGACCAAAGTAACCCAGCTGTGGCTCGGGTATCTCGTACGACTCCAGAAGAAGTGCCAGCAGGTCGAACTCCAGCAGGGCGAGAGGCACCAGAGATTACTCGTGCTCCTAGAACACCAGAGCAACTTGAATTTAACCGAGCACAAGTAGCTAGGATTATTGATGAGGCAACTGAGCCAGACGCTTTTACTCGTGCCCTGCGTACGGTAGACGTTGATAACATTGATGACCGTATTCGTATCTTCGCTGACGAAGACCCCACTGCTGCCAGGATTCTTGACCGACTCCGAGCTGACATAGAGTTCGAGAAAAAGTCTTTTGATTTTGATAACCCAGATGTGAAACTTGATACACCAGAAGGTGAGCAAGCATTTAATAATTTCTTCCAAGAAAAGTTTGGTCTGACTCCAGATGTGGTAGACAACATCCAGTACGTTAACCGTGTGATGAACGCTCGACGTTCTGTAGGTCAAGCAGCAGCACGGATGGATGAAGCTGTGAACCAGACTCCTGTAACGGTGGGAGACAAAAGCGTTATAACCAACACGGACGTTTCACCTAGCGTTAAGGTAAGTGACGACACGATAGATACTGGAGCAATCCGTGACCTAGCTCGTAGAGACCAGAGCACTCTTAATCCAACCAGAGCTGTGGGTTCACCTGTCGTTAAAGGTCGTAACCTAGCAAAAGAAATTGAAGGGAACATTGCTAAGTACAACCAAAAACTGCCAGACAAAGACATCGTGGCAGCACGAGAAGCTAACCTACTTGGTCCAGAAAGTATTGAAGAAATCATCGCACGTAAGCGAGGTATCATTACTGACGCTGAGTCAATCGAACGAGCAAAGAGAATTAAAGGAACTTTGCAAGATGTTATTGACCTACCTAAAGGAACTACTGCTACTAAAGAACAGCTACAAGCTATCGAACAGATGGTGCAGAACGAACGTGGCATCAACAAAGCTATTTCTGTACTCATCGACAACGGTGGGATGGCAGCTACAGCAGCAGAGAGAAACCTCATCAAAAAGCTTGGTCAAGGATTTGAGCAGATGACTGACCACGAGGTCTTGAACCATGCTCTAGCAGAAAGCACCATTAACCTTAAACGAGCTGAGATTGTGATGCTTGGTATTCGGTCTGAAACAGGTCGTACATTGCAGTCAATGAACAAGATTGTTGATGGTGTCGATAACCGTCTCCGTGTACTTTTCGGTAAAATCAACAGTAATAAGAAGTTTGATGCGATGGAGAAACAAGCCATGATTGAGATGATTTCAAAGCTTGATACAAACGACAACAAAGCGTTCCTTAAAGCTCTTGATAAGATTGCTCCATCAGACATGTTCGACAAGGTAGCTGAGTGGTCGGTAGCAGCAAAGCTATGGAACCCTACTACTCACATGGTTAACTTTGGTGGTAACTCATTGCGTATGCTTTCTGATATTGCAGTGAAAGGTGTTACCAATCCGATGGCGTTGAAGGCTGATATGGCAGGAGCTAAAGCTGGTTTCAACCAGGGTATGAAGAACTCACTGCGAGCACTAACTGACGAAGGCTACGCTGCCCAGCTATCTAAGTACGTTGAAACAGGTGGTACAGCTCCTGCTATTGGTGGTCGTTTAGGTAAATTAGTACGGACTCCGTTCCGTGCTCTTGGTGCTTCTGATGAAGTCTTCAAGAACGTAGCGTACCAACGTAAGCTCTACCGTGATGCGTACAACATCACAAAGAAAGAGGGTGTGAAGGGCGACCAGTTTAATGCTCGGATGGAAGAGTTGCTCAACACTCCTACCTTTAAGATGATGGAAGACGCTACTAACGAAGCGAAACGGATGACATTCCAAGAAGACCTTGGTGAGGTTATGACCAAGATAAACACACTGCGTAACCCTGAAGCATTTACTAACAAGTTTGGTAAAGGGGCAGCAGTAGGTATTCGTTTCTTCTTGCCATTCCTCAAAACTCCGACCAACCTTTTCAAGCAAGCAGTAGACATGTCTCCTGTCGGTGTCATCAAAAACTGGGACGCTCTAAAGAAAGCTGCCAAGAGTGGTGACAGAGAAAAGGTGGGTACTATCTTAGGTGAAGCCATCCTTGGTTCTGCCATTGCCGTATATATCGCTAACGAAACACTGGACGGTAACATTACTGGTGGTGCTCCTCGTGACTCCAGCTCAAAGGATAGATTCTACCGAGAAAACAAGATTCCGTATGCTATTAAGATTGGTGAGACATGGTATCAGTACAAACGAGTTGACCCATTCGCTTCGATTGTTGGTTTGACTGCCGACCTCACGACTCTTGGTCTTGATGGTGAAGCTAATGTCGGTTCGGTTTTCGGTTCAGTAGCAGAGAACCTGAAAGACAAAACCTACCTATCGGGTGTGTCTGACTTGATGAAGGTGCTGACAGGTGACGACTGGGAACGTGACTATGCCCTCAAAAGTATGGTACTTGGTGCTGCCATGCCTTCGTTTGTAGGTCATACTACTCGGTCTCTTGACCCTACTATTCGAGCAGCCGATACGCTTGGTCAACGACTGCTTGTGCAGGTTCCAGGTATGTCTGAGTCATTTCCAGCTCGGGTTAACGTACTTGGGTACGATATCGAGCGAGCGAACAAAGGTCTTAACTACTTCTTCAATCCAATTCAAACTGCGACAGCAGAGATTGACCCAGTGACAGAAGAGCTAATGGAAATCAATAAGAGTATCGCTGTGCCAGCCGATAACTTCAGCCGTAACAAAGTGAAGTACCAGTTTACGGAGACTGAATACCAAGACTACGGACGGTACGTCGGTACTCGACTACGATTCGAGTTGATAGATATGTTTAACTCACCAAAGTACGAACGGTCTAACGTCGACGACAAAATCAAAATGGTTGATAAGCTTCGTCGAGACATTCAAGACGACTACAAGGATGCTTGGGTTGAAGAAAAAACTTCAGCAGTATCAGGCTCAAGTAGTAACATCAGCCGAGCACAGGCAATCTTGCAGGGTCGAGACCCTAACGCAGAAGGTCCAGCATCAGGTGTCCAAGGAGCTGACGGTATTAGAGAATATTTTTTAGGTAGTTAATATGAAACCTCAACAATCATTAAGAGACAAACTGTTTGGCGAACAAGTCCCACTACGACAGAAGATAGAAGAGTTCAGGGAGCGTGGAGAAACCAGCAAGGTTGGTACAGAATATAGTAAGCCAATCGCTCAGGCTGGTGGTAAAAACGCCGAACCTAAAATCCCATAATATGAAACAAATAAAAACCCTAGTTTTCACAACCGAACGAGACCTTGACTGGCTCATAGAGGACGAGAAAGAAATCGTCGCAACTCTTGATGACGTTAAGAATGTCGAGATTGAAACATTCCAGTACGTGACGGTAGATGACCTCACGCCAGTGACTTACGTTAATAGCGAGGGTAACACAAAGATTAGCCAAGCTTGGTTCGATGACAACTTCACCAGCAAAGCTCGTGATGGTGGGTTTAATGCTGTCTGTTTTCACTTCAACCGAAAAGAACGACGTAAGTGGAAGCTGGCTGCTACAATCAACGGCTCGTATTACCGTGACACTGATAAGGTGTGGGAGTTTTGGGTATGTGCTGACAAAAACCAGAGGTCTACTAATCAACAAAAAGACCGTAGCATTAAGCAGTACCCCCGAGTTTTTATACACGAGTTTGGGCATGGGTTTATACACGCATGGCATCCTAACCGAAGAGACGATGTGCACGAGTACGACTACGAAAAGGATGACATTAAGGCATTATTTAAGACCCTTGAGGCACCCGCAGATAAGAAAGGTTTGGACGGTCTGACGATTGATAAGCGTTACGACATGCAGAACTTTTGGGCTGGCAATGACCCACGTTCAATCATGCTCCACACTACTGGTGGTAAGGGTGTAGCTGGTGCGGTGCAAACTCTACTGGCACGTGGTCTGAGTTATAATTACCTAATTGATGAGGTCGGCAATATCTACCAACTGGTACATTATAATAATAGTGCATGGCACGCTGGTGTGATAAAGAACCCAACGGTGCGTGCACAGGTATTCTATAAAACCCTCCGCAATGAAGATAACCCTAATCGTAATTCTGTTGGTATTGCTTATACTTACCCTAATGGTGACATCAGCGTACTTAGCGACTCTGCTGTCGACTCCACTATCAAACTAATGAAAGCTATCGGCTTTGAAACTGGCGTTCGCTACACTGCCGAGAACATCTTTGCCCATAGAGAAGTGACATCAGACAAGCCAGCTATCGTTCTTGGCTACCGTGAGCAAGTGGTTGAGGCGATTGTTGGTGATAAAGATGAGAAAGATGTAAAAGAAAAAGCTAGGCTACAGTTACTGCTCCAATACCTACAGTTGAAAGTGCAGTTACTATTATTACAACTTAAATTAAAATAATATGATTGAAGCAATTTTAGCTATTGCAGCACCATTCGCCGTTCGTTACGGTACAAGTGCTATCAAAATGCTACCAGCTATCAGTGGTGCAGTGACTTGGAGGATTCCTATGGTCCGTGCAGTAGTGGCAGTCTTGTCTCTTATTGCTGCCATTCTGACGCAGATGATTGGAGAAGGAACTGTTGATACAGAGATGGTAGAGACCACGGTGTATACTGTGGTTAACGCTGTTCTTGCAACTGCGTTGTACCTTTGGTCGAGAAAATAGGAGGAGAAGATGACCCAGCTACCGATTGACTTACCGCCATCGGATGATGAGCTGTTTGGCAATACAACTTGCGGATGGTCTGGCTGCAACAACACAGTGAAGCAGTCCGAAGCTATCCCAGCTTGTGTAGACAACGGACATTCAACCATTCAGGAGCATTTTTGTTCCAATCGTTGTCGTGACAAATGGAGAGACGAACTTCCAGTTCGTTACCAAGAACATTGACGAGGATAAAGCGGATGCACAAAGAACGCTGTGCCAACCCTGAATGTCGAAAGCCACACAATGTAGGTAAGAACACCTCTGTCTACATCAACAAGCATTACTATTGCAAACCAAGCTGTGCCAATCGGCACGCTGAACTGCAAAAGAAATAACTAGAAGGCTCCACAGTGTTGGAGCCTTCATTTAATAATCTAATAAATCTAATATATGGAAAAAGAAGAAAACTACGATTTTGACCTACCCGTAGATGAGGATGCCCCCAAAGTGGTAGCACCTAGAGTGCATATTGGTGGCAGTACATGTGAAAGTTGCGAAGGTTAGCTGCTTGCCATGTTAAATGACAAACAACAAGTAACAAGTTAAAATGATAAAGCATCTGAGCCAGCAATGGTTCGGATGTTTTGGTTATGGTACTATCTCTGTATGAACAACTTAAATAAATCCTTCATGCCAGTGTAGCGGGGTAGCTAACCCCCCTCGCACACTGACAATATGAGCAAGGGTAAACACAAAGACTATGCCAAGGTGCACCGAGAACGATATAACAATCGCTTCAAGGCACGCTATGGTATGGAGCATAAGGACTGGGCTAAGTGGAAGAAGACAGCCACTAAAGAAGAAATCCACGAACGTCGAGAACGAGCTAAATTAAAATAGAGAAAACCCCCATCAAAACAGGTGGGGGTTTTCTCGTAGTAGAGCCAGCTTCACACCCTGGCTTAACAATACGTTTCTTGAGTTGGAGCTTTCGCTCCCTTGGAGGTAATGACACACTTTCGTGTGTGTTTATCGACAAAGAACTAAGAGGGGACTTATACGGTTTCCCTGTTCCCCTCTTCTCGACCTGCTTCTACTTCTACTTGTGCTTCAGCTGGTTCTTCAACAGGGGTTTCTGCTTCAGGAGCTGTTTCTGGAGCTTCAACTGGAGCTTCCTCTGTCGTCGTTTCAACTTCAACTGGAGTATCTTCTGTCTCCACTTCTGGAGTAACTGTTTCATCTGACATACATTTATTGTAGTTACTGATAATTACCACAGAAAGTGGTACACCTAAATTATAACGTATTACTTAAAGAATACGTCTTGAGCGTAATCAAGAGCTGCGATTCCTGTGCTGCGTTCGTGTGCCTGAGCCTCTTTTAACTGGGCTTCTAGGGCTTGTGTCTTGTCTGAATATGTCCACAGCTTACGTTTTCGTAGTGTTAGCTTCCCTAAATCTTTCAATTCTACTGGATTATCAAGGGCATCCACTTCAACCAATATGGTTCTCACTTCGCCTTTAATGTCATCCATTCGGGTCGCTATCTTCCGAGATTCTACTTTTAGGGTTCCGTACTCTCTGAGGGTATCTATCTGGTTTGGGTTTAACTGACTCATATTGATATCACTTTCTTAGCATTACTTTGTTTTCTAATCTCCTTCACCTTTCCCATTGCTTGAGCTGCCATTATAACTCGTTTAGCGTTGGCGATAAGACTAGGCATTTTCTTTAGCTCTTCAATTTTGTAGTGTCCGTCTTTCTTGTCGGTCTTCAAGATAAAGTTTCGCTTCGGTTTAACCCCAGTGAGGTCAACGAACATCATTTGGTACAAGGCAACCTGCAAGTAGTAGCTATCCTTGAACTGGTTACTACTCTTGAGGTCGGTAAGGCATACTTGCCACACTCGTTTGAGGTCGCACTTCATACACCTAGTATTGTACGCATCATAGAACAAGTCATGCTGGCACTTCTTATCACCTTTTCGGATGATGGTATTTACCATACCTAAATCGTCGAGCGTTCCTGCAATCTGGTACTTGTCTGAATAGACAAGCATCTCGCACCTGATTGGGATGTACTCGTGTTCGTCACAGAATTTACCAAGTGCTCGTATAGCTGATATCAGTCTGATATCGTCTTGGTTCACATCGTAATACTGAGTGATATCTGGTCGAGTATCAGTATCAATCCAGTCCTGATAATACTTCTCTCGCCTGTCGTGAATTTGAGTACCAATATCGGCAGCATCCATCAAGATTCCTCTTGGAGCTTTCTTTGCTTCGTGGAGCATGTCCATCACTTTGAACAAGTCTAGCTCACCATCAACCACTGTGTCGGGGATGTGCTTCTCCACGTACCGTAGAGCTTCATTCATATCAAACTGCTGAATACTGGGGTCTTTCACGTAACCAATAATACCCGTCACTGACGGGTATACATTGCCACTTGGTACGCCATAGAAGTGTCCTTGGTCTGTGTGCCTCGGGACAACAGCACCAGGGGGCAAGGCAGTATCTATGGCTTTCTGTACCTCGTGCACTTTATCGAGGACGAGCTTTTGTTGTTGGTCTCGACCTGTAGACATACTAGAAGCCGTCGCCGTTGTCTTCCAATCCTGACAAGAACTCTTCGTCCATTTGTCCTGATGTGAAAACTTTAACAACCTTAGTTGGGTATCGTCCTTTTTCTTTTGCTGGTACAGACTCCATGAATTTCATGCCAAGAATTTGACCAATCTTCACGTTACGCATTTGCGAGTCGATTGCAGCTTTACCTCCAATGTTCCATACGTCACCGCCCTCTAGGGTAGTAGCTTCTGGTGTAGGGATGTAGTTACCGTTCTCGTCTTGCTTTAAGGCGTGAAACTCTCCACTCATAGTCTTTACTTCGTAGATGTTTTGCATCTCAGTCTTTCCGTTGATGCTGTTCTCTCGCTCGTATTTTGCAACAAGCGTACCTTTAATGTGGTCGCCTGGTTTTCCCCAACTCATCCACGCTGATTTAACAGCATTATCCTCATTAAAGATGTCGTCTTTTTGTGGCTCCGCCATGATGTGTTATTTGTTATTTGTGTAATTGTACCGATACAGGGTTAGACCCTGTTGTGGGGATAGGTAGTGACAGCAATCATTTTATTCTTGGCAGAATTAAGTGACCTACCCCCGCAACAAAGAAGAACTGCTAACCCAAACGGTCTAACAGTTCCTTGTTCCCTTTTATAATCCTACTGACCGTACTCTTGTTCAGGTTAAAAATCTTACCGATTTCGGTAAGTGAACATCCTCTAGTCTTTAGTACCACAATCATCATATCCCTAACCGTATCTTCAAAGTCCTTAACCGCTTTGCGGGTAAGAATTTGTTGTGGTTTTGTTGTTTCTTTAATCACTGCACTATTATATTGCATGGCTTGCAACAGTGCAAGGTTGGGGGGTTGCATAGAGTCGTGATACAATTCTGTCTATGGTCGAAAATATCTACAACGATGACGGTAGTTCAGTAACATACGTGGTATCTCCACTATTTAAGGAACCTAAAATCATCCGTTGTAGTGAGTGGGATAACTGGGTTATTGACCAGATAGTCCGTGATTACGAGCGTAGTGGAAAAGCGTGCGTACCACCACGACCACACGAGATTGCTGAGATTTTCCCGCAAAGCAAACCATACCTTAACCAAAAAAAGCGAGACCTCACCGAGCGTTTGGGTGTTATCCTAGAAGAAGAACGAGCATTAAATGCGGATGAGGAACTACGCAAACACAAAAATAAAGACCTCAAGGAAGCGATGGAAAGGGTGATTGAGTCAAAGCGACAGAGCATCCTCGAACAAAAGCAGGAAGCTGATACTATTTTGGGCTTTCTGAACCCACGAAAGAGCAAAGCGATACAAAATTTTCAACTAGAACTACAAAAAGCAAAGACTTATCCGATTGATAAGTTGCTACCATTTACCAGACGGAAGACCCAGTGCCTATGGCACACCGACAAAGACCCATCCCTATACCACTACAAGAAAGACAACCGAGTGCACTGCTTCGTATGCGAAAAAGGAGGGGATAGTGTTGATGTTGTGATGCAACAACAAGGGTGTTCCATAGCGGAAGCTATTGCTTTCCTAAATCGAGCTTAACTATGACTCTCATCCCACCGAACCAAGACCGTAGGATTACGATTGCCGATATCGAAAGCAAATTCCAAGAGTTTTTCGTATTGAAAGATAAAGGTATTGTGAAGCTGGCACTAGCTACATTCGTAGCTAACCGCTTGTCTACCGTCAACGCACCTGTTTGGTTGTTGTTGGTTGCTGAGTCTTCAGGTGGTAAGACCGAGATTATTGATATGTTCGCAGAGTTGTCTAACGATGTGTACAAATTGTCATATCATATTAGTGACCTCTCTCCCCAGACGTTTATTTCGGGTATGCAGAACCAAGCAACAGAGACTTCGTTGCTCCACAAGATTAACGGACGGATGGTTTTTATTAAAGATTTCACTACACTGCTCCAGAAGAACAAGGAAGCTCGCCGTGAGATTTTGGCACAGTTTCGTGAGATTTATGATGGGGAGTTTAACAAAGACTTCGGTACAGGTAAGTCCGTACACTGGAAAGGTCGTATCGGTATCATTGCTGGTCTGACCCCACCTGCCTTAGAGACGATGGCACAGTATGCGAGTATGGGTGAGCGATTCGTTAACTACTATATGGTGCAACCGAGTGACAAGGAGTTGTCGGTAGCAATTAAGGCGAACTATTCTAAAAACCTCAAGTCCAAGAAAGCTGAGTTGGCTAGTATGGTGGCAACCTTTGTGTCACAAGGAGTGGAACGAGCTGAGGAAGCTAACCTAGAAGACCAGAAGATTGACGATAATCTGATGGATGAGCTGAACGAAGTAGCACAGTTTGCTACCCGAGCACGGTCTCCAATCAATACTGACTTCAAGACTGGTGAACCTATCGGTATGCCGAGTATCGAACGATTCCCACGATTTGCTATCCAGCTACAGAACCTAGCTAAAGCGTTCGTTATCCTTGACGAGAACCCTGACGGCAGTATCGGGCAAGGTGACAAGGAGATTTTATATAAGATTGCTCTTGATTCAATTCCACGCACACGCCGAGCTGTGTTAAAGCTACTGGCAGAGAACCGAGCTGTATCCACTAGTGCAGCAGCAGCAGCACTTGGATTCACTACTCCGATTATGCGAGGGTATTTGGCTCAACTTGCTAGCTTATCGCTAGCAGTTCGTATTCCTAGTGGTGGTCGTGGTAATGAAGACGCTTGGAAGATGATTCCAAAGTGGCTACCGTTTATGAAAAAGTTTGAGGGTATCGAACAAAAAGACAGTGACATGTTTGACGAGGATGATGTTGAGTCTGCATTGGAAGACATCGGTATGAGTGATGAGGAGCGAGAAAAAATTAACGATGAGGGTAAACGGATGCAAAGACAAGCAGCGATTGCACAAGTTATGGAGGAGAATAACGTGGATGATTACGAAAAGGGTGAGGAGATGTACGAGGCTATGAAGTCAAGACAAAAAGAGATAGACGATATGGGTGAAGATTTTTAAGTATAAAGTTTTATAACTAAGTTACCTTCACATAATTTAAGAGTAGTATTCTAATGCTTTGCTACCAACACGCTAGCTATATGCTATGACACTGACACAGAAACGGATGTTTCTCTACATATTTGTTTAGATGGTCCTGGTTGACTGACTTAATTCCCATCTCTAACATTTCTTGTTTGATTGCCAAAAAGACTTCAATGTCGATGATGTACGTGATTGCTTTCTTTCGAGGTTCCATAAATGCGAGCACAACATAGGCTGGTTGTTGTGACATGATGAGCAAGTCGAACGGGTTTTGCCATCCTGCGTCGGGGATTTTATATATAAACTTGCCGTACCGTACTGCTAATAGTGCTTCAATCTGGTGTTCTTTTACTGCATTGAAAGGGATTCGTTTGTTGGTGGTCACTTTGATTTCGTAGGCACCAACAGTCGGGGTATCTGAGTGGACGTTCAACCACTTCTTAAACTTGGTTGTATACTGAGCTTCTCGTTTCATAGTTCTATTGTACCAACAAACCCCTCCGAAGAGGGGCTTGTTAGCAAAATAAAAACCACAATGGATTTCCTATATAGAGTAACCCTGTTGTACTATGAAGTCAACTTACGCTTTAGTAGCTTCTTAGCGTAGATATGACTATGGAAACTCTCTTTCTTCAAAATACAATTAAAGATTTCCTCATCAACAGTGCCCTTACTGATGAGCGAGAGATACGTTCGCTTACCAACCTTGTTAATGCGTTGGATTCGCCCGAGCATTTGGATATAGTTTTTCAAACTGAAGTCGTAACTGTAAAAGACCATCGTGCTAACCTCGGGACATTCCCACCCCTCACTACAGTGGGCGTTAACAATGAGAACAAATTTGTCCTGCTTGCGTGCGTCTTGCAAAACCCCATCACGGTCTTTTGTTTGTCCTCGGATAACGCACGTCTTAATCCCAGCGTCACTGAGCAACTTCTCAAGGGCATCAATTTCGAGATTGTACCTACAAACAACGACAAGTTTGTCGTGCTGTTCGGTAAGGTCGAGCACTCGTTGCCGTTTATCAACTTTGAAGATTTCACTGTTGGTAAATTCATCACCTTTGACGGTGCCTCCGCAAATCTGATGCTCCCTAGTAAATCGAGTTAGTGGGTTCGGGTCGTAGTCCTGCTTCATCAACTTCTCCTGCTTTTTGTTTAGTTCAAAGTATTCGATATCAAAGTTAGACTCGGGCACATCAACTGCTTCTTCCATCTTTACAGGTTCGCCCAACATCTTAACGTAGTCGGCAAGGTGCTGTTCCATGTCTGGTTTTAACATCGGTATCATACGTCCACCCATGTTCACGTTGTAGAAAAACTCTGATTCAAAGTCTCGGTAGTGCCACTTCACATCAAGCATTTCCGCTAGTCGATACACGTTCCACGGCTTACTGAGAAACGGTGTTGCTGTTAGTAGGTATCGGTACTGGATATCACCAGCAGTGACATAGGCTTTCAAGGCTTTCGACATCTGTGATTTCATTCCTGAGAAAAAGTGGGCTTCATCAACAATCACTGCGTCATACCTACGGATGGTCTGAACGTGTTTCTTAAAGTTCTCTTTCGTCATTACACAGTAAGCTGTCTCTCCGTTACTCCATAGTTCTATCTGTCGTCTCCAGTTCGCAACCAATGCTTTCGGTACGATTACCAAAACATCAAACGTCTTTTGTTCCACCAGTTCAATAGAGCTTCTGGTTTTTCCTGTGCCACACCCCCAAGCCATCAAATACTTGTCTGGGTTCAAATTTAAGAGGTCTTGTTGGTGCTTAAATCTTTTTTGCATGAGTGATGTTTCTATTAGAATAACTGACTGGGGTTTCAATTATTTGCTTATCTGTCCATCCACATTTTCTTCTCTGCCCAATCGTTTCTGGTAATACCCCAAGTCTCCTAGCCCACTGAGCTTGTGTCAAAGTCTCCCCTTTGTAAGTGAGAAAGGTATTTTTACGAGTGTTATTTTTCTGTTGTTTTTCTGTTGCCCATCTACAATTCTCCTTACAGTAGTCTTTGTTATTGTCGATTCGGTCAATAGATTTGCCCTCTGGTTTCACTCCCATATCCTCTAAAAAGTTTTCAAACTCCTCCCACGTTTCGCAAACTTTTATACCTCTCGCTCCGTAGTTTTTATAGTCCTTGTTTTTAGGATTATTACTCCTTTGACGCATACCAGACCAAGAATAATATGTAGGGGTACCATAAAATCCATGTGTTTTTATCCTTGTTGGTCCTCCTGCGTGTTGGTATCGTTCTGGTTTCATACTACATATTATTTAATTCAGACAGTCTTTCCTCTTCACTCATCTGACCTCTATCGTAAGAATTGACTCTGGCTTTGTTGTACTTATCCACAACGATTTCGTTAAACCTTTTTACTCCAATAAAGAAGTCGCACTCATTGTTTTTACACTGGTGTTTGTATTCCACTTTTTCTAATACGTGGTTACATCTTGGACATTCATTGTTTTGTAGGTTTTGCCATTTCATACTAGCAAGGGTCTGGTCTATCGGCTGGCTTAATCTTAAAGTCCGTCACTCCTGTCTGGTCGGCAATAATCTGTGGCACTTGCAACGGATTGATTCCTGTCATAGCTACATACATACGGTGCTCACCACAAGGCTCACCAGCTAATGCGTCTGGACACGGCACGTTGTGGTCTGAAGTCATTATGAAGATACTGCTCGCACCAGTAAGTTCCATGATTGCGTC